>JGI24158J21664_10000419_pt1 | contig 37845 bp, 16 predicted proteins | sample Ectturendosymbi3_FD_21664 | JGI IMG/M metagenome (IMG submission 21664) | reverse complement strand
TATTGATTAACATAAAACAAACCTCATTGCGATATCTCATCATTTCATTTTTTAATAATTTTTTTAAATTGTAAAGAGACTTTATGGACACCCTGTACATCGATTTGCCAGATTTGTCTTCTCTTTCCCTGAGAGCAGTTAAAATAACGTAATAATTTTCATTGCGTCATGAGATGATCTGCTTCCTTATTCAAACTTCCATCAGGTTTCATTGTCATTGTTCGTTTTCCAGCGTTTTGTCGCAAGTCGTTTTATTTCATCACTTTGAAGAGCGTTGGATCGAAAAGCAGTCAGCGTGAATTTGCGCAAGAGATTTTGACGAAAAATTGCTCGCTTGCAGATATTTGGAGTAACATTTGTTTGCTTGACATTTGCCTGTCAGCGTTTGAAGACGTTTATACGAATATCGTATTTTTGTCAAGAAATAAAAGCCATAAACCATACCGATCGGTTGGAGGCAAAAAAGTTTTTTTTGCAAACACTAAACAAATTAGGACTCAAATACGCCGGTATTCTGTTCATACGGTTGAAAAGGCAGAGTCGAGACCTCTCGCTTGAACAAGAATGTGGACGTCCTGCGTGTAAGTCAGGGTCTCAAATACGCGGCCGACGGGTCACACGTGGCCCGCGATGCTTTTTGGGAATTTTGAAATAATCAAAACGTATTTAGTTTATTCACCAGTGTTTAAAAGTGCTCGACTACAGCTAGCGAGTGAACAATATACTTTTCAACGAACGTAAAAACGGTTAGAAACGATTTGCCTGTTACTCATGACACCTTTCGCAAAAAAATAAGATTTAAAACTGTTTCTAGTAAGGTTTAGGTACAGCCATTGTTACGTTAGCGTCATAGTGCGGCCCCGCGGGTTCCTTTATAAGTCCTCATTTGGCCCTCGGTGCAATTTGAGTTTGAGACCTCTGGTTTAGGTAACAAAAATAACGAATTCCGAAACAACGCACTTGCTGCTTCAGCGTCACATGCGGAATTACCGCGTTTCAACCGCTTGCGGTGTTTGTACCGTTCTTTCGGTCATCTGTCACCGTTTAAGGACCGCAGAGCCGCTCATTGGCTTTGACTTTGTCCAGTCATAACTTGCCGGCCGATAGAGCTAGAGCTGTCCGAACCCTCTAAAGAAGCAGAAAGTCTCCTAGCTTCGATTTTAAAGAATCCGGGGTCTTTTGGGTTTGCGATTTTTTGGCGTGACGCCACGGTTGATTGCGAGAGGTCAAGGGATTTTTAGATGACGTAATCATGGGCTGAGTAAAAAGTGTACATGCCAATTTACGCGTTTCTTTTGAAATAAACTAGGCGAAATCCGCATCTCTAGAGCCCTTGATAGCCATCTAGCGTTAATGGTTAGCACGTTATGACTAAAAAACGATAAATAATTATTTAATCCCTCAGGGATTTGACTGGCAGTGGCAAAGTCAGTGATTTTCGGCCTTTAAAGAGTTCAAGTTTTGCTAAAACTATGATGGATCGAACTTTCTTCTACTGCCCAAGTCAGCAGGTAACAGCAGATTTTGTGACTGCATGCAATTTTTCAAACCACTCTTATCGAATCCTGAACCGCTTCTACAGCTTGAAAGAAACTCAACTGAAAATTTCTTCGGGCGATGAAGCTGACAAGTCGTCAACGCTTTAGGGCATAACGGCAGTTGCCGTCTCGTATCAGTAACTTGCACTTAAGAATCGGTGTGCAGCAGAGAAAAAATGGTACAGGTTTCGAATAATGAAAGATTGTTTTAAAAGTTGGCAGATTATTTTTATGCGCGAACGCCTGGGAGTCAAGCACTATTTTAGTCATTTTGATAGGACATGTTCAGATGTTGAAACGTTTGTTGATTACAGTGGTCATTTTCGCTTGCTTGACGACATTCCTGACTATACAGCAAACAAGTAAGGTAAGTTCTATACAACAGATTTCTATAAAGTGATTTTTGCATGTGCAGAGTGCCAGTCCAGCTATCTAGCTAGTCTGATCAAAGTAACACGAAGCACAACCAAAATGAAAGCCTTGTTTGGATTAAGTACGGGAAGCGATGACCAGTCTGTAGTTCAAAAAAGTATTTATACCTTACTACGTTCGCTGAATACAAAAATATACTTCCATTTGTAGTAGTGGCGAGAAGCAAAATCTTACACTGACAGTTTGAGCGTCGAGATCGTTTGACTTCATACGTTGAGCATGAGCACACAGCTACATGCTTCATGGGGTCCATTCTTTTGGTTAGCCAACCAGCACATCAAATTATAGAGGCCGAGGCGTCTCTCTTTTGAATATTATATTGGGAACGTCTTTGCCAGGGCCGTGCAATCCCACATCCAAACTCGTGCGGAGAGGTTCTGCCTTGAATCGCAGTATGGTTTCCGCTGTAACTATCAGTTACTGACATGACCTCACTGCGCCAAATCCAGTAGTGCCATGAACGACTCCGCCCGCTGCACATCGCCTTTGTTGACTCGACCAAAGCATTTCATTTTGCCGGGAGAGAACTATGCATCGTTTTACGAACAATCGGCTCTCCACCTAAACTTCTCAGAATTTTCAGGTCGTTGCATGACGATATGGAAGCACGTATCCCATTTAAAGGTGATCTCTCGTCTCATTTTGAGCTGAAACGCGGCATAAAGCAAGGCTGTGTTTTGTCGCCAACTCTGTTTGGAATCGTCCTCTCTGCTGTTCTCAGTCATGCATTTCATCTCCATGCGTCATGGAATTTGGAATTTCCATGACGATGATACAAATTTCATCATTGATGGAATTTTCCTACGCACCCGCAAATGTGGAACATTGTTCAATCTTGCTATATTACTTGCCAAAGCAGCAAAAACTCGGCGCATGCTGGTAAGTTAACTGCTGTTTGCAGACAATGTTGTTTTCATTTCACGCAGCGAAACTGGCCTTCTATCTCTAATGGACTGTTTTACTACTTGTGATGCCTTTTCTCTGGTAATTAGCAACGAAAACTGTTGCAAAGCACCAATTGACGTGCACTGCACTGACATGACCCAGGCGGATATCATGTTGAAACGACTAGGACAAAAAGTCGACAGTTTTTGCAACCTAACTTCTCATACTCAACGTATGTTCAAAGACTACTCTTGGGAAAGAAATTCAGTCCAGAACACGGAAAGGAACTGCCACCTTCAGTTGACTCAGTTCAGAACATGGCGCGATTAACATTTTACATTGCACACAAAAGCAACATCTACAAGACTTTCATAGCACTCTTCCTTAAAGTCTGTTGAAATAAATCCTTTCGCAGCCAAGAAGGAGACACTATGATGTTATCAGAGTATGTATTTCGCCTACTGAGTGGGCATCATCAGCTCTTATTCAGATAGAATTTCTTCTGTACAACTCCAAAACTTGAGCAACATCCATGTAGCAAAAAAAACTTTCCATACGAAGCCTCCGCAGTATGTTTGGCGTCATGTGGAGACAAAATCAAAACGACGTCATTTTAGAACACACCTTTAGTTATCCCAAAACAAGGCGCTTGCGCTAACTTGGTCACGTTTTCCGTCTTTCTAAGTATCGCTGACGAAACAACATTCTTTATGGTGAATGGATCTCAGGTATTCGGAGTGTTGGGCATCCCTCCCCCTTTTTATTTCAGAGATGTAAAAATGCACCTGCTCACAATCTCGTCCTCCGACTCCGACAGCGAAACATATGCCCAAAATCGTATGGTCTGTCGTGCACTCTTTCGCCAGCATTCGCTCGAGCGCTACTGCGCCGTTCTTCTCAAAACGATTATTCTCTCTCGCAGAGTTTCCGCCACACTGCTTTATCAAGCATTGTTTGGATCGCAATGCCTCTACCAGCAACCATCAGCTTACAGTTATAGGAAAATGTGTTCATCTCATCTGGTTTAACAATTAAATTTCTTAAGGGTCAAATGTTTCAAAATATATCCACGTTCTTTGCCTAAGCGTCCTTGGAAAAACATGTTATGGAAAAATCTAAACCCAGAAAATGTTTAAACTACAAAATTGATCCAGTTTGACATTTAATCAAATCAAGAATTTTATCTGATATTACGCAAGTCACCTCACTTCTAACAAGTGGCGTAACTGGAGGTTTGAGCCAGGAGGAAACTTAGCTCAAGGGGGCCCACGAGCAACGACTCAAGAAAAAGTGCCTGAGAAATGATAGTGACTCCGGATGAGGATGGCTATACTAAAACCCTAGATCACCGGGAAATACTTCGAAAAATGCAAAGTTACAACAAGCTACTGAAAACCTAAACCGAAATATGAGCTAATTGGGGGCTCGGTTTTTACATGTAGCTTGCCAGGGTGTCGGTTCGAACCCCTGCCCCTCGTCAGGTACGCCACTACTTTCAACACGGTGAATGACTCAAACGAACTCCTTGACCTGGTTTGCAAAAAAGTTTTAACTTATTGTTTATTTACGTGTTTGTCTCAGACTCATGGGATTTAATAGAACAAAAAACGCATTATCGCAACACAAGACGGGTTCGCGGGAAATATCAAAAAAGGAACAAACATCGAAACAACGTGCCAGAGACTATTACATTCGCTCATCGTCTTCCAAGCGTTACATGGGAAGAAATAACAAAACCTTATGAAAAGCATCAGACATTTGAATTGAGCGGATAGAACGTCAAATCAAGATGCACACACCTGAGAAAAATCATACCAACCCTTTCCTAACTAGGGCATCAAACGTCGTGACGAAATGGATAACCTAATGATGTTGATCGCTGACCTTTTTGGGGATGTAATACAAAATTTGGTAGAGACTGTTTATCCGCAGTCCTTGAACACCAGATTGTGCACCTGTTCCGCAACTGTTAGTCATACATTGGGAATAGACACAAAGCAAAATATTTTTTATTGCAGTTGAGCATTGAGCGATGATCCTCTGAGCCTATTCGCTGCGCGATAAATTGATTTAATGATTTCTCTTGTCTCTGAATACTTAAATGTGGTCTTCATTCTTCAGTGAGACATGGAGTAACACACCAAGATGCTGTGGAGTCAATTTTGATAAAACCCATATGATAACATTAGCGGCGGGGCTGTAGTAAGAAACATATTTGTTACGCAAGCAGAAACGCAAGAAAAAGAACCTGTTCAACAGTGGGTATTTAATGCCTGCCCGGCCCACCAAACATGGTCTCTTCTTACAACAAGGGTTCCCAACCTGTGATACAGGTGGTCCATTATTTCACAAAAACCTGGATTCACAGTTTTCTTGTTTACCTATCAGGCTTTGTTTCTAAATAAATGAAATATTCCTGTAGCCTGCTATTCCTATTGTATCGTAACATTATGACTAGGGCAACCAACAGGCAATAAACGTAAATTTTCCTGCCTTTTTTAAAATTTATAAAACGTCCACAAACTAAATTTCACGCTCATACCAAGAGGGATTTGCAAGGTATTAGGTTAAAACAAAGTCAAAATTTATTGTTAGGTTGAAACGTGTCTTGTGGCACAATTTTTTTATTTTCATCGATATTTTATTGAAGCTATAACAACAGACACTGATATTTTTGCAAGTTTAGTTGCATTTCGGTAATAACAGTGGGTTTGTTGGAATTTTGGGTGTAATGATGTTGTTTTGTGCACTATTGGATGATTTAATATTGTGTAGGCTTTGCGTTGCAAGTCACGAAATATGTTTTCGCAGTATATTGTTTGATAAATGCGCAATCCATTATATGTAAATATAGTCTTTCAACTTTATGATGTTTTCAGGTTTCACTCTACTGTAGTTACTGATGTACATATCAGTAGCCTATATCATCCCATCATCTCTAAAGTTTAACAAACAAATATTTAAAAAATTTCTAAGTATAGCCTAGTGCATGAATATAATTCTGGGTTAAACACAACACCTAAGAAATAATTATTTTCAGCTGCAAACGCAGAATATTTATAGGTATAAAAAAGTCAAAATTTGTAAATTATAAAGTCAAAATTTTAAGTTTTTAGGACAAAAATTGGTTGCCCTACGACTTTCGATGTGCTGCTAGAAAATTTACGCCACGCATCGACCAATTGCTGGAAGGTAAACGAAAGCAAAAATCTCACTAAACTTAGTTGTGGTCTTTTAACGTTTTCTTAATTTATATTACACTTCTGAATCAACTAAGATTCCATAAAATTAGTTGTTCTGGAAGAAGTGGTAGCAGTTGACAATGCAGGGAGCCCAAGTGGTACGAGATCGTAAAAAGGTTGGGAACCCCAGTCTTACAAGGTCATATGGGTCTACTCAAGAGTTGAGCTTGATCTGTGTCAAGATCAAAAACTGAGCTCCTGGTCTTGTGCTTTACTTCTGTTGTTCGTCAAACTTTTCTTTCGAAATAAATGTTTTTCTGCAACATCACGCCTAGGTCAATCACGTGAACGCGATCCGCGAGAGATCAAATCATTGGGCGTAGCCAGTGGCGTACGCAGAAAATTTCCGAGGGGGGGTCAAAGCATAGGCGTAGCCAGGGGGGGCCAAAGCGGCCATGCCCCCCCAAATTTCTAGAGAATATAGTCATTTTGTGGTTTGAGAGGCGTTTTTCTAGACAAAATAGTGTTATTCGCCTAAAATTAAACATTTTGGTATACACTGCCGAATACTGACAGTATACATTGCCGAATACTGTTTATACATTTTTTTATTTTTAGGGTCTGAGGAGGGATGGCACAGTGGCCTCCCCCTCCGTACGCTAGTGGGCGTAGCGTTTGGTAATAACAGTTTTTTATTCTCTTGCTCTTTCCATTTTGGCGTTTGCTGCTTTTTCTCTATGCTTTACTTTGTTCATTTAGTATCAACTAAGCTACAAAGAAGAACTCCGCGACGGAAAAGTTTTCATAATGCAAGCAGCCCGCTCAGGCGATTACGAGCTTGCGAAACGAACGCCTCACAAAACTCGAAACGTGGCTAGCACAAATGTTCCTGGCAAGCCTGAAGACAATCATAGTCACCTTCTTCTGGAGGAATATTACCAGCTCCTTTTCAAATCAGAGCCCTACGTAAGAAAATACCCCATGAAAGCAAGTTCTCGCCTGCTTCTTCCTATTTTGTTCTATAACATGGGACCCAACAACGTTATAAGGTAAAGAAGGAAATTATTGTTTTTCTTTGCTTGTTCTGCTCCAGTCAAAAATTTTAATTGCATGTTTAACCGAAACTTCATGCTCTCCCTAGTGCCAGATATCATCCAAGGGCACGTTAGCGAAATTACAGCATTAAATCTTTATCTCAATTTTTATTCGTAATCGGGATCTATTTGAATAAGAGAATAAGAACAACGGGATCTATTTGAATAAGAGCTGATGATGCCTACACGTAGGCGAAATATATACTCTGTAGTTTGTAAGATCTTAATCTGATTCTTTGCTGAGAAAGGATCTCTTTCCATAGACAGTCTTTTATTCGTAAGTCTGATGTTTATATTAGGTCTGCAAAGCTGCTTTCTGCTAATCTTACAGTAAACACAAACTTGAACGTACGTCACCTTAGCAACTATGAAAAAACAGTCGCAGTAGCATGGAAAACTCTTGCTTGACTTCCGAACATCTGCCCAAAATAAGATTTAAACTTTTATTTTTGAAAGAAAAGTATCTATATGAAGTCTTTTCAAAGTTCAACCAGAAAAGCATTAAAGTGTTGTTTGCAAACAGACAAAGAGCATAAATTGGTTGTGAACTTACCTTGTTGAAACGAATTACTAGCCAACGAAAAAGGTATTTAATTTAATAAGGCGGTTATGTAACCGCGGTTTCGTAACAAAAGGCAAACGAATAAGAATAGGTGCAGCAGATTTGTTGTAGCACAAAACCACCAACGTACGCTGTTCGCTGATAGAAAACAGATCAGTGCTGATTGACATTTCCCCCCTAGCTACACTTGGTGCTAAAGTGCGGTATACTTTGCTCCTCAGGCTTTTTAAAGAATCTATCCCGATAGCTCAAGCCCTGAACCGCACTTTGATTGTTCCACCTTTCCACCACCATCCGAGAATGCATCTCAGAAATGAAAGTGAGTTAGACAGCTATTTGTTGTTGTTGTTTCTTTTGCGGCTGGTGTTGTTGTTGCTGCTGTAGTCGTTATTGCTGTTTTTTGCTATTCTAATTTCTATTGTATATCCATACCGAGTGATTTTCAGGTTTGTAACAATTTGTGTGACTGCATCAACAATTCTTTCGATGTTTTAGGGATTTATTTTGCTCACTCTCACTTTCTTTAAGTTGAATAAACCACAAAAGTATTCTATTAACTTGAAACAAGAATACAAAAAGCTAGTATTTCATCAGTTGACAGCCCGAAATACTTTCAGAGAAAAACAAAACAAGAAGAATCTAAAAAAGTGAATTAAAAATCAAAATAATGCAAGCACCGTACGACATCTGATGACTCTTTAATGGTATATCACTGTCATTTATGCCAAAATGAGTGATTTTTTGCAATTGTGTTTGTGAATTGGTCACAAACCTGTTTGATTATTTCACGTAGGATTAGAATGTAAAAGTACTTCCTGTTTTACCAGTACGCGGAAATCAGAGCAGCAGTGACATCATTGATTTATGCCTTAGCTTGGCACAAAGTAGAAAAAACAGATTCAAACGCTGTTGATCACCGGCAAGCATCACTGCAAAATAAGAAAACACTAGCGATTTCTTTGCCGAGATGCATGACGTAATAAGAAGCCTAGACGTACAAAACGGAAATAAGTTGCATAATATAAATGCAAAAAATGGCCAGCATCTGAACATTCTTTGAGCTACACATTTGGCACAGTAATCTCTTGAAACCATATGTGATACAATCACTGTTAATCATTAAATAGTCACAGAATAGTCGGCAATTATTTTTTATGACACTAAAGAATAAAACAATATTGAGAACATTACAAGCATTAACGTCGCTGAACTAATCCTTAATATTTGGTACAAACAACCCTTTACGATGGGGGCATGTAAAAATGTGCCTTTTACAATTTAAAAAAATCAACTAACTTTTAAAAAAATGTGCTAACTTCACAGTCAGAAAGAAGCTGTTTTTAGTAGGTTGAGAAACTCAGTTTTCGAAAAGTGATGCTGTTGGTTGCAAAAAATAAAAATAATTACGAAACATTTACACAAAACCACCAAGCAGTTTGAACATTGTGTGATAAAAGTATATTTGTCGACGTTTTAGGTTGCACAATCTTAATCATCATGTTTGTTTCTACTCAGAAGTCTCATTTTCCACAAATACCTCTATACCTCTATGCAATTTGATAACAAACTTACCAAACGCAATTGAAACCTGCTGAAATCAAGAAAAATTAAGCCAACTGCATGGTAAGAAGAAAATACCTGGATTGTAGCTACAACAACAATACTTGCTTTCAAACACGTTTTTGCGCATTTGTGTCATACAGTTTGAAACTGTAGAACACATTTCGCGAAGCAAAGCATTGAAGAATGTATTTCAAAGGAAAATTGGCAATGCAGTATTTTTCATGTCACCATGAAATTTCTCATTAAATATTGTTGAAGTTGTTCTAACGTAGACCGTGGACAGTCCAGCTCTTATAGAGAGGCGTTCAAGCTGGGTGGGGGAGCGGGATCAAGAAAAAATCAGAACATATGAATACGTAACAACTTTACGGATAATATTAACACTACATCTTGTCGAGAAAAATGCAGGGATTGAATTGAAGTGATATTTGGAGGGCTTAGCCCTGAAAGCACCCAGAAACGATGGGTCTATTCCGTTGTTCGCGACATTGGCTTATCTGCAGCAGTCACGTTCTTTTAACTGCAAGCCTTTTCAGGTGTTTCCTTACCTTTTTGCAGAAAACTTCAAAAAAGATTCAAGTGCAATCGACATCGAGATTTTTGATCAAACCTACAAGTCAGTTGTGGAGAACAACCCAGAGAGGATCATTGACATTAAATCTCTTCGTTACTACGTTCCAACCACTTCAATGGAGTCGTAAGTTCTGTTACTTGCAGGGTGTAATAACACAAACTACGTGACTGATGTTACGAAAACAGAAAATGTCATGAATGTACTTGCAAAACCACTCATTACTGGAGAAACCCATACTCAAAAGGTTCATTAAGACCTTGTCGTTTTGCCTTTCATTTTCTAGGTCGCAGCTATATTTGAGATGAAACAAAAACATAAACGCGAACATCTAAACAAGATCTTTCGGAAGTTTTAACGTTGTGCTCGGAATGGATTTCATTGGAAAGCGCCTTTAAATTAATACTTCTTTTTCAACAATTTGTGAAAATAGCTCTGGGTAATATTCATGCAACTCTGTTTTCTTAAGGGTAAGATCAATAACTAGGTGTGCAGTTTACTCAAACGATAGGTACCTGTTGTCTAATATCTTGTTATTCAATATACAGTATGTCCAGCATTTTAGTAGGTGAAACCACCCAATTACTTTTACTCCATAGGAGAGTTTTATGAAAGTCTAGGCGCCAAGTTCGTGATACATTATTCCAAATAAAACAGCGAAGCATTTCGATGTATCAAAAACCAAAATAACTTTCACTGTCAGCAGAAAGCCTTGCGCTGTCATTTTTAGTAAAATTATCACCGTAAGTCAGGGCTTCTTAAATTTGCCTCAATACCCCCAGGGTGTATGGAGATTAGATGTTGGGGGTATTCAACAGTGTTTGGAAGTAATGTCCAAATCAGGACTCAGGCCCTCATTATATGAACTTGGACTTGCTTCAGTCCAGATTGTATAATGTAGTGTTGTTCCATTGAATATTTTAGTATTAACACTCCAACATTATATTCGATCTAGCAATCTAGCAGCATTGTACCCCACATGAAGAAGAATACTGGTGCTGATGAATGTGGTGCAGCCTTTTCATTGACCATTTTCCTCACTGGTCTAGTGAATATTTCTTTACCAGTTCTGGTCTGTTTCATACAGATTGTTTTGTTTAGTGAACTTTGTTGAAAAGGGGTACCAGATTGATGAAAATTCGGCTTAGGGGTATCGAGGCGTTAAAACGTTAAGGTCCACTGGCGAAAGTATTGAGACCAAACACACAAAAGCGTTTTGCGGCCAAAGCTCGCGTTACTCATTTGCAACATTTCACACACTTGCATTCAGCCAACAGCCTTGATAGGCTTTTGCACTGTCTTTTGCAAAAATGGTGAAATGTACGCTTGTTTTTTCAAAGTCCACCAGAATCTTGTTTATGCTTCAGGTTTTCTGCTTTGTGCGACAAACAACTGTCGACAATGGTCACCTGCGGCGTGATGCCTCACAAGCGCGTTATTGGCTTGCGTCAATTCGTCAATTTCAACGACGTGACCTGCAGGAAAAACTTCAGCGTCAACAATCTTCGTGACGTCACAGAAGGCAGATCACTGAAAATGTAAATTTGTGTTGAAAGCTGGTTTGCGTTGCTCGTAAGTCACAATGTTGCCAGTTTGAATTTTTTGAGAACAAATTTGTAATTTTGGCCTTTTTTGAACTCTATTGGATTTGCTCTTTTTGAAAATTTGGCTTTGTTTGGCTTTTCTTGACCAATTCTATTTTTGCGTCGATTGGGCAGATTTAAAGATGATTTTCACAGATTTCTGGAAACTGTTTCGAGACACAGAATGATAAATTTTTATTGCAAACTCTTCAATAAAATTTTTTAATTTTTATATTTGCTGTTTCATGCTTTTAGTTTTACTGTTTCAGCTTGCTCGTTAGCAAGACCAAAATTTTCGAGGCGTTCATTAATTGAGTGAGTTTCATTCTGTATATAGATTACATTGTCTTTCAAAAGTGCTGTGCAACCTGCATGGGTATTTAAAAGCGTCGTTGCGTTTTCATCTTGTATTTGACTTTTATGGTGCTTCCTGGCTTTTTTTAATGGTGATGTGGCTTTTTTTACTCATGACAACCTGGCAACCCGGTAAGTCATCATTGCATCAGTTTTAGGGTTTCTATTTTTCGCCGCGTAAGTTCAAGCTGTGCGGTTTATCCATAAGGCACGGGACGCATGCTCAGCCAAGTTTCATGCCAAGATCGCAGAACTTTACTGGATGGCTGGCAGTTTAGCTAATTGTAGCAGACGAGCCACCACCCCGCGAACGCTTTGAAAGATATTGACTGGTGCATATACATTACAGCGCTAAATGTTCGCTAAAATTTGCGATATGGCTGCCTTCGTCCTGTTGCTTCTTATAAAAGTTGTCAAAACTGTGTATATTCACAATCCTTTTATTGCATTGCAATCAACGTTTGGCAGTAAAAGACATTCTTTCTTTGACCAGGTAAACAAAGCTGAAGCTACGGTTGGCCGCTTTTGCTTAGCATGTTTTTCATCAGATTTCACAGCGTTTAGTATAGCGCAATGGATTAAAAGCAGCAAAAGCATGCTGCAGTAAAGAAACTTTGAATGCATAAACTTCAGGGTCAGAATGATTTCTGGTCGATCAACACCTCTTTTGCACAGAAATCTGCTCAGCGTCCAGAGCTCCACCCACAACGATCGTTGCATTGGGTTAGCGATTGGCTCCAGATGCCTTGGAAGCCGGCCAGCGTGGTTTGAACAGTGGCGTCAAGCCCTGCCTTTCGTCCGCCGTCCTCCAGAGATCAAGGTACAAAATCTGTAAGCTATCAACCACTTGCTGCGATACTACAGTATGGCGCAATAAAAAGTAGGCTACTGGATAATGGTCTATCACATCTGCAAGCAATACATTCATAATTTGAAGTTCCTAGAAGGCTTGAACTAAGCGTGAAAAATGATGCTGGAAACTTCGAGAAGTTACCTCTACTGGTTCTGACATTAATATCAGTATTGATAACAAAATAGATATAGTTGGCAACTTCACTGAAGGAATACCGTTGCTATTGTAGGAGTGGCGGAGTGCCCCCGTTTGGCTTAACATTCTAACCTGAACCTAACTTAAGCTTGTGCTAAGCAGCAATCTGTCTCCGCTGGGTTAAGTGGCGCGTGCAAAACCCTTGAGTTAACCGTGCAAAGCTTCTACAGGTTAGAACTCCTTATGTTTCTGTTGCCCAAAAAATTGCAATGTCGAAAACAAAAAGTGGGAAGTAAACATGCAGTGCAGTGAAAGTGATATTCAACGACACAGACTTTTAGTAAACTACCCTGTCTACAGTTACATATACACATTTATACATACAAACATCGTCGTCAGCTTTTGTTACAAAACCTATTTTGTGAAATCAACGCAAAATGCAGTCGTACTTATAGGTTTGCTGTGGACACAGAACTTCCGCAGCACAGCGAAAAGATGTTTGTTCTATTATATTACGTTGCGTACTCGGTCGTTTCTGCTGCCACCTTTTGAGTACATGGAAATAAATCTCGAGCATCTCACGAGCTCAGAACTCGACACAGCGTGTCAGATGTCGAGTTGCTGTCACTTCGGGAAGGTAAGGGCGCGTCGCATCACCTCTAAGTCACTCGAGCACACGAAAGGTTACAGTGCGTCGCGAGTTCATTCACATGACATCACTGATCTGATACATGACACAGTCGCGCGATACAAGATAATAGATGTTCAAAGAGCGCACATTGCGGACATGGGTCATGACCTCTCTTTGGTTCTGGTGATGACGCGTTGTACGTTAAATCATCTTCGACGGGAATGTCAGTTTCATTAGCAATCTTGTGGATACGGGTTTCACGTAGCTCCAGCGGTACAACCGTCGTAACATTATAAGTAAGATTGCCACAGTTTACAGTAGAACCTCTCCCCAAAAATAACTGCCATACATAGAATCGCATTTAATTAATCACCGACAAGATAGGAAATGCACATCCACTATAAAATGCTGCTCTGTTTTTCTTTTGGCGCAAAATTGATGTATGGCAAGATCCACACAAAGATTTCTTTAGCATCGTTGTTTTTGAATGTTTTATTAACAACGTCATGCATAGAAATAAACGGTGAAGATGAATTAAACTTTTGAAACGTAAGACATTTATGTAGTATTTTTCCTTTGCTAGGGTTCTACTCGAATGTCACTGTAGGTTCTGTTTGAATAAGAGCTGAAGATGCCTACCGGAACCTAGTAGACGAAATATATACCCTGTACGATCATAAAGTCTGATTCTTAGCTGGGAAAGAATTCCTTTTGATAGCGAATTATTGTTCCTTTCGTATTAAAAAGATATACTTTTATTTGTTTTGTGATCGCCAAAAGTTGAAAGAAAACATTTCTTGGTAGCCATTTTTTGTCCCTGTGAGCGGCCACAAATGGTCTGCGGCCACTCATCTTCGCTTACGTGGGTCCTGCCACTACTTTCGTGTAAATGCTGCATTGGTGGAAAGCGTGTATAGCTTTCCGTAGCAACCGTCTAATAACCCATGAGACTGGAATGACCACAAGCACTGTTCATCGAGCCTTGTTTTTGAATCAAAAACTTCATTTCAGGATGGGTGCGCCCCCAAATACCGGCTGCAAAAGTAGCAAAAAAAAGTTGGGGCAGAATTAGTCATTGGTCGGTACCGTCAATATAGCACGCCCAAATATCGTACGTTGCGCAATATTGGTTTCACGTTATCCTCACATCGATCTAGTCCAGGGTTCTCAAACTCAAACTGCTCCGAAGGCCAAATGATAGCTTATAAAGTAACCGGAAGGTCGAACGTAGAGACGGCTAGAAATGATTTGCCTATAACGCATGGTACCTTTCGCCCTCATTATGACAACCTGGGGGTTGCATTATGCCGCTGACGCAACAATGGCGGTACTTGAACCCAGGGGCGGACCCAGCCAGTAAGTTTAGGGGGGCGATTTCAGTATATTTGGTAGTCAAGTCTCATTGCGGGTTCGCTAATGTAAGAGAGATGAAGTATACTTCAAAACACTGCTGTGACATAACAATGGACGGCAAAACGGCCTTAGGTCGCGAATGCTGTTTTCCGAATTGTACAAAATCATGACGAATAAAGTTACTTTCGTAGGTTTTGGGGGGGGCGATCACCCTAATTGCCCCCCTGCATCCGACTGAACCTTACTAGAAACAGCTTTTTCATCTTATTTCCTGCGAAAGGTATCATGAGTTATAGGTAAATATTTCTAGCCATCTCTACGTTTGTTTGAAAGGAACTTTTTCACTCGCTAGCCGATCCGAGCACTTTCAAATACCGATGCATAAAGTAAACAACGTAAATGTTAATTATTTGAAAATTCCCAAACACCATCGCGGGTCGCACAAAATGCCCTCGCGTGCCGCGTGTTTGAGACCCTGGTGTAGTCAGTGTAATGCAAGAAAATAGTAGTTTCGACGCACTCACGAACAATATTGGTTCTGCTGCCGAATAGCAGAATGAGGTGTTTGGATGGTATTATAACTATTTAAAGAAAATAAGAGCAAATCTGAAAAGAGCAAAGATAGTATTTGTCCCACACTGCTGCAGCAGACCTCAGCTTCCATCTACTATAATGCTAGGGCTATTTAACAACACTGATTAGAAGTAAAATTCATCCATATTTCGTGAAGCCTCACACAAAATCAGGCCTACAGATATTTTATATCTTATTAAATTGAAGTTCAAAGCTATCCTTTATGAAACTAATTTTGTGTAGTTGTGTTGCAACCTTGTCGACATATTTAAAGGATACTCAAATCTTGAATCAGCAAAGCCATAATAGCATATGCCTGTGATAGGAAGTTGCAATTGTACTGTAGTGCGTGTGTAGTTTGGCAGATGTCTGGAACATCTATCATCGATATGGCAAACCAATGTCTAAGCACTCCACTGCATCTTGTGCAGCATACAGGCGTGACCTCTTGACAAAGTGATGAGCTTGCTTGTAGAGAAAGACTGCACCAAACATTTTCGAATTTCAGTTGTATGAGATCTCACTGGCTTAAAAAATGTCAATTGCATCAATCGTTAATCAAAACGCATTGGTTGCGAAAATATACTGAGTTATTTCTTGATTTGAACGTTTCCATAACCACTTTTAATTTACTTTTGTTGCATGCACCACAAGCCAATCGTATTATCTGCATTAGACTGTCGTATAATGTAATGGGTTGCCTTTAGTTTCCAGTCGCATTGCGATCATTGTAAATGGTGTATGTACCGAGCAGTAAACGAATTTCCTTTCCCATGCATGAGACATCACGTCAACTGAAAATACATTTCCTGAACGAATGATTGTACACCTCATTCTCCGTTTGCTTAAGGTGTGCCTATTACGCAACCAATCCTATTAATAAAGTATGCATTTTCCCCATAATTTCGTGCCAATACCAAGTGTGCATCGTGCACGAACTTCTCAAAATGAATGCGAATAGGATAAGCGTCGCAATTTCTAGACTAGCCTAAAATGTTACCACACAAAAATGTAACAAAGCATTGATAGCTCTTCCATTTTGTCAATCTAACCTCGCCGTTTCATATACAAACCTGCGTAATATTGACTTGCTTTCTGAACAGATCGATGGGGAATTTTCTGGAAGCGGTGAATCTTAGCTGTATTCTGATTTAAATCGCAACCTTGATCAGCTGAAAATAAACTCTAACTGTTTGCATTTAAAGCTTACCGCAAACCACTACAACGAATAGGGCATGCCCTATCCCGCTTTCCGCTGCATCGGAAAGTGAAGCCTGTTGAAACGTACCATAGGTGACTGCAAAAAGTGGTAGCTTCGTCTACATTAGAGTTTCCGTATCTCACTAATATAGTGATCTATGTATGTATATTGGAATAGAAGTCTGAAACAAAATTTAGAAGAAATTAAAAAACACCTTGAAAAATATCTATATCAATTGCTCCTTAGGCGTTGTGTCTGGTTTTTGACAATGCCACAGAAGCAAATCCGTTTGATGCCAAGAACTACACGATAAAATAATTCTAAAAAACATGGCCTTTATGGTCGTTTGGTGACTTTGGAAGCACATTTCTTTTTTATTTTTATAATACAAAAGTGTTTAGGTATAAAAATTGTAATCAGCAAATGCTGAGCAGTTTTTAACAACAGAAACAATATTTAAACCAGATTTTGGCTTGTAAGTACTGCTCTTCAATCCAATATACAAATCTGAAATAAGCAAACTGTTTTGTACAAAACTATTTAAGAAGAGCGCCAAACGTTTCCAGTTAAAAAGCAGCTTTTCTCAAAATGCACTTTCATAAGGAAATTAAGGACTTTGATTTCAAAGACGAGAAAAGTACTGTCATAGTGAATAAAAAGAGGCAAACAACTGCAGGCATTGCAAGAATCCTTTAGTTTAAACTGCTATTTGCCGTTGTCCAATGCCATGCCTTTGTCTAAAACTTGCAAAAAGTTACGTAATTATTTCTGTAGCCAGTCCTGGCTGGCCAAGATTTTATGTAGTAAAATCGCCCATGGCATTGCGCAAGCTCTAGTAGGAATAAGAACTTGAAACTCACTGCACAGGGTCTCTTTCTTTAAATTCTTTTGCATTTGTCTAGGGCAGGGCATCTCAAACTTTTTTGTTCTGCCACCCATATTAAATTTTTTTTTTCTTTGCGACCCCTTCATGGATAGCTTATATTTTAATGATACGTGTGAACGTCCCATTACAAATCTGAAGAGGCATTTTTGTCCTTGGCGAAATCATACAAATGCACATAATCCACGAAAGTAAATATACAGTAATAAAACCACCACGTAATGGAAACAGTAAGGCGAAAGAAATGAACAAAAAACAGTTTAGTTCATAGACGTTTCCAAGAACAACTAATGGGATGGATGCAGTTGATGATTTTTAGACAGATCATCCATTCGTAAATTTATACAATTAGCCAACGCAGGAAGAAAGACATTCTCAACACTTTTCAAAAAGCATCAGTTTTTGGGCTTGATGATTATCAATTTTGAGAATTCCGTATAACACAAATATTTTGTATAAACGGTTAATAGTACTTGAATGGCTAGATCAGAAACGACTATGTATTCATTTCTTGTTATCAAAAAATCACATAGCCTACTCTATTTTGAAAAGTCCAGTTGCAAACTTTAGTCGGTAAATAACTCCGCAAAATTATCCTGTGCTTATAATGGCTGGTTTGTGGCCTCCTGAAATTTCAATTGTGTATGGTTTGCGGATCCAACTTTTCCTGAATAAAACTTTAAGTGGGCCTACTGTACTTCAGGAACTGTGTATGAAGCTTTACTTTAGTCTAAAACTACTCAGTGTGTTCTCAAACCAGCTAGCCTAGCACCTAGCCTAAACTTTCTAAACACCAGCATGCCTTCGTGTCGGAATGAATGTAACAAGGTCAATTTTGGTTAGTACGTTAAAAAAATCACAACGTAACAACTCATAACTTGTGTTTGGTTGAATATTATCACTTGTTAGCTCAGGCAGACATCCTAGCAAACAACTGATAGTTTGAAACGCGGAATGGCCCCTAAAAATGCAGTAGAAATAGATTCACAGCAGGCCTACTTTTAATTTTTTTGTAAAGTTTACAAAAACTTTTGTATCTGATTTGTGAAGCCAATTTGTTTCGCGACCCCAAAAGTACACTTTGCGACCCAAATGGGGTCGCGATTTTAAGTTGGGAAAACCCAGCTCTAGCGTAATAGGTACTGTAGCATTTTTGAATCGTCCTATGTTGAAAGACTTGCTGCTGGTATGACTTTTCAGGTTTTGGCACAAAAGTTTGTGTCGGAAATTCTTCGAAGCAAACGTTTTCTAGCTGTTCACTGGAGGTATGACACTGAAGACTGGCAAGACATGTAGGTATACACAGAGATCAAGATGCCCCTCACTTTAAAGAAGCTTGCGGATTTCGAAATGTAACTACAGCATTCATATGGCGAAATTTCACTTGCACAGAAAAATTATTTTACCACCTTTTTGATTTTAATTTGGTCCCAGGCACAAAGTGTTCTCTGTTTCTTGTTAGAAAGTTTGATTTTAGGTGCAAGCCCTCACGGCCGAATGCGATTCGAAACGTTAACCTTCCTCTCTGTGAGATCGCGCAACGCATGGAGTCCAACATTTCGCTTTTCAACACTCTCATCACAAAACTGCTGGAACGTGCCAGGAGCCAAAGTATAGACATAATTTATTTCTCCGCGCCCCCGCAAGTGAGTGGGCGAGTCAGCTTTGTAATTTGTTTGTCTTTGTGCATCTCACTTTAACGAGATTATCTCATGAGAGTTTCTGGAAGTGGTAATGCAATCGAAGCCGGCCTGGTCATCTGTTTACGTCATGAGCGACGTGGAGAGATTTTCGAAACGGAACAAGCTTTTTGAATTCGTGTTCGAAAACAACTTCAGGGTGTCGTTACTGGAGCAGGAGCTTTGCTACTGTAAGTCTCTTGGGCAAATCGCTTCGAGCGCAAAAAGCGATTTGACTCACCGAATGCCTTTTATTGTTCGTAAGCAGTAAGTGAACAGTTCCTGGGCAGCCCGCTGTCGGCGTGGACGCAAACTGTGTTGGTCGATCGCGTGGTCGAAGGGCGGCACAAACACGAGAGCGTTTTGGACGTCTGGGCCGGTATGTGCGAGCATTAAATCAAGGCCTCCCAGAAGAGGCCTTGATTGAACGCGTCGTGACGAATTCAAAATGTTCAACTACAGATTTGCTTAACGATGCTTTAGCTTCGCGAAACGCAGGGCCGCAACCGGCTGATATTTTCAGGGTGGAAAATGATGTAACTTGTTGCTGTACCTAACAAACACATATGTTTTTGAAAATTTCGGGGGAGGGCAATTCCCGCTTCCTCTGGTTGCGGACCTGGCGAAAGGTGTTTGTTTTGTTTCGCTTACTTTAATTCAAACGCGCTAGGGACAATTCAGGAAGTTCAGCAGTATAATCCTACTTTTTAACGCAACACGTTTTTCTTCGGCGTCAGTGCAGCAAAGCTTCCATCCGAAAAGTATAACGTTTAATTCAAACGCGACGCTAATCGCCTGCCTTGCGATTTCGTGAGCAGTATAGTTGCAGAGTCGCTTCTTCTGAAAATACCAACAACAGAAAATCCAATACAATTTGGAGCAAAGCAAAAGTTGGAAGTCAAAGTTGTATAAGAAATAACGCAAAAACACAAGTTAAAACAAAAGCACATGTGACATTTCAAGAATTAACTGCTTTAACGAAATGCTGATGGCTATGACATTGTCAACAGTTATTTTTTAAATGTGTAATGATATTTCATTTGCAAATTCATTGGTTTGCGCGGTGTGAGACAAGTGAGTTATTTGCAAAAATAGCGGATCAGCTGAGTTTCTGGTAACTTTGACACAAACAGTTGTTTGAAAATTTGCGCCGGTCAAGTGGTTCTTAAACTACATCGTAAAAGTGATAGGTTTTTCGTATTTACCAGGTTGTGCCATGCCTGCGTTATTAGGTTTGTATTTCAAAAATTTTTTAAACATGTCAGTCTAAACATGCTTTTGTCATAAACTGATCGCGTTCGTGGGCCATTCTTTATAAATAAATTTGAGAAAACAGCGTCATTGTTGTTTTGTATTCTTCTCTTCTTGCAGATGATGAAAACAAAGGTCAATTCCCGAAATTGAATTGGTATTTCCCGGAAGGAGATTGAAGGCTGCACTGCTTCAAGGAGTTTGTTTAATGAATCATAATTCCCATCACTGTAATTTGAAGTTGTTCGTTTGATGTTTCATTAAATAAAAGAGCTCGGTGGCTGAATTGTGCTCACACGCACGGACGAAAACACAGGGCGATGGACGTGACTTCATCTCCCCTCAAAGCTCACCAAAAGTGATGCTCTATTGCAATCTTGAACTAACCTTAGATGGAATTTTCGCGCTCTTCCATACCTTCACCCCCACCAACCTTAGAAGCACTTCGCCTGGGCCTTCTTTCGCGTTCGCGCTTTTAATATTTTTTTATTGCAAATCATCCTCAATGCTGGAATTAGGGAAACAGATTTTTAAATTCTTTTATAAAGTATGTCAAAAGTACCTTTACTGCTTTGTCTGAACTTGTTGTTCGGTGAAGCAAAGGCAAAACTTGCTTCATATGATCAAAATAAAATCTCTAAAGATCACAGGTAATGTTGTTGTTTCACAGCCGCAACTCTAATCCAATGTAAACATGCGAAAGCGCCGTACGCTTTTTCTGCTTTGGTCAAGATGTCATTCGTTACCCAATTTAGCGTTACGATATTCACCTGCGATCTATGGCAGCCATAGGCAAACGTTTTAAAACTCTTTCAAACGCATTTTGCTTTGCTGTGAGAGTAAGTTCTGCTGAGGGAACTTTTTTAAAAACTCTCATTAGGGCAACGTCTGACCACTGAACAATCGCTGTTTATGCTGTAAGGGCATGGTGACCAGGACAGAAACCGAGCAGCAAACATCTAAATATTTACGCAGTGCTGGTCCTGCTGTCCGGCTCAGAGAAGCTAGCCGAGGAAAAGATCAAAGCACCAACACCGCCGGCAGGAACCTGTGAATGATTGAGTAGTTGCTCGTTCGAAAGGGTGCAGAGGGCCAGGCAGTCGAAGTCCATTTTATTCTTTCGGGAGCAGGCTGCAAAATGTCGTTTGAATTACCAGCTTCTTGCACAAAAACGAGCTAAGTTTGTGTAGACCTTGTTTAGCAGCCTAATATGATGACATTGAGGATATAGAGCAGCACTAAATCTTTCGTCACCCGCTGTTCCATTAGTTGCAAGGTTATTGAAGCAGGAGGCTTGCTATATATAACCTGGTGTGCATGTGATGTGGCGCAGAAGATTGTGAAGCTGGTTAGGTTTACAAGGAGCATGTAACTAGCTTTTAACAAAACTGCTGAGATTCGTGAACTTCGAAGCAAGTTCCTTTTCTTTGGTCGTACTGCAAAGAGTTGAACTGAAACTGCGCCGAGATGAGACCGCAACCCTGGTTAATCGCGCTTTTGGTTAATGCTGCGTGTCTTACCGGGATGGGGGATGCACAAGCAAATGATCACAGTGAGTATTCTACGTCGTTTTGCATGTCATTACAGGATAAGCAGCGCTTGCGTTTCCGGTACAACAAGTAAACTGCCAGTGAAGCAACTTTTCCCAACGCAATGATGTGTAGCCGGAAACAATGGCAGGCACTCCAAGGCGTCTCTTTTTGTTTGACCTCGAACGCCAAACAGGTTTTGGTTGAATATAAGGTACAAATTTCCATATCTTGTTGATTAATTACCTGTTCAATCCCTAAAAATAAAAGTGAACAACTAATTATACCACACCGAAACAAGGTTCGCTCATGCATTTAAAAACTTTTAGCGCGAAAAGTTAATCATGCCTAAACAGACTATTTTTTAAAACTTAAATCCAAAGAATAGTTTATAAGCAGAAAGAAAACAAGGACAAGATCAACAGGTTTGTCACCTGATAAAGAAAAACCAAACATACATGCGAACAATTTGGGGTGTAGGAACTATGAACAAAATTTGTGGATATTATCATCGAAATTGTCTGTTCTGACAAAACTCGTCTCGGGTCTGAAGCAATCGAGTCTATTTAGAAAATTTATCTGAGAGCATTATCTTTGTTTCATCAATGCTTGTGTGTATGTACACGATGACGTGACAGCAAAGAGATTTGAAATGCTTCATCAAGGTAATCCTTTAAGTATTCTTGGTGTACGTTCACTCGTAACAGATCCACGAAATTTCATCAACATTTTCTTTCCCGTAATTTTCCATTAAAACCGGCTGAACGCAATTCCGCTGCGTCAGTAATCATCTCATCTCAGGATATTGGAGTTTGTATCACACCTCTTCACAGTCCACAGCATTTTTTTGGAAGTGGCAAACATTCCACTTCAGGTGATTACAAACAGCTGTGCTGAATATTGAGAAAGATAAAGCTTTTACTTTCAAAACTGAGAATGTGTTTATGCGAAGCATTGCTTCTGATTCATGTTGAAAAAGTGACGTCATCTCAAAATGCGCAAAAGTGACGTCAGTTCAAAATGCGCTTATGAGGCGGATACTTCAACAAATGCAATGTTCAGCCGCTCCTACAAAGTTTCAAGTCCCAGCAGAGTTTCTATGGTGGGAGTTGCGTGGAGAGCAGAAAAGTATCCAAACAAGCTCTGACGAGAATCGAAACGTCGTTCATTAGAAAACAGAAAGACGATTTCTTGAAATATTAATCATCAACCTTTTTGTTAGCAGTGTGAACAATTTGTTGGTAATCCAAAACTAATAGTTAGAGATGATAGTGCTAAAAGTATTTGGGCCAACATGACCTCATTGGCGGTCGTTGCCTGTTTGTAAATGGACACTTTACACTGCAGGCCAACACGCCCACTCAAGGTTCGGAACTTTGAGGCCGCGGCCTTCACAAGCACGCTTTATAAAACCAGCCAAGAGTCACAACGAAGCTGAACATAGTGCTGAAATGGTGAGCCCTACCAACTTGTATGCATTTTGTGTTTGATTTTCATCTCATCTTTAATAAAGAAACAAAATGTGCATGTGCTATTTTCAAGTATACACTATTTTCAAGCTCTGTGTTGGTTTTACAGAGATTAATTCTGATTTGAGAAGATAGAGAAACAACACTTTATTCACGCAGAAATGATTTTTTTCTACGGAAAGATAAAACATAAGAATAAAAATTTGGGTGATCTTTTCGCAATTCTTCCGTCTCACTTTATGCTTCTAAGTTTGTACCTTGTAAAAGCATTCCAACAAAATCATAAAATTCACTTAATCTGCTTAATCTGAGCGAATTCGGAAGCACTTACAGAAGTATTTAAGCAAAGAATAATCATAATCAAAGTTAGTTTGCTGTGTTAAAATCCATTTTTACGAGGACAGAACAAAGCAGGGTTGATTACAAGGTCTTTTTCCTGAACAACTGCGCTTTTTATGTCAGTTCTTCAATTTTGCAATTCTCTTCAAAATTGCTCTGCGCGTGTGAAAGCATTTTGTATAAATTTTTTTTTATTCAACATGAAATCCACCTTCACGTGTTTTCATTTAAAAAATGTACTTTCAATTATGCCGCATAGTCCTGAAAAAACAAGTACATAATTGGTTTTTACGCATAAGCGTATACATAAAAAAACTTTTTTTAAACACCGGTTTTTCCCTAACAAACTGTTTGCAAGTCCCGAAAAAATGCTTCAAGAAAAGAAATGAAGAAAATGTCAAAACAGTGTTTACCAGCAACTTGAGACACGAATCACGAGATGCACGAATCACGAGATGCAAGTTCTAATCACGAGAATCACGAGATGCACGAACCACGAGATGCAAGTTCTTGCGACTTACATTTTTAATGCAACCAAAGCGTTTCAGGCGCGGAGTTCTTGGTGCAATTTGCAAGAGAATGACGCAATTTATTTTTTTGGGATTAATTATAATGAATAGAAGCTGTTTTATTTGCAAACGTTAATTGTGCTTGCGGTTTCTTTAGCGATAGTTCTTCAAATTGCAACAATTCTTCGACGTTTTTGAAACTGATGCAGTTTGTCAAACACACTATTTGCTTTCAAATAATATTACACTCTCACAGTTTCATTAGTTTTAAAGTAGACTTTACGTACAACAACCCAAACACATTTTAAAGTGGCATAAAAGAAGCTCAGTTGAACTTGGCAAAACCAGCCAACATAGCAAGCCTAATTCTCCTTTATCGTGATATCCAGAAACTTAAAATGTTTTTCCAAGTTTATCCATGAAAAATTGACATTTCTACGCTTAACCCTCAGTTAAAAAAATCCCAACACGTTTTAAACGCGATTTCTGCAGTCGACATGGCTCTCCTGCCACCACGAGATATCAAAACATCCTGAAACGAAAACGTAAATTGTACTGTGTATCTAAATGAAAAAAAAATTGCGTGTTTTATGCGCTAATTTGGCGATGTTTATTGCTGGGTAGGTGGAAGTGTTTAAAAGGAACGTACAACGGCTTCGCAGCAACAAAAAGCTCGACCTGATCTTTGTTATCGATGCTTCTTACAGCGTCCAGCTCCCCAATTTCAAAGATGAGGTAAGTTAAATATTAGCAAACAGTTTGTGCATCTACTGTTCCAAAAATTACAGAACTGTAATGATAAAAAGCTCCTTTCCATGGTCGATCGGCTTCAGTCTAACCTTGTAAAAAGGCTGGATCCCCATTTTGTGTGGATTGTTGAGGGCCGCCAAACTTTGTACTCGCCTGGTTCAAACTTTGAGACTTTGATGCAGTTTAAATAAAAGAAATAAATTTTGTAAACGATTTGTTAAGAACAACATTTGTTTAAAAACCATGGCAAAATTTTCAAGCAAACAAATTTTTTAAAATGCAATCTGCCTGCAATAAATTTGGCTACACTGTGTTCCCCTGTACCCCCAGACATGTACAGCAGCCGTGAACGATATCCACAGACGTTTTGATCTTTACCATAAAACGAAGTACTGAGTTTTCCAATATCGGTTCTCGAGACTAGGTTTGATAACCTGCTTAAGTGAATAATGTTCGAACAAGTTTTAACCTATCTCTTCCAAAAAAACTTAGTCGTCTATCATCTGGCTTAAACTACATTCAAAGGATTTTTATGTTCATTGCAAAAAAACTATCTACGCTGGCAGTGTAAAAACTTGAGTTATCAAGCCATCTTTCGTTTTAATTATGCAAAAGTGAAACGCTATTCAGCAGAAATCGGACAGCTTTTCAAACATCTTGACCACTTTCTATCCTTATCACTTATCCCAATTGACCAGCATAGCACAGCCACCAAATCAAAGGAGAGGGCAGTGCGATCGTAGCAAGACGTAAAATGTAATAGGTGCTAAACACGTCGTCTCAGCGATTTTGTGTTATTGATTGTTGAAAAGATGTATTACGATGTTTCTATACCAAACACTATAGTGATGAACATAGTAAAAAACATAGTATTGCAAAAAAGTCAAGATAAACGTAAGTATAAGTTCAGTGTTTTTAAAGAGGTTTCTCAAACTAAAAAACAAAACTCATTTCTGCATTAAATTGGCATCGGAATAACCAATTTGGATACCAGTACCTATAACAAGGGTATCTTAGAAAAACCTTATTAGGCATTATTAAAAGAAAAACGTGTTTTGGCCTAGCTTTTTCTTTGCCTTTTGAAATATAAATACGTCGTTAAAATAACAAGAGAGTGGCTGAGCGTACTTCGGTAAAACTGCAGTGCAAAAAACTTTCAGATGTTTGACCCACCAAAAACCGCTGAAAGAATCTCTAAATGTTTATTTTGATAAAAAACTGCAGTGAAAAACGACCATGTAACATAGGCATTTATAGCGTGCTTCACAATTCAGTGACAAAGACTTGGTTGGTAGAATTGGGCGCAGTAAAAAAAAAACTTTTCCTTGCAAAAATATGTAAAAAATTATTTTCGGACAATAAAGTTTAGGAAATATTGTTTTCAGTTTCAAACTATTTGTCAAGTAAAAAAATTTGTGACAAAAACTTTTTACAGTGATTTTTTTATTATAATAAAAATTTTACATGGCGCAAACGGGCCACCATTCTTGTCAGATTAAAGGTAATATCTTGCTTTATCTCGAATGTTTCAGGTGCAGTAACTGGTGATGGAGCACTAGAAAGGTTGCAACTGTTGTTCAGTAAAATTCAAACGCTTGTGTGTGGCTCTTTCACCCACTCAAAACATGGTGCTTGATAGATTTATCTTGAGGTGTTTCCTCATTTTTCCACGCTTTTTCGAGTGATCTACACAAACGTTTTACTCAAATTCTTCAGAAGAAAATTGGAAATGGTAAAGAGTATCTCCATCAAAAGAAGACCCAGAAAAGAGTCATACGCCCTTCTTTTGACCAGGAAAAATATTTTATAATTATTTTTTCATTCCTTTCAGCAGTGGTGTAGGAGCTGGGGGTTAAGGGGTGCAAGCTTACCCCCAAAAATTTTGATTTGTCGAAAATTTGGACAAAATCTCAAACAAATTGGGCAAAGTTTCGACATTTTTCAACACTACTAGTGAAATTATATTTCTTTGCTACTGAGTGTAGAAATTAAAGTTTATCAGGTCATAGAAAACACATTATATATATAAAATCAACAAATTGTTTCTAGTAACTTCATGTTTTAGTTTGTGAGAGTTGATGAGTAACTGACTCACTTGAACGTTTGGACAAAAAAGGCATTTCATTTACGTGTCTTAGTGCTTTGTGGATTGTGCACTGTGGGCATCAAGTATGCTGCACTGCTGCAGGGCACCTACTTCAAATAGCATCCATGTCACGCAAGTACAGAAAAGCTGTGTTCTTTTAAGTACAGTGTTTGGATGAACACATTTTGCCGTACAGTTTGTTGCATGTTGCACATATGTCTCCAGCTAGGTGTGAGGTTTCTTGGTGACACCAACAGCTAGAATGTGAATGGAACGCCAAACCTCAAAACTGCGAGGCAGATCTCAGAGTACTGTGCCAGCTGGCTTCTGACAATATTATCGCACAGCCTAGCGCAGGCCTATTTTTTCATTTGAGTTATTTGGAACCAAATTGCAAGTACCAAATTTTGTATTTTCAAGTCTATGGCAACACAGCAGAGGAAGGAAAATAGAATGTACTGACAGCTATAGAAAATCTATTGGGAGAAAGTTTGTCGCATTAACGTGTTTCGTGCAAATTTGGGGAAATTTAGGCAAAATATCCCTTGCATCCCCAAAAATTTCCTGCTCCTACACCTTTACTTTTTAGTACTATGACAAATGTGGATGATTTTGGAACGTACATGTATCCTTGTTTTATGCATTACTTTGCAATCCTTTGAAGGTGTCTTTTGCTGTACACAAAACGTATACCCATCAACCAAATTTCAAGAAACGAGCTGTATTGTGTTGGTCTGAGTAAGCAATCATTTCACTTGCAGATTGAAACAATACCTTTATGAAACAAACTTCGGTTTGATCCGCTCACTGACATCGCAAAGCCCGAAGCTTGAAATAAGTCTCTTGCCGCTGTGATCAAGCTGAAGCCTCGCGCTCGTAGCGGTAGTACCATATACATGAGCGCAATTTTGTTGTAAAATGTGAGGGGGGCAGCTTGGTGTGAAACCAATATATTACGAAACCTAAAGAGTAAAATGTGGGGGACGTGGCATATTATATCCCCACTGTCTGAAAAAGTGGGGGAGAAGCTTACCCCGTGTCCCCCACCTAATTGCGCCCATGACCATATATATTACCCTCCGTGGAGAGACCTCCCAAACATTTGACCAGAGGTCGTGATGCGTTCGCGTCCATGTAACTCACGAGAACTGATACCCTCCCACAGCAACGACCCATTACTAAGAACATTCTTTTTGTAGATTCGCTTCGTGTCCAGGTTCGTGAGCGGGATACCTGTGTCAGTCGACACTACAAGAGTTGCGGTGATCACTTTCGCCGACAACGCTCAGGTCTGGGTTGACCAAGTGACGGCGGACAACGTACACAACCACAAGTGCTCTCTACTCGGAACTGCTCTGCCGGCGATTACTTACGCGTACGTTGCTGTTACTTTGACTTTATTATTTTTAAAGCTTTACTAGCCCTTGTTGGGAAAATTATTCGGGCTATTATATGTTCCGGTGTGGTGTAGAACAGTGCTCTTCAACAGGGATTCCGCGGAACCCTAGTGTTCTGCAAAACATGTAGTGTGGTTCCGTGATTTTTAAGGGTTCCGTGAGGGTTCCTCGTTTTTTAGTGGAAATGATTTCTTGCTTCAGTATGTTGATGCGTCATTATGAAATTTTTTAAATCACCATGCCGTATTCAGAGGCCAAGTAGGTCAGATAGTCATACAGGAGGTTGAGTGCATTAATAGCTGAAAAAGAAATATTGATAGTTGTTGCGTCACGTGTTGTTCATTGTTGTGCAATTAAGAAGAACGTTAATGTTGCAGTATAGTTATGCGAAGTTGCCGATGTACAGTTCGCTGTAGATTGATGAGTAGAGAGTATACTACAGACTAGAGCTGCTATTCAGCCTTTGTGGGAATAAAGTAAAAACAGCGTGAAACCCAACTTTTTGCTATTTAGTCAAGCCAGGTGAAGCAAAATAGCATATTTTCTTATGTGAAGCGAAATAATAACAACAGCGAAGGTGTGGGCGGTAATGAGCAATGTAGTTCAAATGTAAAAGAGGCGCCTCCTCCGAAGCAGATCAAATGTAATTCAATTTCCAAAGTTAGAAAATGAGACGACACAGATTGAGACATGGGTTCTTTTTGCTGGATGACCAAATTGTGAATATAGCAGCTACATTCAAGAAATATGCAAAAACAACCGAATCATTCAATTTCTTGCTTTTTAACTTCTGTAATAGCTGTTTGTTTGTTGAAGTGTCTAATAACAAAATATTTGATTTTCTTACAAGTAATTCGTGTTATTGAAATTTTTGTTAATGAGGGTTCCATAACAAACGCGAAAGTATATCAAGGGTTCCACGATGACAAAAAGGTTGAAGAGCACTGGTGTAGAATCTAAAAAAAATTATTTACCGTAAGTCAATTTTTAAAATTGAATATGCATATATATATTATATTTAGTATCTTTTTGTTGTATTTTTGTATGACAATTATAGTGTATAAAAGTAGATATTTTTTGCGCTCTACGGTTTCCGCCACCTAGATTGGGCTACTTTTTCATAAGGGTAAAAACCAAAATCTTACCCCGATATATTTGGTAGTTGCCCTATCTGTGGTAACAGGACAGATAAACTGAATTGCAGGGTAGATAATCCTGCTTTGACTTTTCTTGGCATAGACATACATGGGGTAGTTAGTAGGTAAGGTAGTTGTTGTAGGTGTTGCGAATGGATGTTTTGCTATTTGTAACTTTTGTAGCGCACTAGTTGCCACTGCTTTTAAAAATATTTTTATCTGTTGAGAACGTCCAGTCGAGAGGAAGTGCAGGTATGGAGTTGATAGCTAATAACGAAAATTTTGCAGGAGCGGCTCAACTTATACACGCGGTGGATTAAGAAAAGCTTCGGTAAGATGTGCTTTTGCGGTCAGTTTTATTTCAACTGATATTGCGCAAGTGCGAAGTATACGACGTTTTTGAACCTCAAGTTTTGTTTTTACCTAAACTCTGTCGAAACAGCCTCCATACAGATACTCTACAAGCTATAAACGGTGCCACTGTGGTTTGGCTAAAGCAGGGGTGCACAAACTGCGGTCTCCCCGCTCTAGCCAGGAGGGGCCGCAGGCCGCATGCAGCCTTCGATAAAAATGTATGTGACCGTGCATATGTCATTTAAAATATTATTTATGGCGGCCGTGCATTAATTAAAGCTCTTGGTCTGCTGTATTCAGATGCTTAGTAGAAAGACGGCCAAGCAGACTCGTGTGGAAGCAGGCTAATATTAGCGTGTGGAAGCAGAACAGAAGCAATGCAAATAAATAAAAATATCTTGAACTCACCGGTGGCCGTAATTCCTGAAAATAAACGTAATGTTGCCAACAATAGCGAAAAAGTTCTGCTCCCCTGGGCAAGAGTGAGTACGTGCTAGTTCTTTCTTCTCTATCTGGTAAAGCACATCTCTGTAGCTATAATCATCTGTCATCTTGCACAATCCATATAATTGGAGCAATGAAATAGAAAGGTTTGCCTAATTTCGCGCTTTCTGTGTTGGATAAGTGATTGCGTTTCTCTACTTTCTCGTAGGCCTACCGTTGTTTGGAGCTCCACGTGAAGTGAGAATACGTTCAAGCAGCCCCGTAACCAGCTTGGGACACTAGAGGGAGCGAAGAGTTTCTGAGAGGGACCCAAATTGTATTTAACTATGTCCAATACTTTTAAAATACGTCTAACACATTTTTCCAGGGGGACGAAAAATTTTCTAGGGGGACGAAGCCCCCTTATAAGACCCTAGTTACGGGGGCGCAGCCCTCCCTAGTTACGAACCTCCGTTCAAACGTTCGTAAAACTAATGCGTCACACTGGCCATCTCAGTGTTTTGCTTGTGCTGAGAAAGCAATCGGGTTATTTTGACGTTCGTCTAATAGATTTTCAAATCAAAATAGATCCAAAAATTGATTTTCCCAAACCAAACGGAGGTTTTTGCTGTATGCAAAATGATTTAAGTTAAATCATTTGACTAAGCTGGATATCACTAAAAATTCTTCATAATCTGAACGTCAGATGAAATTTCGAAAAGGTTTATTTTCAAAAATCGCGGAAGGCGATGATCAAATTTTCCGAAACAAGCATGCTTTGTAGGGATTTAGACAAAAATCATGAAAGAATGCAACGTAAAAAAGTAGGTGAAATTTGAAGCTGGTTTGCATTCACTAATTTCTCCAGTTTTAACAACAACATTTGGGGGTCCACATCACAATCTTCCATAAACTTAGACAACAATCAAAATCATGCATCGTTTCATTCATGAGAACAGTTGTTTTTGTAAATGACGAATTACAGTACTTGCATTGAATCATCTTCCAGGAAAGTCCTGGGAAATCAATGCACTGTACCCTAATAAAACTGTTTTTTCGTGTGCTTCTCGCAGGTTACTAAACCGTAATATACTTTTCCGGATTAAAGTGTTGTGTTTCAGTGGTCGACAGCAATTATTTATGGATCTTTAAATGTACTGTATTTTCATACGTGCTACGTATTTTACACTGTACACAACATCTCTCTTTTGACATATCTGCTTTCTAACAGGATATTATCAACAACGCCAGGCCGAACTCAAAAAAAGTTGTTCTGCTCATCACAGACGGCAAATCTAATGGCGGAGATCCAAGAGGTCTCGCTCAGCGTATAAAGCGTCGAGGTAAGTGAAGGCTAACAGAACCGGGTTTGCGTGAATACACTGGAAATGTTGGTTTTTAAGGCCTAGTTTAGATTTGTTCCCAATCCAGTTTAAACTAATCAGTGGGTACGACTTGTGCGACCATAAACTTTGTCGCTTGCCATTGTTTCGAAAACTGACTTAAAAAACAAAATTAATCGATTTGCTGGCATAAATGTGTGAGAGCTTGACGACAATGAAAGTCACAATCAACCAAATCAAATCCAGTAAGACCATGAAGAGAAATTAATCACGCGTTGAAATTGCTTCATGGGAAAGTGCACTGATTTTTAAGCGGTATCTTTTTTGGACGAGCATATCCAACGGGAGGTTTTTGAATCAGAGTTAAAGCAACCAGTCTTGAAATAATTTTTCTTCTCTGCGCTTTTAACACGTCTTTTACCTAACAGGAGTGGAAATTTTCACATTTGGGGTTCATTCTGGAAATGTCGAAGAACTTACGACTATAGCTTCGGAACCAAAGGATGAGCACGTTTACATCCTGGACAGCTTTGCAGAGTTCGAGGCTGTGGCAAGACGAGCGCTTTACGCAGGTTAGTTGACAAAGCCGGTTACCCCGGCATTTGATCGATTGCTCCCGTTATTTGCTGAAATTGAAAACTACCGATTTTGTTTTGCAGAAAATCAATTAGTTTGTCAAGAGAAAGTTCTCTGAAAAAAATCGCTTTGGTCTTAGGAAATACACTCCAAAAATGTTTAGGGAAAGTTTTGTTAAGGAAGTTGTAGCAACCACAATAATGTACTCGCCTGTGAGGAGAGATTTTGCAAAATCGATTGGTTGGTGATGATCAAAACTGAATCGTTTTTGAATCACATTTTTTCAGACCGTGAGGTGGTAATGGTAACAGGCAAAGGTAGTGAGCTAAAACAATGGGCAGTTTTCAAATGTAAACACTTCTGCAGTTTTTTTGCAGTTTCAACGGCAGGAGCGTTAACACTATTTGTCTGTGATTCTTAGAACTGTTAAAATGGCTGTGCGACTGTTTTGTGGATAACTTAAAAGCGTGCTTTTTATCACATCCAGCGGAATAAAAATGGTTTTGGAGCACAGAGAAACACAATTCCGCATTTACGTTTCCTGTTAAAAGATGTTGAAAGGTATTTTCGGAGTTGACCCTGGAGGCTTTTGACTGTAGAAGCAAGTGAAACATTTGAAATTCTCTAGAATAAAAGTTTAATATCCTATTTCGTTTTACAATCACTAAATGAACGCACACATCGAAGTGGCTCGGTGCCGTGATTGCGCTCTCAATAACATTGGTCTCACTTGAGACCACTATGGATCAAAGTAAAGAGTAAGCACAGTTGTGTGAATGTGTGGTGTTGCTGATTCAGGAACACGTACACGTAAAGCACACAACTTGGGGGGAAAGCGAAATTGACAATATTATGCTGGTTGCCACAGCAAGAAAGTTGGGTACTAGCGCAGTTAGCCGGAAAGCTGAGTCTATAGCCCAGTACTGATAAAATGATTACAGCAATCAAATGAAAGGTAACTCACTGTGAAATTCATAAGCTTGATGAAGTGATCTTAGTTTGAATCACCACCCGTTATTCCACAACAACTAAACCTCGTCACTTCTAGCTCTGTTCTTGTGGCCCTGGATCTATATCGTTCGGCCTTTCGATAAAAGGGTGAAGAACGTAACACTGAGTTGTAGTAGTACCAGGGATGTGGTGATAACAAAAAAGGTAGAGAACGCACCCAAAAAATAGGCAATTTAAAACAGCTTCAAACTAATTTTAAAGCAAAACGTGGAAAAGGTGTGGGAACGCCGTTCCCACGCGTTCCCGCCCGACTACACCCCCAGCGCCGGATTTAGATGGTGGGGAGCCTGGAGCCCAGGCGTGGTGGGAGGTCCCATGTGCGGATACAAAATGTTGAGGTAGGGGATGATTGATGAAGTCACCGGTATTTCCACATATCATTAATATTTATGGCGTAATCTTGTGACGTCATATTTGTTAACTTAACTATAACAAAACTTTATGATGCAATATGGTATTTGACAATGATTAGCGATTTGTGAAACTGTTGCAAAACCAGCCGCTAGAGGAATCGCAGCTTCTTTTTTTTCAGTCCTCGCTCAGCAATAAATTTTACGACAGAAACTAAACGTTGCAGCCAGAGGCGATTTCCGATATTGTTCGCATTGATTGACCTGAATGGCTAGTTCTGCATCAGTTCTTCCTAGTGATTTAATTACATCTGCGACTAAATGTAATCGTGTCATCTATATGTTCCACTGAATGCTCGCGGCTCCTCAGGCGCTCAAGAGCGTGCTTCCAGTGGCAGATTCCTTTTCTGACAAGGAAATGCGCACATTTAGTCGTATCCGCGCACATCAGTCTACAAGTGAAACATTTAACACAAGTTTGTGAAGGAGAATAACCAGTGGCGATTCTGTGGGGTGGGGGCTGGGTGGGCCACGCCCCCCCAGATTTTTGCTTGGCCCCCCAGTTTTTTCTCAATTTCCCGTTTAAGTTAGTTTGGTAGACATACAATAGATAACCTTCGGGCAGCAATATTTTAAACGATACTTTAGAAAAACCTCTAGACTTCATTCAATATTTCCCAAATGCATGATAAGCTGTGTTTTTGTTTTTGACGGTCGGGTAAATAAAGTTGATTATGACGACACACACCAATGGTTTCTCGGATCCTGCGTGAAATTTAGTCAGACCGCGGTCGTGGTGTTGAAAAATTCATTTCGAAACTAAGAAGCAGTCGCAGAAGTGGGAAGATTGGTCTTTCGTGCATTTCAGTATGAAATGGAACTGGATTATATTTTTGTCAGCATATTGTTGCATGTTCCAGTAGCAAAACGTTTGTTAAAGCATTAAGAATTGTTTTCCGTTAATTTATCTGAAGTTATTCTGGCTGCTGTATTGCGTTATGCTGCCTTGTGTACACGACCTGGAAACATCTTACGTAAGTGGTTCGTGACTACAGTTTTAGCTCTACCCACATGTCCTGCAACCTCGTAGAACTTTGTTATCGATTTTCTGTAATGAAGCAATTCTTCGCGTATTTCAGCTCTTTTCCCCGGATATAAAATATTTCTATCAGAAAATCACTTGAAATAATCCGCAATTCATATTTATTTAGTGGAAATGATTTGAAACGTGAAATAACTTTGACAAAGAATTTGCTTCGGAAGGAGTCGAAGCTGCCTATATCGCCCGAAAGAACAAGTTTTTTTCATGTATAGCTAGTTACAAAGCTGCGTTTGATTGTTACTGGTAGCTGTAACTCTTCCCGTCACCAGCGCTTAATACGAGAGAAGTTTTTCAAAAATAAAATTAGTGAAAATATTTCCCAGAAATTCCATGACCAGTGAAAGATTGGGTAACATTGATCTCAGGGCAGTATCTACCAACAGGCTATATAGGCTTAAGCCTAGGGCCTCAAGATCCAAGGGGCCTCCAACAAACTGTGATAGGCTGCGCATAGAGTACACTGTCGGTAGGCTATATGATGATTTCAATAAATATTCGTGAAAGATTTTTGTCAGGATTATTCATGTAATTTAGTTTTATTCATCCATTCAGATTTCATGGTGATAACGCCAGAGTCTTCGAACAAATTTCCATGAATCTCAATATGACGGTTGGTCAAGCCGCATGCCGACTATTGTGTCGATAAACGCAATGCACGCTGGCTGCGTCCTGCGTTTGCAGAATTGTAAGGATTGTTACGAGGGAATCAGGCTGAGAACTTGTCCCTGTTCTTGTTTGAAATGCACCCGATAAGTGGCGTAACTGACGGAGGGCAGGGGCAAGGGTGCGAACCTCCCCCCTGCTAAGCTAAATGTAAAAACCGGGCCCTCACCTAGCTTGTATTTTGGTATTTACTATTCATTTGGTTTTCAGTAAGTTGATGTTTTTTTGCGTTTTTCGGAGTGTTTTCCGGTGATTTCGGGTTTTAGTATAGCCATCCACATCCGGATTCACTATTATTTCTCAACTTTTTCAGTGTTGGGCTGGTCAGTGGGCTCCCTTCAGCTAAGTTTCCCCCTGGCTCTTGCAGATGAGAGCTGAAAATATAGATTTTTAGTGCTAACAGCAGTCTCTTGAACTAAACATAGTTGCTTCTTCTGAACAAATAGGCTACGGTAGTTTTGTCAGCGTTTCTATAAGGTTAAGCTCAATTGGTATTTTTAGATGTGATTCTTTGCATTTTAATTTTCTTTAAGAAAGTCATTCAGAAATCAGATTGCTACTGAGTACTTGCGCAAGTTTGTACTGCTCCCATGCTGAGAAAATCAGAGACATTGGTGATCTTGAATAACAAGCAAAAAGTCTCTTTGCCAATTGGCAACCACAGAACTCTTCCCCAAATAGGCAAAAAATAGAGAAACAGAAAGAAAATTACAAAAGCGCTTGGGTTTTATGCCTCAGAGTAGTGGTTCTCAGCCCTCAAATTGAAATATAAAACACTACAAATCAGTGGATATTTTATCAAATTTTCAGAATGTCAAGTCCCCTGCGCAAATGTAATACCACTTGTTGAAGACTTTCTAGAGACGGTTCCGATTTGAACCTCACATCATTTCGCGCGACGGTTACGTTACGTTCGATTCTTTGCATTCTGAAAAAGTAGGAAACACGCGAATCGTGAACCTAGCAGTTCAACCAGTTGGGTGCGTTTTACATGAGGTGTTTTGTCGTGTGTGTGAGATTTTTACAGCCGTGGTAAGCGAACCGCAACGTGGTCCCCACCTGTGCTTTAACGTATTTATGCCGCCATACACATGTGCAGTGTGGTTGGTTTTTACGAGCACAGACAAGAAAGTGAAACTTACAAAAATGTAGGCCATGTGTTTTGTCAAATATTTCGACCGTGGCGTTTTCGGTTGGTTCGCCTCTGGAAATTGATAATCCTGTTCCCGCCGGCCAAGCACAATTTCCACAATTCCGTGTCATTGAACTTTTTGCGTTGAAGGTAGCCACAAGCGCAGTGATCTTGGGGCACTCTAATATTGATTTAAAATTTTTTATTGACCGTAATTTAGAGCGTCAATATCGTCATTTTCGGCTTTCGCAAACTGATTAACGCTTTTCCATTTTTTCCTCGTAAAAATGGAAGAAGGGCCGTCACAAGTGGATTAGCCTAGGGCCTCACATCAGCTAAATCCGGCCCTGATTGATCTACTTTCAATAGAAAGGTACTAACTGAAAAACAGATTTAGATGATTTCGTTGATGAATTTGACAGTCGACGTGCTAATCGACGGATTAAGTTACATTGAGGTGATGATGATATAAAATTCTAACGCAGACTGTGCAGGGAGCTGTGTGGGAATTATATTGCTCATTGTCTATTTGTCTGAATCTTTTTAGGTTCAGAGTTAGTGCGTGTTTCACTTATGCCAAGACAGTCATAAATCAACGCAGGGTTGAAAAATCAGCTTTAGAGGATAAGTCAGAGAAAATTCAGTGTGAATATTAAAATGAACGACTCTGTTGGGAAGATTCTGCAAACTAAGTTTTACGCCTGCTGTTACATCTTGCTATTAGATACACGCCCTGAACGCCGATGCACACCTATCTATCTGCGACGCTGCTATGTTACTTTAGGTGTAACTGATGCCGAAACCTCGCTGCTGTTAACTGCATACTGCATTGAATAGTCCTCACCTTATCCATGCTGCAGATGGGCATTACACTCGTAATAGTAAGAAGTTGCATAAGATTGTTATGGTTACACCACAATCACAAAATCTCCATAAGCTACTACCACAAAAACGGATTAGTCAGTGTAACCAATCCGTTGGCAGATGGTTTATTTTTTATGCGCTTTGTAGTAAGAATATTTTGATGAAGCCAGTTGGCTATCAACAGCCTACTTGTCTCTGTGTCAAGATGGAATTCGTGGTTAGAACAATTTCGCTTTGAGGTGAATTGTATTCACTTTCGTAAAGCTGTTTTTGTTCATGTGAGGTTGGCACAATTGTGTACAGGAAATGGTATTTCGTTTTACATGTGTAGTACTGTGGAAGTTGCATGGTTAGCACAGAATATTCGACAAAGTAAGACACGTGTGCGCAGGATTTTTTTAAGGTTTCGCTTTGGTGACCGCAAGGAAATTTTAAGAGACCGCTTGGAGGAATTTGAGAGACCGTTCTCCATTGATGTGATCTCAGGTC
>JGI24158J21664_10000418_pt1 | contig 37847 bp, 19 predicted proteins | sample Ectturendosymbi3_FD_21664 | JGI IMG/M metagenome (IMG submission 21664) | reverse complement strand
TTACAGACACATAATGATGCATTCACTTTCATTGCACTACAAAGAAAAACATGAAAAAATTGTCGGAACATGTTCCCGCCCTACAATGCCTCTGGGGTGGCAGTTGTCCTAGGTGGCAGTTGTCCTAGGTCGCAGTTGTTCCAGGTAGCATTTGTCCTAGGTGGCACTTGTCCTCGGTGGAAATTGTCCTAGGTGGCACTTGTCCTCGGTGGAAATTGTCCTAGGTGGCAGTTGTCCTGGGTGGCAAGTGTCCTAGGTGGCAGCTGTCCTAGTTGGAAGTTGTCCGGGTGGCAGTTGACCGGTGGCAGTTGTCCTAGGTGGCAGTTGTCCAGGTGGCATTGTCCGGATATGTGACTTACGATAATTCGCTTGTGGTGACTATCACAGACTTGTTACTTATGGGCGTCATCTTGAGGTGATCATTTATTTACATTTACATGTGGCGCTATCTCCAGGCCGCCACAATGGCAATTGACCAAAGTTATCTTTTGGACAAGTATTGAAGCCCCCACTATGTGAACATTATAAAAACCAAATCCATATCCATCTCTGCTGTGTAGCCTACTGTACATCAGAGATGAGCGGACTGTCATATTTTACGATCCAGATCCAGCCCTGAAATTGTGAACTCAGTCCCAGTTCAATCATAATCCAAAATTTTTTTTAAATGTAGGCTAAAGTCGAAATGAAGTCCAGAAAAATAGCAAAAACAACTTTTTCACAACAAAAATGCTCAGTCCAAATCTGGTCATGCTCCTAGCCGTTTCAAGCGATTTATAACCCGGATCCAATCCGCATCCTAAACAATTTTTTGTAGTGCCGATCCAGTCCAATTCAAGTCCTGTTCAATGTCATCTCTGCTTCTCAGAGATGATCATGGAGATGGTTGGCAATCGCAGCTACACCCTTACCACCGGCAGAGGTTACAACACCTCAAAAAACACGTCCCAAAGGAATCCGTCTTGGCACCCTTTCTCTTCAACACCTACACCTCTGACCTGCCAACAACCTCCAGACCTGGAAGCTGAATCTCAGCACGCAGTTGGCAGCAGCCGAAAAAGATAAGCCACAGGAATAGCTACGGACCGTCGGCATCATAGATGGTGAGTGTTTATAGTCTTGTCGTTTCGTCATTCGCCGTCTTCAAAAATCAAAGGCTTTGCAGTGAATTTGGCCCAAACCACATGCATAATTACCCATTACCATATGTTTGAAAAGAGCATAATTTTTTAAGGCATGCGTTTGCCGAAGACTTACTTGTATGTTGAAATGCACAGCTCAGCGCAGTGCACATCCAAATAGCCTATTCTTGTGAAAAACTGGAGTGAACCCAATATATTTTTAGATGTCACTTGGGTCTCTCGAAAAGAAACGTAATCACCGACTTTTTCTGAGAGTTTGAATAAAAGAGCAGAGAGCTGGGTAAATCTTTCGGATTTCCATACACCAGCAAGCAGTGTTGTTACACGGAGCTGGCAAAAGTGAAGATTTTTTTCACCTTCCTGATGTAAAACGAGTTGGTCGTATTTGGTCAGTGCATACGGCGTTCTACCTCACCAAGCGAGAGCTGCTACGTTAAGCAGAGTTGCATCAATTCAATTCTGATGTTTTGATTGACTGGGAACGTTGGAAACAAGCAGTGCAGCCACACTTATCCGCCAACGCCTGGTTTTCCAGATGACACAACACAACGAACCCACGAATGGGTTTGCGCTTTTTATTCAGTGACGGATCGAGCAGTTTTCGTTGCGAAACAAGAAAAGCCCCGAACAGTGGAAATCGTGGCACTATCACTAAAAACATTAACGAAATGGTGAAGAAAGTATTGGAAACACTGCGGCAAACAGAAGAAAAACTACAGAGATTTGTTGACCCTTGACAAGACCGGTCTTCATTCAGTGCAGCTTTTGCTGCAAATCAGAACCAGTATTCCGAATAGGTAGGATTCGAACGCAGCCCCACCTCTTTCATGGTTGTGCAATTTTTGCAAACACGCGGCAGTTACAAATTTGAACGCAACTGCTTGGTCTTTATACGCCTCGGTTGTCATAGTAATAAAACTGTCGTCAGTAAAAAATACGGGAGTATGATTGAGGCGTCTTTGACGGTGCGCGCATAAAAAAACACAGTCGGTATTGCGTCACACCTGCTTTGTCAACCTTTGAGCAAACAGAGTGTAGTTGCACGTAATCAGTCCCGTCACGACGGGGGATTTGGTGGGTTTAGCCCCCCCAAATTGAAACATGAAACTTTTAGTATGTCAAGCCCCCGGCACAAACGCAAAGCCCCCCGCAGAACCGCAAAGCTCTCCTATTGAAAGCTTTCTGGAGACGGTTTTGCACGTAATATGTATAAACGTGTTCTATTAATTTGTATTAATTGTCTTCTAAAGGCGTATGTTGCCATTTTCCTTTCGCGAATTTGTGCTCGGGGCAACTTGATGATACTGGCCAGGACGAACTTCCTGCTACGACCATGCTTGCGGTGCAGTGTTTAGGAAGCGTACAAAATGAGGTACCGTAGTTGAGCAACTCAGACTTTCTCCGCACAAATAGTGTCGCAAGTTTTGCATCGGGTGCAGCGAGCGGTTGACCGCCCCGTCAAGCTTTGTTCCACCGCGTTTCGCAAATTCAAATACACAAACGAAACGTACATTGCAATTAAAAACAGTGAAGAGCGAGAAAGTAGATCGCAGAACAGTAAGAACGCTAATAGCTATCGGCGAGACTGTCAGTCGTGCCTTCATTATGCTGATTGCTTTGAGCGTGTTTTCGTGTCGCTGACAAACCGCTCGAAGCTGATAAACCGCGACGCGCTGAGGTCAACAAAATGACAAACGAAGATCCCTCTCGAGGGCAGTGAAACAACCGTTTCATGGAAAGTTTAGTTCTTTCACATCAGCATCAAAAAGCGAAACGCAGCAAAATTTGGCACGGAAGTGTTTTTGGATAATATAGACAAGAAAGGAGTAAGCTTAAGTTATCATTGAAGCATTCAAGATGATTTAGTCTTAAACAGCATTTCGACTGAGGTTAACAGAGGCGTATTCGGGAAAGCGTCAACGTCCAATTAGTTTTCATCTCACTCGGCCAAAACGTATATGCATTTTAAAGGCAATAGAATAATTTTAGGTGCATTTTTAAGGCAATGTAAGTCGTTTCCACGCCACGACTCGTTATCACGCGAGTTCGACACAGCCTTAGGAGGATAAAACATAACAGTTTTACAGAGGATGCGAATAAAGAAATCGGCAAATCGAAAACACAAATAACAACTAGTGGAAAACAGCAATCGGACAAGATACAGTACAAGCACAGGTGAAAACCGACTTAGCAGCGATTAGATGTCAGCTAGAAGTGGTTGCACTGTAGCGGCCGTATAAACGACAGTACTGAAGAAGTTTCCAAGGTATGAACACTACTCATCACAACAAAAGCATTGGAGTTTAAAATGCTACGAGTCAACGTTGCAGCTTTTCAAAAGGTTTTGGACCGCCTTGCCGTTGCAGTACACTGTTACTGGCATTGGCGTTTTCTTCCTTTGGACTCCGCGACGAGCGAAAGCTGTTGCCACATTTTTAAGATGGCTCAACGTTTTATTCTCGTCAAAGGGGCAGACTCGTTTTAGACGTCCCAAAGCCGTTCCCAATGCCATCGGCGCCACTTTCGTCATCGGTGTCAGGCCAGTTAGGCAGCCCCGCACCGTACATATCGGCCAAACGCCCGAAACGCGGGCCCCAGTCGCTTAGGTAGTCGTAGTTGAAGTCGCTGTCCGCCGACGAAGCGCATATACTGCTGAGAGACCCGGCATCGGATCCCGCGCCCTCGTATGCGTAGATCTGTCATGCACAAACGTGTGTTAGCCTGCGACCAATATATTGACTGTCAAGTGTTCTGCGCACACGACACGAATTGCAAACCTTTCGAGAAAACAACGTTGTTTTTCCATAAACAACTCGCGATGAGATACAGGCTACCACATGCCCCCCCCTCGACTCGCTGGCCCAACGAGCAACGCGCACTCTTTACATCCCCGCGCGCGGTCTCGTCACATATTCGCAGGAAGATCTAGAAGCATTTTCCTTTTAAATCGGTTTCGCGCACCCGTTTCCTTTTAAATCGGTTTCGCGCACACTGAATACACTGCGTTGCGAAAGCCCATAAACCTGTACTGCGGCGTGCAGCAACTGCCCTGTGAGGCGCGAAGCCACCTTGTCCGACAGCAGTGCTTTTCTCGTCAGCAGCCTCACCTGCGCCGAGTCGAAAGGCAGCTTCGCGTCGTTTCCATCTTCCTGCGTTTTTCGTTCGTTCACGAAGTCGCCGATGGCGTCGCTGCTGACCGGATACGACCGCAAAGACGCAGGATTGTAAGGTGGGAGGAAGCTGACCCGGGTGGACGGAGAACTGGAAGAGAGGTCTTTCGCCTGAGAACTGATCAGATGAGAATATCGCTTAGTTCAGTGGTTTTCAACCTTTTTTGTGCCGCGAAGCATCATAGCGACCCACTATAACCCATCGATCCCCATCTAAATCTCGAATAGACCGAATGTGATACAGGCGTGTACATAAAATAGCTACTCGCGACCCTTCCAAAATGGTTCACGACTGGTTTAGTTCAACTGAAAATTGAAGTTACGAAGCTGCCAGTAGCAAGAATCAATTTCTTAGAGTTTTGAACCGGTTGCGAGCAGGAATACTTCGGCAAAAAGTGCCAAAAAACGCTTCGCACTGAAGGAGAATAACAAATCGACATAATGAAGCCGGACATTTCACTTTGAATACAGGTGGTTTGCTCGGTTCGTCAGAGTTCAATACTGGCTCATGTGATACGCATCACAAGTTTCTTACATCGCGGCGAACATAACAGGATGATTTCCGACGGAGAACGTTCAGCAAGAAATTTGGTTGAGAAGGCGCATTTTCGACATTAAGAAATCATCTTTCATCTTTTTTTATAATTTGGATGAGGCAAGAATTGTGCCTCTTGCTGAAGCTGTTGAGGCCAACTCCCTAACCGAAGGATCGATCACACAGCTCTTTATGAGGGTGGGCATGATACCCCCCTGAGCATGATACCCCCCATGGTACCCCCCTTATGAGGGTGATACTCCCCTGAGCTATCCCCTGTCCTCCGTTGGTTATTACGAGCTCCAAAGCACAATTTTATATTCGCACAAGTCTCATAAAAAATCTCACCCGGAAGTACTGCTGCAGTAATCGCGATGCAGCGTGCTCAAGTCAAAAGCGGCGGTGTCCTCCTCGCCCCCGCCCTCCTCGTTGTAGTTGACGATGTTCTCCCGCACGTCGTCGTCGTCGAAGGCCGAACTCGCTTTCGACCCGATCAGAGCTTCGTGGGACTTGCTCCGTCTCCGACGCACGAGAAACAAACTCGCGGCAACCACTGAACAAAAAAGCGCCACCCTGCTGTACGCGAACAACGACTGGAAAGGTGCTGCACACTTGGTCACGCGCAGAAGTTCTGCCGCTCTGGTATCACTTTCTTTGAAAAGAAAAAGTTGCGGCGCCAGCCTTAATCGCGAGCTGTGGCAAGCTGACACTCACAGAAGGCTTGGACGCGCACGCAGCGAGTCTCGTCAGCCTCACAAATCCGCGCATCAGCAGGACTGTAGTCTCTCATTTCCTGCAGCACGGGCCCGCAAACAGTGGGTCGCGACCATCTGGGATGCGAAATAGTTTAAGTTTACATTTTAAGTTTGCCACTCGCATTAGACAGAATCAACGCAATCATTTACTATTTTATGTGCTAAGTTTCATATAATTTTGAGCAGGAAAATTGCTACTGTCAATATTAGTCGTGAAATTGACATTTAATTGTAAATTATTTTCCACAAATTTATATGCTTGCGAAATGTTTGGGTCGCGCCAAAAAGTATTTGCCGACCCTGCCCTACGGCAACTGCAACGGAGCGGAAGATGGCCAGCGCAAACTTTGATGTCACACATCAAGCACCAAAAGCAAAAGGATTTTGTATGTAACTAAAATCTAGCGGTGCGTACAATTTCTGATCTACTCACGGGCGATGATTAAAAGAGCAACGGCGATGAAAATAAAAATCTCCGCTTTTATTCCAGCAACTTGCGGCATCGGGTCGCACTCCCCATATCCGCCCGAATTCCGGCAGTAACAGAGACGCACTGTAATGAAAGACAAAAAAAAATTTAGCTGAGGCCGAACACATCCAGGGCGGCTACAACACGATGCACACCACCTCCCTCAAATCGCCAGACGCTGGTTTCCGGAAAATGCCATACAGCTCAAACCAGTCGTCGTTTTCGGACATCAAAAAAGAGGAAATGAATTTTCAAATTTTTACATAGTTTCTTGGACGCTGTATGTTTTTGGTTGGTAACCCATTTCATCGATGCAAGGTTTTGTGGGAATCACGACGTTCGCGACTTACTTTCAACTGCGACCTTTTTTGAGGTCTGCGGATGAACTGAGACAACGTACTCAAATAAAAAGTGTTATGACATTGTTACAGGGCCGCAACCCGAAAATTCTCCCCCTCAAATTTTCAAAAACACGCTTAGTTGTTAGGTACAACATCACTTACCATCATTTTGCCCCCCTCCGAAAATATCAGCTGGTTGTGCACTTGCATTGCTGCCATACTTTCATAACCTAAGCGTCGCTACTTTGCTCCTGTGAGTCTTTGCAACGATAATACAAGTCTTGAAATGTCAGTGTTGACCAAGTTGTATCCTGTACCAATCAACCACTAGCGGAAACTCTATGGGGCGAGTTTGTCTCAATATGAATTGAGATCAAAAAGAAGCAATATGGCCATAACAACCGTATATTATCCAGCATACCCTGTTGCCCAGATGTAGCCGAAAGCGATAGAAACAAGTAGAAAAAGTAAACGACGGCGTCACCTGTAACCACGTAGGTGCCGTTGAGTCGAGGTTTGCCACTGTCTTGGACAATGATCGGAAACGATATTTCCTTTTCCTTGCGGCCTCGGTAGTCATCACGTAAGGTGTGCACCGACGCTGTATTGTCTACAGGTGGAGAAAGACGTCACCGCGATCAATCAAATCATATTTTTCACAGCAGCGACGATTTACGAAATAAAAAGCATTTAGTTGATGTAACAGGTGTTGTTTTGAATAAAAAAACTAAAATTGCACTTGGAGGAAGTAGCGAAGTTACAGCAAAAATGTTTTTATATTAAAAAGAAACGAAAAATGAAACGGTTTTCTTTCAAGCTTCAGGTAGCAAAGTGTTACAAATCACGCAGACAGTGCTTTCTTGGGTCAACAAGCAGCGCTTACGTTATCACTTCCTCCCTCACCTCCATTGTCAACAAGCTTCAGATCAAAGCTTCGCTCTTTTTGGAAGAACCTGAACGGAGCGCCGTTTTTTCCTTCATCGACGTCCATCATCCTTATCGCTGGCTTTAGGATCTGGGTGGGCAATAAATGTCATTTTAAATGGCGATGCGAGCAAACGGGAGTTAAGAAGTTTGATTTGCGGCTGGTGAAGTCGAAGTAGTTTCAAGCTGTTGGAACACAGGTCATAAAATCGGTTTTAAACTCACGGAGCTGAAGCGACGGAAGAGATGAGCAGGAAGCAGAACTTTACGACGACTGAATGAAACACAGCACGCAGTACACAAGCAACTACTTCACGCGTGGGTGCAACAAAGTATATTCCCACGAATACATGACTGAAACAGGAACGTCGTGCCAGCAAAACGTTGCGAGGCCCGAGGCGTTCTTTTCCAAATGACGAGCAAAAAATATTGCCGACTGATAGTTTGCGTCGAAACGAAATGTGAAAAGAAAATTGCTGAAAGACTTCTGGTGTCCCTGTAAGCACCACGCCCCTGACTAGAGAAGAAAACCTACTGCTGCATCCACCCGCATCCGATATTTTGCTGCGTACGCTATGGAAGCATGACTCAGATTGCTGCTGAGGATACTTATTCTAAATATCACACACATGATTGGCCTTGTGGCTGTACTGCAATTTTACTTGGCACTAGGGATTCCCGTTGACCTAATCGCACAACTTGTTTCAAAGATGGGTCTTATACGCGTGATTACGTAATCGGCAGTCTATCAGTTATTTTTAAAACCAAATACAACTACTGTACTTATATCGTGGAGAAGCGATCGCTTTGTCCACAAACTGCTAAAAAAAGAGCCAATAGCACGCAGTTGCTACATCACAAACGTCCTGTCTACAACGCTTGATTTCGCAAAATTATTTAAATTCAACGCTTCACTTCGGTTGGACGCACTGCAATACGTAAAATTTATGTGCACTTACCCTTTCGGGAATAACTTTAATAATAGTACCGTCGCATTAATTATGTAAACGGTTATCAGCTTCGAAACTGGATAGCAAAGGTAATTCGAAAAGCAATCTTTAGTTATTCAAAGAAAACCGTTACTTGAAAAAGTTAGATTTTCTATTCTTACGCGTTTGTTCGCTACAGAGCAAGACACAAACGTGCGGTCATTTTTAAATATAGGCGTATCTGAATCCTACTAAGATTTTTCTGTGATTTCATTCTTGCCACAACTCTTCAAAAATGTGTTTCATCAGAAAGAGGCTGTCGATTTGAACTAAGCTTACAGTTGCCTCCCCAGATGATCTATTTACTCAAAGAGTTCGTTACCACAACCATGCATCTTGTATTAATAAGAACGCCTATAGAACAGCGATAGAAAAAACGTAGCCAAAATTAAAAAAAAACAACAGTAGAAGTGAGCGCATTTTTACAGCTGTAAATCTTCACAAAAACTCGCCGCCAGCGTATGCATCGAGTAAGCCTCTGAGCATGAAACAAAAATAATAAACAATCAAACGCAGAGCACTGGTTTGCATGCAGGCGCAGGCAACCGCAATCTATGCGTTAACCACGAAACGTCTCAATCAAACTAGATCTAATCTTCCATACACGCTGCTTTAGTTGTGGTGTCAATTATCACTAAATACAAAATCAAAATGTATAACTTTAAATGATCTGCAGCCATGCGTTATCTGTGCGTTTGTTATTGCAAGCCGATATGTCAACTAATCTTACAGCTGTCAATTGAACTCCCTGGCAAAACCTACGGTTGCAATTCGTTGACTTAAAAAGACCTTGTGGACTACAGTGCCTCAGCTAATCACTGACTGAGGGGGTACTGATCATGCATGCCAACTCCTTGCCCTTGGCAATGATTGATGCATTACTGGTTGGGCAGAAGCAAAGGTTTGACATGCGTGGCCAATTCCGCTCGGACATCTTGTTCTATTGCTAGGGCTGAGGCCCAAGGGGCTACCAACAATGAGACGAAGTACCCAGTGGCGTTATTTTTATATAACTGCACCGCTTTTATGTCCGCATGTTTCACTTTGATCATTAGCTTTAATAGTTGGTCGAGCAGCAACAACTGGGCCATCCGGTAAAATCGTTCTGATACGTCGTACGTATGTCTGGGCAATGAATAATAAATGAAGGTTTAGGTCCTTAGAAAACCAACTGAATGCGTTTTAGCACGATTGTATTTTGTATCGATAAAATGGTAAAAAAACTGTGACGGATCGTGTTATCAATTTCGTTATTGCCAGACAAATTTAAAAGCGAATTGAATTAAAAGCGTGGTAAATTTAATTTCCCTGAAACAATTACGAGGCGTATCGCTGCTAGGATGGGAGATCAGCAGGGGCGTATCTGGGGGAGGCCGGAGTGTCGTGTCATCGCGGAAGCCCGCGCCTGGGAGGTTCTCACATCAAAACATAGTGGAGGCGAAGCTCTGCGGTGGAAAAATGGCAGCGTCGCGATGGCCAGAGACGGCCCGCGCCGCTAACGATCTCTTTAGCGGTTACTTTTCACCGGACCGCTAACGATGAAAACAGTTACAAAAAATGTTTTTGAGTTATGAGAACCACTCGGCGGTGCGTAAAGTGAATGAAGCCACCTGGCTTTGTGGAGTCTAGTTCCTTGAAAATGATTAGGTGCTTTTTATATATGTACCACATCACTATCGGTTTAACATTTAATTGGTTTTGTTTGATATTTGTAAGGAAACAGTGCAAATTGTTTAGCGGGCCATGGGCGGGCCAGATTGAAAAAGAAACGTCCTGGNTGCGCGGGCCTTTAATAGGCTGGATTTTACGGGCCATGGGCGGTCCGGGCTCAAAAAATCTTGCACCGTGCNATCTCTACGCGACACATGTGCATGACCGGAAACGCTTCTGCGTTTTTGATGCAGAAGGTGCAACTCACAACCTCCACGATGCTGAAAGGGATAGAAAGTGATGCAATCGGCAGACCTGCTATTCACGACATTTGGAAGTTCATGAATGTGCTGCAATGCTCAAGTTCAACAAGCGACGTGTTATTACTTTGCCAGGTATTTTTCTTTATAAGGGTTTTAACTGGTAAATTGTGAAATCTTTTGCGGACGATTTCTTTCAATGCTTATGTGGGCCAGCGGAATTCCGGAACTACACGAAAAATAATTAAAAGTCTTCAGCAGCCTTTTCTTATATTTACGGAGGCCGCAAATCAACTAAAATTTCACTTACTTTTCTTTGTCATATGGAAACACACGACAAGGTCTTACCTGAGGTCCGTCGTGCTTGTTCTGGCACAGCACCACGGTCGGTTGGTCGTCGCCGACTGGGTATGGCGGATGGTCGTTGACGTCTTCGAGACGTATCGTAACTGTCGCTACGCTTCGAGGATCTTTGCCATCTGCACCAAAGACACGTGACGTCAACGTCCGTCACAAACGCATCGCACACGTTGGCAAGACGAAGAAGAGAATCGACTTTCTGTACGTAGCTCAATAAGAGATGGAACCACGTCAAAGTTTCATTTTTATAATAACTAATCATTAGTAATTAGTTACTAATGCCACCTCCACGAGCGGAGTATGCAAACGAAGCAGCGCGTATATTTCGCTTGGTGTTCCGACGCAAAAAAACCACAGCGCAAGACAAAGAATTTTTTTCATTCGTATGGGCAGTTCTTTCAATCCACTGTAGGCCGTACTAGATCTCGGGGCAAGTGTTGAGCAGCCGGCTAAGAGCGATCAAATGTCGGTCACCAATAAAGGGAGAGTTTGACAAATCTATTCTTTGCACAATGGAAAAAAAACTCGACAACTTACATCTAATTCTTAATGTTACGCGGTGACCACAATTGTCTTCATATCAACTAAACTCCAACCTATTCTTTGCACAATGGAAAAAAAACTCGACAACTTACATCTAATTCTTAATGTTACGCGGTGACCTCAATTGTCTTCATATCAACTAAACACCAACCTAAGCGCTATACTATGAGGAATAGCAGAGACTGAGCCGACGACTTATGACTTTTCTTTGGGAAGGTCAACACTGCAACAGACGTTTCAACAAACGGCTTGTCATAAACCTAATCGAATACTTTGGTGGTGTTGGATTGCAAATTTTATCCGATTTATTTGCACTTGCAGCGCAAACCTTCTCAGGGCTGTAATTGAAACAACTAGGGGAGAAATACTAACTCCATACCCAAGCACCCGTGACATGAACGCAGCTGGAAGCTCAGAGCTTACCCGGAGTTCCCGCTCTGACTTTCATGACGTAAACGTCCTGCGTCTCGCGGTCCAGTGTTCCAGCCACGCTGATCATTCCAGAGCGTGGACCGATTTGAAAGTTACCGCTGTCATCTTCAAGATAATATCTGTGAAAACCCAAACCGATCGTCGCCCAAACAAGCTCCGCCATTTTGCTGACCGCGTCACAAAAGTGGTAACTTACGTGAACGAGTCGCCTTCGGGGTCAATGGCGGTCACGGAGTCGATGGGAAAACCGACCATCGCTGCTTCGCTGACTGCAAGAAAATAATCAATAACATTTTAAAGCGGAGATAAGAGAAAAACAGTAATTCCAGTAATAGACGACGCGGAGAAAGACTCAATCGCCGTATGCTGATGATAAACGATTGCGTGCTTCATTTTATTGTCATTTGCAGACATTGATAAAGGCAGGCGCTTCACCGGTTGTAGAAAGATGGAAAGTGTTACGAAGCGACAAATGAAAGAACTGTTATGTTTTCTTCAATGAATACAATAAACAGCCGCGCTGTTTCTGGGTCGCAGCGCAATTGGTAATTGTTTTTTTTATGAGCGAAGTAGGTGAGGAAGAGAATGAACATTTTTTATCGAACTTCACCGAGGCAATAAAGACGGACACGTGTCTAAAAATCACTTTAAAATCAAAGACCATCATATCAACTCTCTATACGTAACGAACTGTTAACGAGGGTGTTCGTGCTGCAAACGCATCGAAATCATATATACGAGGTGAAAAAAGATAGGACATCGAACAATTAAATTGGCTTCGCTCGTCTCATGGCTAGCAAGCTGCGGGCGTAAAATTTACTAAACGATTTGGAGCGAATTGTTTACGTAGCAAAAGATACAATCTTGGAAACGATGTGCTGTTAGGCACAAATTAATTACAGGCCACATTCACGTTTTTTACAGCAGCCAACTGTCAACGACGCGTTTCAGAAAATATCAGTTCATCAATAAATAATGACGACCGTGCAAGCTTAATGGTTAACCAACATGAACATTGTACTGCAGATTTTGAACGGATACACATTTCTGAGATTGGGTAAAAAACATAAACGTTTTGCGCACTAGACAAATATCAACGCACCAACGAAGGCATCGCATTGGCTCACCAAAAAACTCGTAATCCGCTTTTGTGAATTCTGGCGGTTCGTCCACGTCAATCACTTTGACAACCACTTCGGCCTTGTCATCCAACGGGCCAAGATAGTCCAAATCCGGGTCTAGGTGAACATTGGCCGCTTTTATTGTGAAGAAGTACCGTGGGCCTTTGCTCCTTTCGTAGTCAAGCCTCTGAAAGTTCCAATGCATTAATTTGCGATGGCAGAACACGATAACGAGGTAGATATCAGTCTCGTAGACTTAACGGATAACATCATAAAGCCTGAGTTTGACAATTGATGGATTTTTACGCACTCGTTGCTTGAAACCGCCGCGTTCATAACGAGAAGGATACCAATTAAAAAGAAATGAGCCAAAAACCTTCCCTCTCCTTAATTATTGCCAGCAATCAGCTAAGGGACGGAGACGGGAACGAAACAGAGCTAATCTTCTTCTCCGCACAAAGGGATCATAACCACACGCGGAATTTCACGAACTGAACGAACCTCGTTGACCTTAATTACTCCAGTGTTATCGACAGTCTCCATAACGAACTTGCTTCCATCATTTCCCGGCAAGATCGAGTATGCGGACCGTTTATTTTCGCCCAGGTCGGCATCGCTCGTGTTGACTCGGAAAATTTCGGATCCGACAGCTGCCGAAATGCAAAGAAATAGGTATTGAGCGAGCGAAACTGCACGTGCTGGAAATGCTGTGTGAAAAACCTTCCACCCATCAATTCTCAATCACAAACATGGGTGCTGAGTGCAAGCGTGTGCGGCATTCGCGAAATTCTCGCAAACTGTGTTGCACGCTTGCTGATACTTGACGTTTTACCACACTCCTCTTATTTTCGCTTTTTCATCCATTTTTACCCATGTTTCCCGCTGCCTGGTTATGCCGAAATGATTCGCACTATTTAACTACGACGAGACAAAGAGTTTGCAACAAATAGCATAATTTTACGCCTTACAACGTACTTAAGTGGATTACGACGATATATTTGTGAGGTCACGGATTTTACACGCCTGGGAAAATACCAAGCCTGGTGCCTATGATTAAAAACGTTAACAAAGTCTTGGCAACATCAGAATTTTGACGTTCATAGAATCGCTTAGAGTGTTAACATAACAGGAAGAAAAATGAACTTTTGCAAACCTGCGTCTTCGGGTATGACGATCTCATAAGGCTTGCCAACGAAGTATGGCGGGTTGTCGTTGACATCCGACACCGCAACCGTCAATGTAGCGGTTGACGAAAACGCCAGATGCTGACCTGGGGAATCCCGAGCCTGCGTAAATAGAAGGCTCAGCAAATTGCGCAATGACGTCTTGCTTAGCTGGATTAGGCAATAGAGATCTGTAGGCCGTAAACAGATTTCACGACATGCAGCATTTTGCCGCAAATGATTCGTTTACTCGCCAGTTAACCGATCATGTGGTCAAATTCTGCACACCCACTGTGTAATCCAACTTAAAATAGCTAGCCTTAACCTGAAAGAAGAGATACATCTCTAATTGTTGCAGATCATCAACAGTCAGACTGTTTTGCAAACCAACGCATGCAAACAATGAACGTTTCTCACCTCTACAACCAGCTCATACGTGTCGGCCTCTTCTCGATTCAAGTTAGACGTCGTCGTTTTAATTTCTCCTGTCTCGTGGTTTACCATGAAGTAGCTCAAGCCTTCGCCGCTAGATGGCAGTAATCGGTAGCGGATTTGACCGTACGGTTGTTTCGGGTCGTCCGCGTCACGGGCGATCATGCTCGTCACAACACTCCCTGCGTGAATGACAATTGAAATTGCTGCGAACAGACGGTCTGACGAGGTCGAGGGTCTGGTCAATGTCTGTCGCGATAACAACGCTTAACTGCCAGCGAGTGAACGGTATAATGCTGGAAGGAGTGGCAAAGCTTTCGAAGAATTTTTCCTTTTATTGCCAATCGGTAAGAGCCAAGCAGCAGATTATTGAGCGCGGTATCGCCACCAGGAGTTTTATTGAAAGATTGTTCGCATGATGGCTGGAAACGAAGGGAGAATCGTTTCCGATTTTGCACTTCAGGTATCTTGACCATGCCATCACCGCGCGCAAAAATTGGCAACAGTTTTCAAAAAACGCCGTTTTCTTTAATAACCGTTCGTCCAATGGCCACTGGCCAGCTTATTTCGCACGTATGGCTCGGGCTCAACTCACCTATAGGTGAACGTTCTTTGACATAAGCGTAGTGGTGTCCGGCGGCGAATTGTGGTTTGTTGTCGTTGATGTCCTGCACGCTGATAGTTATGTTGCTTGGTGGTTCCGCTTCCGTGCCGTTTAAGTAAGTAGCTGACACCTGGCAGGGAATGGGAATTGTTTCGCGCGGAACTACTGTAACAGTCACAAAGCGAAAAAAATGAAATTCACGCCAAAGGTTTCTTCAAAACCATGATCCGACGCACTGCACTAAAGCTGAGTAAAAACAGATTCAAATAAATTGTCCACTAATAATCATACCATACGCCCCTTGAACATACTGGCAAAACTTAATCACTAAATGGTATAACTGGAGGAAGCTGCGGATATAAATCGATGAAGAACACTGGAAAACGAAACGAAAACAAGAAATCCAGAGAACAGCGCAACTTTAACAACCACGAATGTCCCAAACACTTACGGCGTAAGCATCGCGCATAGACAACATGTTATTCGATTGTCAATTCCTCAGTTTTCTCAACTCTGCTTTGAAAACGTTGCGTCCTTCACGAAGCCAACAAATACTGTAGTGCAATGTTTCTACGTTCTAATAACCTTCGAATACAATTTGATTTGCCCCATCAAAGTTTTTCTTTTTGTTATCATATTAAGCACATCATTACTTGCTGAGATCCACTGAGGTGCATTAAGACAAGCGGTGGCAAACGATGGAGTATCCGACTTAATTATTATGTCCACAAACAGTTTAAGACACTGCTCAAAATTCAGAAAGTGGCGCTGTATTTTTCATGTTACAAGAAAGATAGTTGTTGATCGGCCCTTTCTCTTCCACAGTTCAGGTTTACCCAAAACCTTAGGATGGCATGGTCAAAGTGGCAGTTTTCTAGTTGGAAGGCGTAAGTACAGCAGGTAACAGACATAAACGTTACTTTCACGCTTTCCAAAGGTCATGGATGGAAATGCAGATCTAATCCCACAAGTGCCATGCGGTGAAGCAGTGATTTGCAGGCGACGACGAACAATAAATCAAGGTCATGTTAGAATCAAACGGCATCCGTCAAAACTTTGCTTTCAGTCAGTTCGTAATCGTCTATTGTTTCTTCACAGTACGAGCCATTTACCTACCCTACACAGCCTGTAGGCATGCTTTTTGTCAGCAGCAAACTTTGAAGTAGGAAGAAAAGAATTAATCGTGAACGTGTTTGTCACGTGCGCAACAAAGTAGTACTGGAAATGCTTCGTAAAGTATTTGAAAAACGAAATTATCCACGATCGCCCCGCAAGCACAGAATGATTTTTAAATCCACTTAAACTGACATTATCTGTTACCCAACCATTTGCATCTGTGTGCTCAAAAGCTCAAGAATACTTCAGACACACACGCGAGCCTTTACTAAATAGTACTATCCGCAAGTCACAAATCACATCATAAAGTTTCCCAAACAACTTTTAACACCAAACAAGCAAACCGCATGTAACTTTATCTATTTTTATCATTTATATGTTGCAACGTAGGGTGTTACATTGAAACGATGGCGCAAGCGCAAATTGGCATAGTTCAGCAAAAAAAAAACTATTTGATGTACGGTAGTCAGCGCGCTCGTCTCAGCTTCAAAAAGCGAAAGTGTTATCGCTATTGAGTTTCACAGATACGGGAACCTTCCGGACGCTGACAATTTTGACACCAACCCATTATATTCGAAAATCTTTAAAACCCTAGGACGGTTGCAAAGATGGCGAAAGGTTTGGACTGTAAACGACTGACACAAAAAGGTAGGTTGCCCTGATACAAACAGAATTTAATGGGACCGGTCAAGTGGCCAACCTATTGTGACTGTTATGGTTTCACGATATTCGTGGGATGCTACGAAAACGTTTATCCTCTTCGTACGGCCTCGAGTGCGTTAGCCTGTCACCGATGGTTATTTCACGTCCTCTCATGCAAATTACGTATCAGGGCAGTGAAGCATACAGGATTAACCACTCATTGCGTGCAAAAAGGGCAACGAAAGAAAATTGCAATCGAAAGAAGATTTCGTGCTGCCAATACACTGGGCGCCGAAGCGCCGTGCAATCGCACAAGGATTATGGTTGTACGCAATTTTAATTCCCTAGTTATGACAAGTCTGGAACTTCTGAGATCATATCGATGAAGAAACGAAGGTTTCGCATTCTGGTCTTGAAAAAAGCAAGTTCATTTTTAAAGAAAACCGTGCAACACAGATGATAAGCCAACATCACCATACGTTACACTACACCGGTCCAAGATACTCTGGAATGTCACGAGCAGTTACTGCAATGCCAAAACACAAAACTGTTGGAAAACAACAAGTGATTTTCGATGGACTGCGACCCAGCAGGCATCTGTAGAACTAGACCAATGGTTTTTAATCTGGGGTAAATTTACTGAAACATAAATTGCAGCAAATGTAAAGTTTTAAAAATCATTCCAAATTGGAAGAGTTGCTTAATTTAATATTTAACAAATGAACACCATTGACCGTATTGGGGGTAAATCTGGTAATCTTGTTTGATGAAAGGGGGTAAGATATGTAANAAAGGTTAAGAACCACTGAACTAGGCCGAAAGTAAAACAAAATTGTGTTTTTGCAGGNAACACAAACATCCGAGGAAGCAGAATAACGTGAAGCGATCTTAAACTGCTGGCTGTCTAACTTTTGAATGTTGTTTTATGGGTCTGCAAAAGCATAAGATTAACCAAACTATTTAACGAAAGCCGCATTATTTCCGTACAGTCACTTCCCCTCTTGGAGTCCACGCGGAAGAAGATCAAGGAGAACCGTTGGTTATGCAAGGTTAGTTCACGAAAACCATAGTTAGGCTACTTGGTCGGCGGCCGGTGATGATAGCAATCACTTTGGTTGCTACTAGTTGATAAGTTTCAGTTCACGCCTCACACTTTCTCGGTGAGACTGGCCTGGCTTTCCTCTACATCTAGAGTTATATGCAGTTTTGATCCCTCTTGCTAAAATGTGAGTCACGAAAGCGTTTTTGGGGTATTGAATAAAGTGAATAACACCCATGAAAGCAAAACAAGATATAAACATTAAAGATTAGTTCAATCGTGTCCACGTTCTGGATTCACAGCTCTGTAAAAATGTACTTCACAAAACCCTGGCAAGATGACATCATTTATGGGTTTTGGACTATATCTCCGACATACGTTTTCAGATGCTGATAGAGTTCATTGAGCTTCTAGTGACAAACAAATGACCACTTGAAACTGGTCAGGCGCTAAATTTGAAAAAGATCCAGGCCCCAACGTCAGTACAGTGGCATTTGTTTTTCTGAAACGCAACTTTTTTGTTGCAGGTACCATTTTAATGCACCTTACCACTAAGCTGTATGAGCTTTCCACTTCCCGGTCCAACTTGTGCGTAGCAGTTAGATGTCCTTTGATAGCGTCAATTCTGAAAAGAGTTCCAGCACCTTTGCCAGATATGCTATATCGCACTGCACCAGTGTCATCGTCGAACGATGAATGAATCTGAAAAAGGAACCAGCCGTCCAGTGTGTCAGATTGGCTGAAAGAACATGGTGAACATTTATTCGAACGTAACCTGCGTTGGTCGCGCGCGCATAACCACATGCCAAAGAATTGTGTAAGATACAAGTAAAAATATTTCTATACTGAAAAAACGTGGCAAAAAGTATCGATTAACATCAGTACAGTCGCACACTCAATCTGCTCTGTATTTCCCCGTTGGACCAAAGCTACGCTTTGGTTAGGCCACGCCCACGCAAACAGAGTTCATTTAAAATAATAATTTCTACCCCAAGAACAACGTTAATTGGTAAATATTTTCCAGCACTTCGAGAGAAATGCGAATCTCATGCGTGGGAACAAAACTTCACTTGCTTGTCTCATTAACGTTTTCAAGGGTGTCAAAACGTCACTCCATCCACGTTGAAACACGCAGCTGTCAGCTGAAGCCTGATGCGTTTGAATGTTCGCGACAGCAAGAACAAAATTGTCGATTGCTCACCGTTGCAAGTCGTTGTGGTGGTTTTTGTTCTTCGGTCACGGAGAAAGTGGTGAAGTCCCAGCGCTTTCGTCTTATTCGCGCAACGTCAGAATCTGATTTCGTGTGCCGTATGTCCATCGAATGCTGCAGCTTGTGTCGAACAATTCCCGTTGATAATTCCGACGATACAACGCAGGTTGCAGTGCAGGCGAACGTCGTCAGAAAAACACAAACTAGAACCTGCTTCATTTTTAACGCGTTGGTTCCGATCGCCTGACAATATTGGGCGTTTTCGTTAAACCTTGTGTTTCTGAGTTTCAAGCGCAATTTCTTACAAAACCGATAAAATGAAGGCAAACAACTGTCCACTTCTGCAAAACATAACAAATATGCAAAACGTAAAGCTTGAAGTTGACAGTAAGAAGAACCATAGGCAGTCACGCGTTATGCCACTCTTAAACGCAAGCCGCGACCGAGTTAAGAACTTCCTCTATTGCGTTTGATCCGTCCGTCTTAACAAAGACCTGTCGAATCTCACAAGTCTTTTGATGTGTACCTTCATAACACTAAGCTCGATATTTAGCAACAGCGCAGTGGTACGGAAGCAAAGAATCACACAGCGCTATGGCAAACATGTGTGATTTTCACGCGATCGAAAGGTGGGCCGCAGTCATGATTTTTGGCTAAACGCGATTTAGTTAAGTCTTATGTTCTACGGAAGATATCAAACAATAGGGTAGTCTACGCATTTAAATACCTCATCATCCGGCGGTTACACGGATCAGTTGGGCCACTTTGACATCAAACGACCTCTGTCAGTAGTTACCATGACTGACTTGCAGTGTTAATGTCAGCAAATCATGTGTCGTAATTAACTTCGGTCCTAGGACTACTTGGAAACATCCTAACAATAATGGAAGGCAAGCTATCCAATCACTGTTTTCACTATTACATAATACGTTAATATTAGTTAAAGCTATGAAAAACGTCAATCTTTCCGAAATTCGCAAGCCCCTTTGCGTTCAGTAGTGAGCGCTGTTTGCAGTTGCGCAAAAGCGCTCAATCTCAGGTATCTTTCGTATTTCACCGCTTAAATTTCTATCGCGACATAAAAAACACTACCTTCCTGCCGGCTGACCGCAAAATCGGTGCCAGCGAAGCTTAATCGTTGAAACAGAATCTCCTCCTAAAATGCAAAGTTATTGCGTGCTCTAAGTTTCCAAATACAGCACTTCTGCTGTGGCTTGGACGCACTCGCAGGATTGTTCACTGTTGGTTCACTACTCGATCAAAACCCGTAATCTGCATACGAGTTCCACATTTTGCGCTTGTTCAAACTCAGAATGCCTGGTTTCACTCCGTTCAGACAAGAAGGGACAACTATCACACTACGCGTCATAAACACTACGTGTTTGATCGATTCATGAGGAATTCACCAGCAAGTTTGCTTGAAAATCAGAACAGCTCGCACAAATTTTTTCCCATGAAAGCTCAACAGCTCGATCGAAATCGTTTACCATTTACAAATGAGCAAATTCAGATGGTATAGAAATCAAACACAGAATGTTGTGAAACATATTTACGGTTAAAAAAACCGATGAAGCTTTTTTTCAAATTGCCTGATTTTATCAACGCCAAGTATGCAACGAACTGACATTGCAACTCTTGAGTAAAGACAACTACAACGCAGGTATACGTTTTTAATTCATCCATACACAAACCAACTGATAGTCATTAAAGAAAACTAAGATCTATTTCACTGCAGTGCAGTCTGTTTTCTTGATTCTATTACTCCAACAACAATAATCTTTGACATCCCACTGAATCTCAAAGAAAACCGCACATATTCCGAATTTAAAAATTTTATGAAAAAGCCTGTACCAGTTTTCACCTCGACACATCCAATATCCATCACTGTGACCTACTGTAATCGAAAAAGTTATTAAGAACGAAATATATGCCCTAGAAAACAAAATCTTTCGATAAAACAAATGCTTTCTAACTGACTTTCTATCAAACCGACTTCTTCATGATGTTATAACCCAACGATGTTAGAGCCATACAAAACTAACGGCCACCACCGCATTTAACCGTGGGAACTGGTTTACCACTGCATGTCTTCAGCGTATAGACTTTCTCTTCTCACTTTCTTCCAGTCCGCTCGCAAACTCGAAACTAGCGTTTGTTTTCTGACTGTGCACTGGCCATCGTCACGGATATCACACTGCGCACGTGAAAGTACCCTTGTGGCATGACCTAGTCGCGACGCAGCGGAACGCCGAAAGAACGAATCTTCCCACATGGCCGTCTGTCATCAACAATGCCTAACGCCTAACGTCTTCTTCCAACATGTTCTTACGCTTGATGATCCCAGGTGTTTCACGGCAGGCAAACTAATTGCACTTTGCTGCACGTCACACTTTTAAAAAGTTTCAGAAGAAAAAAGAAGCTCAAAAAGCTTTGCCTGCAAAGCACGGAAAAAGCTCGTAAGATTACCTTTGCACTTGCATGCATACGTCAGTCACCTGCCTGCACAGCAGCATCAACCCAAGAGCCTTGTGGCACAGTTGGAATATTCCGTGGAAAGGAATGGCGTGAAATCAAACAACAGGCGCATTATTTTTTGTACGATTGAGCTGTAGCAGTCCAAACGATCAAATATTAATTTGTCTTGCACTAACATAGGTAGGACGTTGCCGTTAACCGGCAACGGTGAATCCTAACCTAGCCTTCCCCCATCACCGTAGCAACAAACGACATCTCACACCCAAAACATTCGACCATTCCAATGCATTCTATCGATTCCACAACATGAAGCCATGATTCACTGCAAGATGACCAGAAAAGCGTTTTTTTTCTCACAAAATCTTCGCGCTAAAAACACAGCCTTAAAAACCACGATTTCCGTTTTTTGAGCAATTAGTCCATCTTAAAACAACCTCTTCATTGCAGAATGTTTGAGCACCATGCGAAACAATTCTAAAAGACATGTGTCCTCCACAGCACAGTACAAGTTTCAAGTCGATTCCCAGCCAAATCACGCTAACAGCTCGAAACCTTCATTTCAGCGGGAAAATGCACAGTTTGTATTCAATGCTTGCCCTAGTGCGCATAAAAAGTCACAGGACAACGATGCAACAACACTCTAAAAGCTACAGATCTAAAGTTCCCGAAACCTGAGGACGACAGCGCTGCCACTGAATGCCGCTGAACAGTCGCTGCATTGTTTCGTGCGCTTAGCCGTCAAGTAACAGCTCTGGTGCGTTTGTATATACCTGGCTTGGGTCTCACAAACGGACGAGTTAAAAGCTGCAAATAAGATGGGGAGATTCTCTTTTCGTTGTTGTTGTTCCCTTTTCGTTAATTCGTTACTGTTAGACTGAACGGGTCTAACAGTAACGAATTGATATCCGTAAGCATGAACGTTTTGAAGATTCTCTCAATAAAATGCTTTCATATCCTCTACCTAACGGGTTTTTCCATTTTTTCTACGGGAAAGCTCGCTACATTTCTATTCCATTAGATGAATAAAACCTTACTACGTCACTCATCAGCGAAAGTAACTAAAAAGGAACAAAAGAATGCTAAGGGTAAGTTTTGTTGAATCGACAATAATTTTCTCATTTTTTGCATGAAAATCATTGAGGGTCTGCACTGAAAGCGCATAGCAAGGCCAGTGTTCAAGATTGCCGTTCACGGTGTTGCACATTTGAAAACATGAAATCCTGGTCTATTGCAAAAAATCGCATCAGAATTTGGTCTTGCCAATGCAACAGAGAAGAGAAAGCCCTCAGTCATGGCAAACAGCTGCCAATCCTTAACGCAGACACTCATTGGCACGATAACAGCTGTTAAAATCTGGACATCCTCGCAATTACTCTTTATAATTCTCCATGCAACTTCCTTGTGCACTTAAGTCCAGACTAAGTAGGATGTGAAAACTACTACTAGAAAGGTGGTAAATCCTTTGATGATAAAAGAGCTGCGGCTGATTGAAATTTACGCAGAAGCAGTTTCGGATTTTGCACTTCGCACTCTTCTACGACAGTCTCACAACCTTTGTTGAGAGTTTGTATGGCTATAACATGTCTGCCGCCGCGTAAGATTGTTCCCATAGTCCGATCGGCAAACGCCGGAATAGATTAGGAAAAAGCTGAGTACTCGCTGTTTGATGCACAGGTTGCCGGTCGACCCCCTGGGAAGTACAAATTCACGCGTTGGTCAGATAAACCATTACAACCGCGCTTCATATCACTGATCAGGGCCAGTGACAGTTGGTCAGACCGCAACCGCCGAAAGAAAAAATGTTTTAAGAGTTCATTGAAATTTCTTTATCATACACAGTTTTAGTACTTTGTTGAGCACTACCACAATGAGAAACATAACATGCTTGTTGCGAAGAACATATGTACATATACATGTACAACAACAACTTTTTCCTTACTGACAAACGATTTGTGGCAGACCGTATGCATTACCAGGACCATGCTGCCCTTCTAATCACAGGGAATCTTGGTCTTCTATTTCTAAAATCACAGCGAACTCATTACCGGGAACCAAGCTTACATTATCACTATCAAGCATCACGAACTCGTGATTTAGAAACAAACTAATTGGTTGCACAAAAAATTAATCTCAACCAAATACCAGTCTCCTTAAAAGTCATTGATAATAGTATTCTGCACAGGAAGAAAATTTACGGGTGAGCGCAAAGAATGAAAATGCGTAGCTTCCGAGTCGGCAACACATCGACAGGAAGCATCGTCAGTCTCGATTCTAACGTTTTATTTCGACCGACTTTCCGGTATATCAAAGTTTTTCTTGCCAAAAATAGCTCACCACGTGAGATGTTTTCCGAATGTATAAGTGATTTCTAATTGCTCAAAATGGGCTTACCTTAACTTTATTATCCAAAAACGCTAAAAATCAAATCTTAGTCACAAGCATGTCAACGCCACTGCTTTTGGGCTTGGAAAACGCAACAAGTGGGTTGTGTTGCAGGGATGACTGAATGAATCCGGAATCCGCATATGTTTATCATGAGAGTTGACGATGCTAAAATTAAATTGTTTATAGCTCAATATCAGGCAAACAGGTTCTGGCACTTCAACAACAAAAGGAAAAATCGCTAGAAGCAAAAGGCTGCTCTGTCAAGTGTGCAGGTATTGGCATTTGCATAGCTTAACGGTTAAGTTATTGGTTAAGCCAGGGGTTCCCAAACTAGGGTACATGTACCCCTAGGGGTACATTTGTCAATCTGAAGGGGTACATTTAAGATTAACAATACAAGAAAAAATATATATTTCTTCATTATTCATTTCAATACATTTGAATTTTTGTGAATTGTTGCTTATTGCTAATCAGGTTAGGCAAGAGGGAGTATTGAGTCCATACTTGTTTGCTGTATATTTAGATGATTTATCTATTGAAACAAAACAACATTATAGCTGGGTGTCATGTCATATGGGTGAAATCTTAATGAACCACTTGATGTTTGCTGATGATATATGTGTGTTTTGTCCAAGCGTATGTGGGTTGGAAAGTGTACTGAATGTGTGTCAGGCTTATGCAGAATCACATGAAATTATTTTCAACTGCCACAAAACTATTCGCATGACATTTAAGGCTAAGACAGCAAAAAGCGCGGTCATCCCAATTGCTGTCGCAAGGTATACAAAGAGTAAAATCTGTTGCCCACTACAAAATTTTGGTGCTGTACGAGATATTGAGCTTTCAGATGACAAAAACATTCAGAGACAACTGTGATATCAAAAACTTATTTTTCCGAATGTTAGAACGCACTGAAAAAATGTACTTTTTCGTTTCTTCTGTACGTCCATGTATGTATCACAATTATGCTGTGATTTCAGGAAGGCATACATCCACAAACTGCGCGTAGCCTATATATAACTTTGGTTGCAGTGCACTGTACAACCTGCCGCGGCGAGTGAGTGTTGGCAGTCATCAGGCTGAATGTAATATTCCTACCTTTGAGGCCTTAGTGTGGTAAAATGTGTCCTGTTTCTTGACCGATGCAATTAAGGAGTCCAACAATGTATGGTTGTGCGCTTGATGCAGTCAGGTTGTTTATAATCGTACCTGTTCTTTGAACACTACAACCGCATTTTACTTTGTTACTGAAGGCCCGGACGTTCCAGTATTAGTTTGCGGACGTGTGCAGGCCACAACGCATTCGTACTTCATCTGGCCTTGGCCAGGGTTGGACTCTGTTCCTTCACATGCGATTTTCGTGTCCTACTCTGGACGTAGTGTTGTACCAAATGTTACGAGTTAGCGAACAACTATGTCAAGAAAGTGTCTGTAATATAATGTTGCACGAAGAGTTACAAGTTAGCAAACAAGTGTCTGTAATCCTATGGTCCGACCACAAACGCCGTTGCAAAATGTTATGTGTTAGTTGTTATCAATCTGTGTTGCACAGATAGTGTGCGCTGATGCTCTGTGGACTGCGTTTCTGGTTCAAATATTAAAATAAAAATAAATATCAGTGCATTTCACAACAAAAGTAAATATATGCTTATNGGTAATTTTTTTTGTTATTTTCCTCAACCATTTTGTCACATGAAATTTTAGGGGCATGGGCGTCGGAAGTGAGAGCAAGGTANCCCCAGGATTTTGAAATTTTACGTTTTCCAATGAATTTTTTTGCAAAAAAGTTGTTTTCTTAGTTTCGAGTGGTGAAAATGAAATTTTGCCGCTTTTGGCCCCCCTGCAAAAATATTTTTGGCCCACTCCTGGAAAATCCACTTTTGGTCCCTGACTGGAAAAAATCNNTCCGGCGCTGATGTTTAGGGGGTACATGCTCATCTGTCNAAATGCTGAAGGGGTACATGGCCAGAGAAAGTTTGGGAAACCCTTGGCTAAGCCTTAATCAATAACTATGGANGCCGCCGTGGGTCATTCATGGACGTCACACTGCGCGGGCTGTCTGTTCTGGAAGATGGTGCACGACTGAAGTGGGTGTGAAAGAACTCTGAAATTGTTGAACACAGGATATGGCCCATATACGTCTCGATGCGAAAGCTAAAGGTCTTTCGAATTTTCCCTTCTGTTTTCTTGAAACAGACGAAAAGCAACAAAACATGATTCTATGAAAGAAAATAGCAAAACACCCGTTAAACCAATATAGTTTCACCTAGTTTGATACATATTCTTTATCTTTTCTTGAAATTTCATTGTTCAAAAGTTTAACGGCGAAGTCGTAAAACTCTATCAAATCCGAAATAGTGATCCAGGCAATCTAATGGTATAACCATTCATATTTTCCTGATGCTTCATTCCCTCTTTTTTCCTCCCTAAGCTAAACAATAGACTTACTTGGCTAATCTAGTACTGAACGTATAAACTGAAGCCTTCAGCAAAACAACCTGTTTCAACCGCTTCTCATATAGGCTGAGGCTGCGTACCCAGAAATAAAGTTGATCATTACCAGAGATCTGATAACAGACAAACTGAGAAAACGCAGAACTTTTGTTAGACAGCTAACACTATTCGCGATCAATCAAAGATAAATTTTGGCTTGTCAAACCAAAAGCAATGGCCGCTTTATGTCGAAAAACACCTATGAATGATAAAAAGAAAATGCACCAAGAATATCAATGGCCAGCAGACGAAGTGTCTGGGGTAAAAAAGGCCCGCAAATATAGTAACTTGCCCACATCACTGGCCTAGGCTAAAGTGAAAAAAAAGTATACATCATAGCATTAATAATGATGCCCTTCCAAGCTGAAAATCTCAGAACAAGTGAGTTGATTTATTCACTTTTACAAGTATTGAAACCAAGTATTCATCAACTGACGAAATCTGAATAACTCTAGCCTGCCTGTGTTCAAAAAACTATAGTTTAAAATAGCTCTTTTATGTTTTCTGCATAAATTCAAGTATGCCGTTTCTGTGAACATATTCTAATTCGTTCACTGTCAACACAAACACCGATGCTTGCCTGAGCGACAATAGCGTCTGCGATAAAAAGCTGTCACCGCGTTAACCGACTGGGCTTTGCTGTACCCGCACCACTGTATGGCTTGCAAATCTATGTACATCTTCGCTTTCACAAAACCGCATTCATTTGACAGGCTGCCTAAGGAGTGCAATGGCCGACAATGAAAGCATGTGAAAAACGAACTGCTGTTGTTGCGTGACAATTACTGAGCAGTTTTTAGAAAGTCACGCTAAGGTTAATGACGGAGCTCAATCGAAACTCACTGAATCACAGGGTCCTCACGCTCATTCGAGTGGTGAGAGGGATTAAAAGGATTTAGACACGATTTCCTATTTCTGAGTCGATCTGCTGCCGGGAAATAATGCGTTGCTTTCTGTTCAGTGTTTCATTTTAACTTTTAGGTTATTAAACGTGCAGTGAAGCACAGACTTACAATCAGCAGGGTGCGTCCAACCCACCACGCCTACAATAGTGGACAACGAAAAATCGAAAGAACATTACTTTTGGGTTTCCCAGGCCGCCCTTGGGCTGCCATACTCACGACACTACTGCTCACAATCGTTTATTCGTTTGTACATGCGAGGTTTAGCTGTGTCGACAATCTGTAAATACATGCTTTCGTTGCCTACATTCGTGGCGACAAAACTCAAATAAGGTTTCAAATTATACCTGCAAATGTAAATCGTAAATCAGGTCACATACAGACTACTGTATAGTCTACAATTCTGGTTCTATTAAAATATGTTTAAAAATTACGTGCTGACGAGCTATGAGCACTCTAAGGCAGCAGGTTTCTATAAACCAGCAAAGTAGCTACATGGCGTGTCAACTTAAAATTTTCTTTCACTTCAACATAAGTACAAATAGTTGCAGATCTACAACCAGTCCAAAAATTTGATAGTGTCGAAATACGTAATTTAAAGTGGAAAGCGGCAAAACCTCCAGCGATCATAGAATTCCTTCAGCATGTAAAAATAAAGATGTTAGAAATTTCCTAGCAAAATCTACTGTTTGTTTATTCTTTTCGTGAACATTTGCCACAACTCACAAAATTACCATCTTCAGCAAACTTACAGATCTGTACTCAAAATGGTCTAGTTCCGTTCGGTTGTATAGGAAACGAAACCTTGTCAACTCTACTCCGCCACGCTTATGACATTGCCAGTTCCTCCGAATTGATGCGTAGAGTTGACAAGGTTTCGTTGCCTGCGCAACGGAGCGAAGCTAGACCATTTTGAGTAAAGACCTGTATGCGTGGGTTTCATGTAAGTAGAAGTAATCAAACCTGTTGATGATTTCTCAATTAAAATATCAAGAAAGTGGAGGCAATTATTAGTTTCTATCTCTTTGGTGAAGACAATATTCCTGTGAGACAATATTCGCGCCACTACGTCACTACCGAAACAGCCCTTCGCGTTTTTCATTTGTCACAGTGCTTTTCTCCTGACTACCATAAAAACTTGCAGCAAGATCACTGCAGTCCGCTTTGCAATGCACCAATGATGATAACAGGAGTTATCGAAACGTTTGCAATATGTCATTGATATCGTTTCCATTCGCCGTGATTTTCATTATAAAGCTATTCAGCACTTCCGCTTTTCGTGTACCGAAAAAGATCTGAAATTAGCTGTGTATACACCAGAACCGTCGCCAGAAAGTCTTCAAAAGGGGGCTTTACGTTTGTGCAGAGTGACTTGACATTGAAAATTTGATAAAAACTCCACTAATTTATAGTATTTCATATTTCAATTTCGGGAGATTTGGTGTTTTGTTTGGGGGGCTAAGCCCACCAAAGACCCAGTGGCGACGGGAGTGATACAGTATGCACTCGTCGATGCAGATTAAAGTTGTCTGAACTATCTATATATCTTTCTTGATTTTCCGGGGAGAGGAGGAAGGAGGCACGGGTCAAATTTATCCAGCCTGTGAGTTTTAATGATTGTTGTATTATTTTCTCACACGCGTCATTCGCATCATTGCAAAAACACTAACAAAGACACAATATGCCTCATACTTTTTCATGAGGCGCAGATAATTTACGAGACATCAGTGCAACCATCTTTTTCACATCTTTTAGTATACTATCTTCGCGTAACAAGCTGTAGCTTCATCAAAGATGCGCTGTCCCAAGCAAGTTTTACTAAAGATTTATAAAAGTAGAACTCAGACTTTATACTACAGTTTCATTATCGGTTGGGTAGTTGTTATTTATATAAATATTCATAATTTACTGGTTATTATCAATTTTATGCCTATTCGGTATTTACTTACTAATTTGTATGGTTGTTATCATTTACATCATTATTTCCTATCAACTACAGATATCTGCTGCGATCACTGACATAACAGCTTTACATCGCTACCAGCATAACCACAAAAATTGGTTTCTTTTGTGCAAGATCCTTTAATGACCGATGACTGGAGCCCATAAAACTGATGAAATATATGTGAGAAAGCAACAAAAGCAACACAAAGCATTAGGATGAGATCAAAAAAATGCGCATAAACTGTGAAAAATAGAAAACATATCTAAGAGGCAATTAGCTTACTTAGTTTGAATGCTGAGTCACAGAAAACTTCGACGCCCATTTTTTATCACTACTTGGAGAATGCAAGNGACTCTTAAACTCCTTATGCTTTCCAACATGTTTTACGTCCCTGGATCGCAACGGGGTCAACACCCGCTGAGACAACGAAATGGCTATTCATCTTCTTATCTGACACTGAACTGCTGGTGAAGTTTTTATGAATCGCAGGTGAAATTTTTGTCGCGCACTTTATTTTGACCGAGTCACGAAATGTTTGAAATGGGAAGGGTCATCGCCCTAACAAAACGTTCAGGAGTGACGAAAAATTCTTCTGTGAAAACACGCCACTGTGAAATGTATGACGTACCAGGAGCGTTTTGCTTTCCTCTTCTAAATCCACGATTGTGATCAATTACTTGGAAAACGAGAGATTTTAAACAGAAAACAGCTAAAGTAACAATACGTGTCAAGAAAATACCGCCTGTCATATACGCTTGGCGTAATTTTCCGGTTCTACTCAGTTTTTCTTAGAAATATTCAAGTAAACCTTTGCCTCCCTCATCTACGGCGGTGTACGTTGTACCAATAGTTGACATTTTTAACAGTCTTTCTCAGTAAACCGAAGTTACGGTAAAATAGCAGGGTGAATCGTAATAACGAGTGACGTGAAGTGCATCGAAACTTTGTGTCTACTACCCGGTTTGTAGTGGTGTGGAAGAAGCTACATACCGTAAAAAGAATATCAGATTACAAAAACAAAACTTTTCTCAACCGTAATGAAAATAAGCATCCGTCGACGCTCAGCGACAAGACAACTGTTCGCAAAAGAGGGAACAGTTTTGCTTTAAACATTTCATATCCTGCCTTTTCGGTAATTCGACCAGCGTTCAGCTGTGTAGGCGTGTTCCCTCTATGGTTAGTCACACACGGTGCCAACAACAGTGGCATTAACTGCGAGTGGCCAGGCTGCACTCCAACTAATCCACCCCTAGTGTGCCAGTCGGTGCTGCGTTATCTCACGGCGCGACAACAGCGCCGCGAAACGTCTGACTCAAGTCGAGTGTTGATATAGCTAATCCGCGAGACCAAACCAGCCTTTCACTCCACTGCGCGACATTCTCAGAGCGCTGCCTCTGCGTTTGAAGTGACGGGTTTTCACGGTGCAGTATAAAATCGATCCCTTTACGTTTATTACACATGCGGCACATTCCTTTTGACAAACGAAAGCGCAAAACCTTATTCGGAAATAAACAACGTGCTCAGAAAGAACAAGTTGTGTCCAACACAACAGGCCGTTTACTGCCATTAAAGCTAGAAATCTGTTGGAGATTGCGACATAATAGCAAGCGACTCGCTCCAGATAGAGTAATGGACCTTTGTTGGGAGAAAATGTCATAACCTGAAAGAACATTTAGTTCCGTTTTGAGAAAACAGCGTGTGGGCTACATCATATCTGTCGTTTCGAATTAATAAGGGAGCCGTTACTTTTAGGCAAACTCTATTCTATTTTGACGATGGTTATCCGGCGAACTATTTCATGTGTGCTGTTCTTTATGCTACTCATGTTGTTATTTCGTAGCGTTTGCCACATTGCCCTGAGGAAAGCCCACTTGAATAGGTGGACGAAACGTCGGCTAATAATAAAAAATCGCCAGAAGATCTAATTTATCTGCTTTATTTCATGCATTTTTCAATTAGTTAGTAGTACCTTTTCAATGTTGTTATTTTCAGAACACCGGTTTCGCAGCTTGGTTCATGCTGCAAGTGCGAAATCATATTCACATCAACTTACAGTATTTTGTGTTTCTACGTTGTTATTCACATTTAGATTACGCAGATTAAAGTGGATGCTTTATATACTTTTATAACGCGATACAAATCTTCTCTGCAAAGAATGCACTGTTTACGTAGTTACCACAAAGAAAGAATTTTTAAACTTCTGCTGGTACTAGAGTGCACTTCCTGCTGTTATTTTGTGTGCATACAACAACCAAGTTAATATGTTGCTTAGCGCTAACGAGTTTTATACAAATATGCAGTCAAAGTGAACATAATTCAACAATGCTTGCAAGGAACTGTACACTGAATTAAAAACCTTCTTACTTCAAAATGAACCACTTGTTCTCGATCCCGACAGAGCTGGTTACGTCAAAAAACTACGTGTGGAAGAGAAGAGTAAGCGAATACCGATAAGAAAGAACGGCAGCTGTCGCGGTTGAGGGTTTATAACAAGCGTGGTCAAACTGCGGCTCTTCGAACCTTTGCATGCGGTTCTTTGAGCTTTCCGAAAACTTATATATTTGTTTTTTATTTTTTATTTGTGTTGCAATGTGTTGAAATACTATGAAATGGTACTGTGGTAGTTAGCGTGCCATACAGTATTACTTTTGCCAGTCGTTCCAAAAAGAATTATGATGACACTGAAGCATTGATTACAAAGATCACAAACAAATTCCTGTTTTCAGATTTGTATGTTGCGGCTCTTTGTAACTTGGGTTTTACAATATGCGGCTCATACATGGAGCAGGTTTGGCCATCCCTGGTATATAAGGTTTGAGACGAATGGCCTGATTTAATAATAGAAATGAATAGTAAATTACAATGGGTTTAATACACGATTTAATCACAGACTATCTTGCAATTCAGCTGCATCTTATTCAAGATTAGTGGTTATGAAATAAACACCACATTATTGAAATTGCTTCCAGATTTTCAGTGGTACAATATCTTTCAAGATATGGAAGATATAAAATCGCCCCATTGTATGGGGGGGGAATACCGTCTATTTTTTAAACTGTTGATCTAACCTTCAACATTTGGCTCAAAGCTTAAAAGTGGCTGTTACTAAATAATTAATCTAACGAAGTCAAGACTTGTTTCACAGAATTCATGCCACCATCCTGCGACAATTGTCCAAATTAATGGTTTGTTTTTGTTGCAAGGCTTAACAAGCTTTACAAAAACTATTTCACAGACGATTTTTGCTCTAGCCACATAGTGCATCTCACAACCGTTCAATAATATCACAGATATCAAAAGCAGCAACAGTCGCAAGTTACCATGGCAACTTCCCATGTGGTATGAGACAGAAGTTTGCCAATGGCAACCTTGATGTACAAGTTTCGCACGGCAAGTCATATGGCGTGAAAACAAAGCCATCAGCAACACTTGCCAAGTGACTTCATCTGCAGTTAGGTATTTTGATTTGGCGTCAGCGATGTACTGCTTCAGCACTTAAGCATTCATCGTTCAAATGTTATAACAATGAACTTGTTTTCCTCTCTCTGTTAGGAACACGATGACAGAACAAAATTGAAAATCAACTTAAGCGTAAAAGCATTACTCTATTGACAGTTTTCGCTTGTCTAATGGTAGGCCTACAAGTTCAAAATAAAAATTGACTGTGACGTTTCAGAATTTCACCAATAACTTAACGCAATTGCGCCAAGATTCTACGTATTGTCTTAAAGAAAATAAATTGTAGCTTTGTTTCACTTCGTAATCAAGGAGCGGTTGACCCACGACCATTCCAACCCAACTGACAATAGAATTTTTACGCAGATTTACACGCAGTGTGCTCCAAAAGATAACGAGGTCAACACAGTGATGATCGCGCACTCTTGCGTAAGCCGAAAGGAATGCTGAAGTTTATCCTGAAATCACAATCAATCAAATATTTTTGTAGTTATTACAAAAATCACCTTTTGGTGATTACTAGTTATCACCTTTTGGAATCACTCTTTTGATGATTCTTTGAAGAAATGGGCGTTTTCCGTCGTTTTCCAATGTGGAAAGTCATTTCGCCGGATTTCTCATAAAACATAAGGTCATTCAGAACTTCTTCAATACTATTGTTTTCCAAGTACCAGAATAAACGAGCGTTTCTCAGTATTAATTGAAAAAGGGATTTCGTCGTGAGCTTTGACAACAATTTGATTAAAATACATCTCGGCTTTCATTTCGTTTAGCCATTATGGGTTGAACGTACGCGCTGCATGTTTGACTTCACTCTGTTGCGCAACGACGAACACGCAATGTCACACCTTGGCAGTTCACTGATGCAAAAAATATTATTCCATTTTTGTGCTATTCTGCAGGCATAGCATCGCGCTATGAAACTAAACCCAAACGGCCTTGCTAAGTAAGGTCACGCGAGTTGCCACTAGTTATTACGGCAAAGTTCGTACTTGAAAAAACATCCGAAAGAGCACTAAGAGCATTCCTGATGAATGTGTGAGACAAGTTATTTTGCTTAGAATTTGATGTCTTTTATTTTTCCCATCAACCCGTAGACGTAGGAGGCGGAAGCGGGCTGTAGCCCCCAGATATTTTTCTTTCTTTCGAAAATCATTTCAATTATCAAAAAATTTGAATCGAAAATCTTATCTTTTTAATAAAATTTTTTTCAGTTCAATTATTTTCTTGTATTAATCATTTGGAAATTACAGTATATGTGTGTTTTCATTTCTCAGAGAAGATAAATTGCGAAAGTTCTGAAAATTTACTTTTTTGGCATGAACATCATTTTTCGGGAAAAGCACTGCTTCATCTCAGATTTTTTTGCCACCCTAAGGTGCAACTTTCGACAACACGTTAGAGCTTTTCATGACACACCACTGCGTGACCAGGGTTGAGAAGGGGTAGTCAGAAAGGGGCGTTAGATGAGAAGTGCCCAAACATGTTTACAGTATATTGTACGATCGAAGGTGAGCACCCAGAAAAAGGCGCAGTTGCTATGAATGTGCCGTTGTAGGGGCCCGGTGTTCATAGGCGTAGGCAAGGAGGGGCCAGGGACCGTGGCCCCCCAAATTGTTGGCATATCTAGTCATTTTGTGCTTTGAGAAGCGGCGTCCCAAACAAAAATACTGTTGCTCGCCTAAAATCAAACATTTACCCTTTAAAATCCCCCAAAAAAATTTTGGGCTGGTTACGCTACTGCCGGTGTTTGTTGTTTAAGGCAATGAGCAACTGCACAGAGTTGCCATAGATCGCTACTAATTACCACACACGCAAAGCATATAATCGCTAAAAACTTTGTACTTGTGTCGTTCAACCTTCTGCCCCACTCATATTTTAAACCTCGAGCTGGTTCAACTTGGCCTTCGTGAAATCTACATCTAGTTTACTTTTAAGCTTTCGACTTACTTTTTCAGAAGAAGGGAAGCAGCCGATATTTTTCATGTGCGGTACAACTCCAGCGAAAGCCGTGTTATACTTTAGACTTAGCGTGTTGCGTTGAAAGCACCGTTTTAAATAGTCTGCAATTCAGGTTCATTCAATTTTGGCGACCCTGATACGCCACGTTCTTGATGTATGCAACCTGACACGAACAAACGGGAAGACAATTGCTGTCAAGGCCTGTATAAGTAGACATCGCGTAATCAGGGAAAGAAGGTTGCTGATGCTCGCTGAGTATTATGTTCCACTACCAATTAAAAGAGAATCAACTTCCTAACCACCGGACAAACATATCTTGCCAAACGGCCACCATATCCTTTCTTGACTGCAATTTTTGAGGAAGCCATTCAATGTTTTGAGTAAAGGGGCACTTGCTTGCGTGAGTTGCGGTGTAGATTCGCACGAATTTGATTAAGCAGTTTGTTCCGCCGCAAACACCATTTTACTATCAAGGATCAGTGGTTGAGGTGTTTGTTCAGGCGCTACGGTTCAAATGCACTGCATTTCATCAGATATTCGGCGGCATTTCTTTCACTTCTTGCGTTATTTAGGTTTATGAGAAACAGGTTTTTCAATTGCTGGCTTTGGTTCGTAAACCATAATCCGCAACGGAATTGGTGATCGAACAATATAGTTTACACATGCAGTGGTTTTGACAGCATGCCTTTCGCGTATGCCGATACATTGTACCATAAACGTTTGATCTCGGACAAAGGAGGGTTCGCGTATAGATACACAGCTGTACTATATTTGCTTTATTCGAGTTTTAGCTCGGGGTCGTTCGGTTATAGTGGGTTGCTGTAACGCGGGTCGCTGTACAAAAAAGGAAGCCACGGTTGTGACCAATTACTTGGAAAAACGAGATGTTTTCGACAGCAAACAGCTAAGTTAACAACACTTGTCAAGGAGACACGCATTCCACCAATTCTGGAGTACATTTTTCCAAATAACTGATCAGTGATCACAGATTAGGAGAGGTTTGTCTGTGGGTGAAAAGAGTGCAGCATGACTGTCTCTTAATATTCGGAGAAACAGGCATTCTTCCACGCTGGTGTTCAAGACTCATTGTTTTGTTTCTACTTGAACATGGTGTAAGGTAACTTCAGCTATTCATTAGATGGAGTTGCGCATAATTATCTGAGACGCCTTATTTAAGTTTAAGAGTTGTATTTTTTGCGGGAAATTTAGGGACATGATGGCCCACTATAAAGTTGCAGAAAATGTGGAAGGAACAATACTACTACGCGCAGCATAACCATCATCTGGCCTTATTTACTTCAAAGGATGAAACACTCATGCATTTGGGTCTTCTGCTTTCTGTAGCGCTGACATTTATTCACGACACAGCGTAAACGAAGTAACGATCTTCAGAAATAAATTCCAGCGATTTGTTCATGCAGCACTTCGCAAACTTTNATTTTGGACGAAGAAATAGTTATGGGTGCNTGATGTCTTTCAATCACNACATTANAAGTTTGAGCAGACAAAATATTATGTTTAAAGATAGCTTTTAATGGTGTTGCTTGAGAAAAACTGGTGAAACGTTATCTNATCACTGATAGCACTGCGTTTCCAGAAATGCCACAGGAAACGTCCAAAGCGACTTTATTAGATAATGAACATTAAAGGATAATTTTATTTGGTCATGCTCCTGGCACAAACTACAGTTATGAACAACAACGCAATCAACGTTTTTTTTTATTCGATTTTTAAAGAAAATCTGGTGTTTTGAAAATTTCGTAAAACTAGTCTCAAACGCATGAAGAAGCGCGATTACCACCATGAGACATTGCGCAAAGCAGTTAATTACCCAGGGGGAGAAAACTGGGGAAACTTTCCCCCTAACAAACGTGGCACCGCTTGAAATGCCACTTCTACAAAATTGGATGATCTTTTTCGCTTTTTGCTCTTCATTTAGATATCTCCTCATTTTGTAGCCTTCGTTTTCGACTGCTTCCCAAAGAAACAGGCCAAGATCTACGACGGACAAGAAAATTACAACACCTGCATACACGTCTCGCGTGTTTCAATCTTGGTTAAGTAACATGACCTTTATGAAAAGACATTGTTGTGACTATTCGTTTTATTTCGTGAAAGTAAAATCTCATTCTCGCACACTAGCAACGGTCCAAATTTAATATCGTATGTATACAGCATTGCGCTTGGAACGCTTGAAACACTTTACTGTGTGTCTACATGGTTGCGCAATTGCTTTCGCACTAAAACAAACATTTGCTCAGTGTGCATTTTTCTCCAGAGGTAACACTGGTCCAGACTTTCAATATTTCCGAAAACCTGCACTTTGTTGCGAACTCCACCCTAACTCGGAAAAACAGGGAGCTACGAAATGCTGCTGAAAATGATTTTAGAGACACAGGAATAAAAATGACAGGCGAACGCGAACGTCACTCCTGAGCGGTAATTGGGACAGACCCCTTTCGACACGTGTTTATTAGGAACAAGTTTGATGGTTGAGTGGAGGACCTCAAGGTACTCTCAACCAGGGGTGCACAACCTGCGGTGGTACGGACGCATGCGGCCTTCGATGAAAATTTATGCGTCCGCGCACGTGCATTTTAAAACATATGTCATGGCGGCTGTGCATTGCCATGTATAGGAAACTCTTTGTCTACGGCAGGGTGGCCAAACTTTTGCACGCCAATTTTTCCAAACGTGAGTAGAGATGCGCCATACCGTTGGACATTTCTTGTAACAATGTTACTTCACATCATTAGTGATTTACCAGGTTATATAATCAAATAAAAATGGAATATCGGTAAAGCAGCAAATAAACTTCAAATTTACTTACTTTTTAATGAGGTTTCAAACATTTCACCAGTATTTCAATGTTTGCTGGTAAATTGGTTACTAAGAGCGGCAGAAAATTCTTCAATTTTGAATCAGTCAGGCGCGACCTCGTTTTTCTTTGAATCAATTTCATGGACGAAAATGCTTATTTGTATGTGTACGTTGTTTCGAAACGACATACATACACCTGAGCGAATTTTCTTAGTTTTAGGAAATTTTTACATGGTAAGGATCGCCAGAAATTAATTCCGTCGTAAGCACCAGGGACTGAAAAAAGCGCGTCAAATTTTGTTTTCAAAATGAAATTTGACTTGAAGTCAAGATGTTCCATTTACATGTTACTTGGCATTTTCATTACCTTTCTTTCACCAAGTGAGAATGGGTTCATAAATACCAAAACGCAGTTTTTTTCTTTAGCAAAATCACAAAAGCGATTTTCAAATGAGTCCCGCAATAACTTGATCTTTATAGTGCATTTTCTCATATTGCCATTATTATTCAAT
>JGI24158J21664_10000417_pt1 | contig 37868 bp, 24 predicted proteins | sample Ectturendosymbi3_FD_21664 | JGI IMG/M metagenome (IMG submission 21664) | reverse complement strand
CTACGTTCTGTATTGTCTGTTTTTATCAACCTGCGTTCTGCAGAGTGTGTGTGTTCATACTATGGACTTCGTGTCTGCTCACAAACAAATAAATTAAATATTAAGAGATCAAAATTCATTTCTGAGTTTCACTGCAACTAACGGTTAAATTCTCTTCCATAAAGAAACTAAATCGAAGGTGATCAACAATATGAGGCGTTTCAAGTGCCTATGCGTTTTGGATATTTTTTGTTTTTTAGAAATGAAACCGCAAAAGTGAGTATTAGAGTTCTTGTATGTATCTGAACTTCTGAATAGCAGTCGATAAACTTACAGAATATTTACTTGCCTATTGTTCCAGTTAGGTGGTCTGCAGCTGTGCTCTATTTTCAGAGGCATAGTTGTAGAGAAATTGCTTTTATTTTAGTGCAACTACACCCAAGCAAAGGAAGTTACAGATAGCCGTTTGGTTCTTTAACCAAAGAAGCAGAATAGGAGGAAGGAATGTGTCAAGGACAACTTTGAATTTTTAAATATTGATCTGACAGCTACTATAAAATTGAAAAAGTGTCTTATTATTTTTGCCTTGCTTCTCGACAAACTGTAAAGATAGCCTCAGTTGTGCTCATTCTCATCAGTACGACGCAATCTTAGAACCTCAATTAAAAATCACCAGAGTTTTATTGACATGAACAGAAACTCGCAGGCGATGATTAGCGGTAACAGATGGCTAGACGAAAGTTTAAAGATGCCTAGACACAAGTAAAAGCGCAAGGGTTCATTTCGTAGTTGCACATATGAACAGAAATTTCCAGGAAGGTTGAGAAAAGCAAATCGAAATTCCTAAGGATTTTTTGTATTGGAAACAAACATTTATTCTGCAAGGATGTACATGACCTTTAACAATTTTCGCAAAAATAGCATTGAAAGCAAAAGCAAACATTTGTCCACTGTCACTGAAGCATTGTCACCTACTGTCACAGAATATAAAGTAGTTGCTCGTACCGATCTCTTCCTACACATTGCAAATTCTAGCTTTTGCATCAGGATAAGTTTCAAACTGAAGTCGATTTTCAAGCAAACACGGAAAAACCATAAGAAGATACTCAACAAATTTATTTGAAAAAGTTCTGCAATAGCATGTGGCAATTTCTAGATTAAATTATGAAGTAAACGTAAAAATTTTCTTAAAAAAGAAATTCCAAGTCAAGTATGCTTCGCAGTTCACATATTAGCCTGTGTTCAAAGAAAGTAATTCAAAAAATAATTTCAAAAGCAGTAGCTGTTAACACAATGTTTTGTGTGAAAGGACAATAGGCAAGAACAAGCACCGTCTTAAGCGCAGAATCGCTCTCATGGCATCAAAGTACAAAATATCGCTTGAACAAACACAAAGTCACAAGTCTTAGATCAACCAAGAGGTGAACAATTTAATTAAACTGCAAATTGCTTGTAAAAAATGATCTTAGCGGATATTTACAAGTTAATCAGTTCGAATGTTTACAAAAGAGAATTTATCAGGCACTGATTAATATCAACAAGAAATCGTATAGTGGTTTGTTTCCAAACAGTCACTTTTTGTGATGTTTTATTCAGGGCATGTAAATGCGGCGTGCCGCCACCGCCCACAAAATAAAAAAAAACATTAAAAGTTTCAAATTCATCTTTACCTTGTGCAAAGTCTTAATTTTTCAAAGTGTTTGAATTATGGTACACGAAACACAGATGTGTTGAACAGCTTCAGATAAAAACAACGACCAAAGCAAGCGAAGTCAGTACGTAGTCCATTCGGCAAACACTGCTCTTCATCAGTTTTTATAATTATGATGCTCACTTTTTTCAAATTTTTGAACCATTTTGAGATATCACAAGCAACCAAAATATTTTCCTTAAAACTTGCCTTCTGAAGATTTCAAACACATATGGGCGCCAGCACCACATCTACTACACAATGTGAGAACTTTTTTGTTCGCCCGGTATTTCATGCTGAAACAACTGCAGCGAACAGCAATCAGTCCCACTGTACAAAAAAAAACAAAAAAAAACAAATTTCTATACACCCTATTCGACTGTCAAGAACAGTGGTAAAATCAATACTTTGTTGCTACGTCTAGGCTGTACAGATTTTGAAAATTGAGGCGATGGCTTAAAATTTATGGAATATTGTAGTGTAGTTTAATGTGTAAGCAAACAACGTTATAAGTACGTTTCAACAAAAAGTCACCAACAAACAAAAGCACATATAGATTTGTAAGACCAGCCACACACATGATGACGTTGATTTGACGTCTGCGCTTTTCTGTGTTCTTGTCTACAAGACTTGGATACAGGGTGGATCGATTATTATTTGCTTCAGTATTCCCGACACAAAGAACACTCGCATTTGGTGGCAGTTAGGATCGTCTGGATTTGAGTTTGACCATTACACTCCATAAGAAAACGCTTCTGCAAAGCAACGAATACTGTTGGTTAGTTACGCGGTGTTTATAACTTTTTCGCTTCATACGACTAAGAAAGCCTTGTTATGAAACTGACACAGCTGCGAGCGTTTTAAGGACTGCTTGGTGCACTTCTCCGTTGAAATTTGCAGGAAGTGTCTACTTTGCACTTCGCGTGGTATGCTTCCGCTCCTGTCAATGAACGTTGTGTTTAAACTCAATTACTGTTTGAGCATCGTGCATGCCATGTCACTTCGTCGTCAGGCGAAGAAAACTCGAAAAGGTATCAAAAGCATCCACTGTTGTTGCTCTTACGGCAGACACAACCTGGGCTTACAGGGGCAGTGAACAAAGCGTGGTTGTACAAAAAAGCTCAACAGCAGAATTTTGCAGCCGTGGCGGTGCGCAGAGATCGTTGAAGGGATTCTGCTCTGGATTGGTGCGTTGAATTAAAGTACCTAAGACACATACATAATAGCAAATCTGGGCACCATACCTATGGCTGCTGCCAACAGTACTTGCTGCTGCCTACTGTTTCCATGAAGGTACCAAATTCGTCATTTTTTCTGTCATAAAGTTTTTCCACAATATGGTTATGACTGCTTCGTAAAAAAATCAAACAGTGTGCTTTTCCGAAGGGCAAAATGGCTGCGACCGACGTTATTGGCGTGTTGTAATTCTTGCGTGTCAGGGTGCAACGCCTGATATGAAGCTACCCTTAAAAGCAACTAAAAAGCAATTTGCGGCTGTCGATGACTTGGCGATAAAACCGGCAGCGGCATTTCATAAATTAGCAGTAACCACACATTCTGGATATTACTTTAGGATGGGAGGAGACGAAAAAACCCTAGACGAAATAGCAATCTCAAATACCGTAAAAGATTTGTAACACTTGTTTGTTTTCTGACCAAATCTCGCTTATCTTGCTGATACAAAGGCAACTAATTTGTCTTGCACACTCACAAAAAAACTAGAACTGTTTCAAAACTAGAAGAACTGTTGGCCAATCTCTTGAAATTGGGTTTACGTTTGAAGAGGTCCATAAGAATCAGCAAAGATCTCCGAGATGGCGATTCGTGCGTTTCGTCAAAACTGTAATAACTTAGCTGAAATCTCACTGTAGGTTTCCTCTGTGTCGAAAAAGCTGCTTGCATAAGCATTGAAACAAGGCCCTGTACGATAACAAGTCATTAGATCATGCTTGCCACAAACTCTCGGCATGGGTGATTTAGAACTTTGACCTTCGCTTACTTGGAGCAAGTGAAGAGATAACTGATCCTTCGAATCTTGAACTTGATCAGATAGGCTGCCAAGCAATTGATAATAATTCTTATGACGAAGTAAAACTCCTCAAAGCAGTTAACATCAGTAATCTGGTACTGTTGCGATTATTTCTGCAGTTGTCTGATAATATACGGTCTGTATCAGAAATTTTAAATAGAAGGTTTACAACGATGTGTTGGACGACATTATGAAATATTACCGCCTAGAAAATAGCCCGTAAGTGCTATGAGCATATGTCATTTTTGAAATTTGTTAAAGCCGGTTACAACTATAATACCAGCTGAGCTACGCCGTTCTCAATCTGTTGACTGCCAATAAGCGATCAAATGAGGTCAGACGCGTGCCTACGCGCACGAGCAGTGTGGTATTTGTGACGTACCTCGTACAGTCTGCTGAGCAGCGCAGAAATTATTGAACAGTCTATAAATATGTGCGGCATCTCGTTCAAGTGTTCCAAGTCTGACATGTCGGCTGGCAAAAAGTACTGCGCAGGTAGTTCTCATCTCTGGAAGGACCGTGCGAAAAGCATTCGAAGGTGAAATGCAAAATTACTCTTTGCTATTTTTGGATCTGACCACAGCAAATTGGCACCAATAACGAAAAGTAGAAATCAAGAAAGTTAAACAGAGGCCAAGAATTTACTCATTGGAACGGCCTGTTCCGGTCACGGTTTTCACGGGCGTTTTTTGTTTTTTTTACCACACGGGCAAAGCTTGAACTGGATAAGACATGTTCGATGCTAGCCTCGTACTGACGTAGACATCTGCAAATCAAATCTTAGCTTTCAAGACCCTGCTTTGAGCAGAGGATGAATACAGAGGAAGAGCTGGTGATTGATCACTCCATACCTCCATGTTTATCAACCTTCTCTTTTTTACTCAAGACTTCCAAGCAATACCATTCATAGGGCGGCGGAACGAATTTTAAAGCGGAGGGAGCCGGGCTCCAATCTAGGAGTAATACTTACATAATGGTTGGTTGATTGATTGTGTTAGGTTGTAGGTAATTCAACCTTGGAATGCCCTTTTTGTACAATTTCTGAAACTATTTGAACAACCAAGCCACACCCGCACTTGCTGTGATTTTATCGCAGATCTTGTCATATTTTGTCAGTAGCATTAACTTCGAAAGCTACATGGTTCTCTATGAAGCATATCTGCGGTAAAAATCTGTTTGCGTAAACAAACTAGGTAACAATTTTCAAGTATTTCCAGGTATGTTATAAATCGAAAAACGTTCACGTCATGTCTATTCGTAAGACTTTGTATCCTTAGACTCTGGGCGCCAACCTTTTGTGCGAGTGATAATTATTTGGAAGTACGTAATATTTCAAAATTTTACTTCGCACACGACCATTCCGAGCTTCCTTACTACAAATAGACGGTTTATTACTTTGCCACAGAATTTTTTTGTATCAGGACAGCAGTGAAAGACGGGTGGGCGACTTGTGTACGGTATAACCAGGCCCGTCGCCAGGATACAGCAGCAGGGGGGCCAAAAACCAGAAGGGGGGCCACGTTTTAAAAATACTGTATTCGATGTATGCAGCAACCAGGGGGTCAAACGTGAAATGGGGGGGCACAGATTTCAAATGGGGGGGCCGGGCACCATTGGTTGCCCCGTTGGCGACGGCCCTGGGTATAACCAGGGCTGCAGCCGATCTGGACTCAAAAAAAGGAACGGAAACTTCTGAGCGAAAAGTATTCAGTCAGCAATCATGTTTTGTACTAGAAATGATTTGCTGCATCAATTCTTTGTCCTTAGGGACTGCCTGGTACTTGGTGCATCTCAGTGCAGCTCTTGTCTAAGTTTACTTTCACTTGTAGGATGGACGTCTTTCGCTTGGCTGTTTCTCTCTTTGGTTCACTGTTCGTTACCATGGCAACCGCGTTCAAGTTAGATTTGTGCGTTATCACCCATGGCTTAAAATAAGGCAAAAAAGAATACAAGTCAAAATAAGGACATTGTTTGGAAATAAGGACAGAAAAATATTTTAACACACAGACAATCATAATAAGGACAAATGTGTGAAATAAGGACGGATGACAGCGCTGGTTATAACGATATAAGGTTGAGATGAAAATAAGCTTGCCTTATCGATTAGATCAAGTGCTCAGTAAAGTTTTGGAGATGTACTTTATAATGAAAAACTAAAAATGCAGTAAAACAGTAAAATAGCGGGATTCCTTGTATCTCGGACACCTCTTGAAAATAGTGGATGGAGGGGCCCCAAAACCTCTTGTTCTACTGCTCATAATTAGAAACTAGGTGGAAAGAAAGAATAGGACTATTTTATAGTTCAAACAAAGTAACAATTTCGTTAAATTTACGCAAATGATAAACTCTAACGACAAATTTTAATGGTAAGTTATTCCTGGAAAAACTCACTGACTGAAATTAACGCCAGTTCTAGATTCTATCAATTTTGTCTGTATTTTTTCTTTTTAGTACAATAGCTCGTTTGATATGTTTGGTCAATACGGTTTTGAGCTTACATTAAAGGCAAACATTGTGAACTTCTGAAAAATCAATAATGCTTCTAGCCCCGCTTTGTTTCCTTTCCTGATTTCTTCATGACTATTTTTTACAGAAAGGGACTCTATCTTTCAAACCATTTTAACTTGTTAGTGTAAGACTTGTCTAAAATGGTAAGATTAACTAAAGTATGCAGGCAACTATAGCGACGCCTACAAATTGTGCTAAGAAAATCATGAACAATATCTGCCAGCCAAATGAAATAAAATCTCGTGGTTTAATAATTCAATACACAACACTGCAATAAAAAGATCTATTTCCGAACTGGTTTCAGAACCCTGTCTATGGAAAGAAATCCTTTCTCAGTAAAGAATCAGACACTTTTAGATCTTACATAGTATATATTTCGCCTACGAAGTAGGCATCATCAGCTCTTATTCAAATAGAATGGTTTCAGAATCCCTTTCAAAGAAATGCACTTCTGGTCAAGTAGTTGATAAAATAAATATTTTGCATCGCTGAAAATGAAAGCTGAAAAACATGTTTAGATTTGGAAAGCGTCGAAAAAACACAGACGTGTATTTGCAATAGAAAAAGTGTCCATTGCGTTGACAAAAACCATGGCAATAAAAATATTCTGCTGAAAAAGGAATGGTGAAATTCTGCACCTTTTTTCATCACGTATTTTGAAACCCTGGGTTAGAATCGAGACATGTTTGCAAAGGTAAGATTGTTTCAAACCGCTCCAAACAAACTTTTCTTGGCCTACTGACTCCACTAAAGATGTGACCACCGTCGCAATTGCCGTTAAATTTAAATTTGCACCGCTTTGTACAACAAAGCTGATATCACAGGATCTCTCACCGCAGCCCAGGACGAATTTTTGCCACAGGCAGAAACGAGGACCGGATTTGCGCGGACCTTCACCACCGACAGCTTGCTATACGTCACAATCAAGATACGATCTTCTGAACTTTGCAGGCACTAACACGTCAAGGGAAGATGGCAGCGCAGGGACTGCAAATCCTTGGCCTCATTGAAACAACAGCGATAACATGCTGAGATAGAAGGGTTTGATGGGAGCGACAGGTTGCAATATTGCGGCAGGTATGAAGCACACGCGTAAACCCCGGACATAAAACCTTTTTTGCAAAAGACGATACCGATACAAGTCCAAAGATGGAAGAACGATTGAGTAAGAAACGTTGAACGGCTTTCGTGAAAAATCAACAAAAATTAAGACATAATCGTTCTCTTTCGAACACGCTGCTTAGACAAACCGCAATCGCAACTAGTGTGTTTGAGCGGTGTGGGCAGACTAATCGAGAACTTACTCCCTGAAACGCAAAATAGAAACGTATTGTTGTATGATTCTTTTTGCAAAATTGTTATGAACCTCCAAATGGAGCACGGAGCAGCACATACTGCAGAAGATAATACAAAAATAGCGAACTCTTCTGCGCAGTGTGGTGATTACACCGGCTTTCGAGGACGACTGCGCTTCAAATGTGCATTTTTTTATATGCGTTCACGATAATAGATCGTGCGGTTTTTATAGTCTCATTCCGCTGTACGCGTTAATCTGACAGCAGAGCTTAATATTATAGCATTGCTGCCTGAGATTCCATTTCAAGGATGGCGGTTTTCACTGTCAGGAGATAACGTCAGCAAAGTGCAAATTTGCCATAACAGTGAAGTTTTGTGTGCAAATTTGCCATAACAGTGTTTATGTGCAAATTTGTTTATGTGCAAATTTGCCATAACAGTGTCCTTTGTTTTATGTGCAAATTTGCCAAAACAGTGTCCTTTTGAAATGGCTATATCTACGTAAGCACTATTTTATTGATTATTTTACTTAAGTTCTTTAAATTTTCAGCTGAATGCAAACTTCTCATGACAGTGATCATTAATAAACGAATACTTGAAAAAAACACACCATGTAGTTGTTATTTTGACATATTTTGCTTCGGCACGTGTATGGTGTTGCTGCATGTATCATGAAAATCGCGTGTTGTCTGCTTTCGACTGTACGTTGTCGTTACCCGAGTGCAAAATGAGCCGTTTGTTAATTTTTTGTCCGTTTGGTTTATATTAAGGAACCACGTTTTGACTATTTCCTGTAAATTTTTGCTGGTAATAATGAATCATAATATCAAGGTTTGGAAAGTCATCTCAGACGTTTGAGAAACGAAATTTAATCCAAAATATTTTGATTTTAGCTTCGCAGAAATTTGTCCAAAGTCACCTTTAATGCCCCACTGCAAAGTTAAATTTAATTGAATCAAACTAAAACATTGCAAGAAGTTGTATGACATAATACGTATTTTAAATCTTTTTGTGAGCATTGCCCTTTTGCATATCTTCTTATACCTTTGAGCACAAAGTCCACTGTTGAATACAATCTCATGGCATGTACTACTAAGTGTTAAAATGTTTCCAATTACTTGTTTGCAAAGAACTCATCACTGCCATTGGGTGGTCGCGACTTTACTAGTGCGTTGCATAACCGAGAAGAAGAAACGTTGAAAGGTTGCATAAACTGCACGATCTCACAACAGTTGGAAGAAAGTAACCCAGAGTACAAAAAGTAACTTGCGAATGTTTATGGGTCGCGTGGCCTTCACGAATTATGAGTGAAAAATCATTCGGTGCTGAACATAATCATTGATGAAGCCTGACCCACTATGATCCAGACAAACTGCGGTTTTAGGTAGTTGGCTGTCCGGAAAATTTTTGCGGAATCTGTTGGTATTTCACGAGAAGGATAAGAACTCGACTATATTACCTGCGGGCGTTACACATTTAATCCCATTTAAGTTTGAGAACGGAACGAGCAATTGTTTAATGCTCAGTCAAATTTTTTATAAAAAGTCTAGAGAATCTTTTTACAAACTACGGAGACAATGCTCAGATCGAAAATGTTAGTTTAAACAAAGTAACTTTCAAAACTCCACATTTCAACGCAAATATATCCCATGCAAATAACAGCAAAAACTGTGTTTTGAGTAAAAAGTGTTACGCTTGAACTTGGAAATCTGTAACAGGAATTAAACCGTTGCAATGCATTCAAAACCTGACAGGCCTACGCAGAATGAGATAAAATTTTGTTGAGAGACAGTTCGATCTACTGTACGTGCAGCAGAACGGCAGTAATCTTGCGCCGAACTCCCAAACACAAAATTTCAGAAAAGGGATTAGTCACCTTAGGCAGGAAGTATGAACCTTCAGATTTAAGAGACAACTGAATAGACTGTGATTGTGTTCCTCAATAAAGCATCGATTTGGCGCGATATCAAGTGGTCATTCCAACGATATTGCACTGTTGAATTTCGCAAATTCCACTATTCCAGTGCCCTTAGCTTTTTTATTATATTTCAACTGCGGTTATTACTCGCTGTTTCACAGCAAACATTCGGTTCCAATAAATTCGCTATCTTGCGGCAAGGTTGTTTTTTATAAGTGCCGTGAATCAAATAAAAATGACATTGGTATGGATTCAGGTTTGCACAAAAAATGCTTTAGAAGTTAAAAGCGCATTCTGTAACATAAAATGCAGGAAAAAGCTTAAAGCAATAGGGTTTGTGCCTTTTGCGTCACCGAAGAGCTGTGCGTCAGGGTTGCAGTAAACAGCCACTGGATAACAAAAGTCAACGTTTACAACAACAATGTTCATGCTATTGGTCAGCAGTTTTCTAGATGCGGTGCTCGACGTAGCAAGCATAAAAACAAAAATTTGTATAGTTTTTTTTCAAACTTAGAAAATTGGTAAAACAGATGCTTAACACTACTACAATATGATTTTCAAGCACACTTCTACGAGTTTGGAAGTGTCTTTAGAATTTATTTACATTGTTTTAGCTGTGTCAGCAATCTTTCAAGTACATACGAAAAAAGTTAATTTCACGTCAATGAAAATTATAACGAACTCTAGCTGAGCAAACAAAAAAATTGAAAAATGATTGGAAATCCTTAAAATAGGACCCTGTCTCAAGACGTTATTTGAAACATTTTGATAAAGGAATCTTGATTTAAAATGTTGAACAACAGTTTGCTTCCAGAATTCCGTGATGGAACAGACTGCAAGCCACGTTCCATATATGGTACCTCACAGGCGGGGCCCTGAATGACGGAATCGCAAAACTTTTAAACATGCACCAGTTTATGAAAATAGCGACCCGCCGCCCAGGTCTTGAAACAAGGGATGCACGGAATGTGAAGGGCAATTCTCAATGTTTGGTTGCTACCCCATATGGAAGTCGTGCCTATGTTTTTGACAGCAATGTGTTAGGCTCGCAGTAGGGTCACATGAAAGCTAGGATAAGAAACACGGTCTTGAAGGTCCTAAACGTGACTTGCAAATTAAACTACATGATAGCAGTGTCCTCGAGACTCAATCGTCGAAGTGTTTCACCACAGTACAGTTTCTTCTCGCCACAAAGCACACGGAAACTTTTTCTTTAACCAAAGCCTGTATCGCGAAGGGAGTCTATGCCTACATGAAATACACCGACCTTGGTTAAAAACAAGAAGCTATCGCGGTGGTTCATCTACTGTATCCAGAACGTGCCAGCACTGTTTATCGTTAATGTGAGACAAACAGGAGCGCGTACGACGGGGTTAATAACAATCAGGGATGGGTCGTCCGCATTTGGGTCACGCGTTTTAACATATCAGCTTTGAAAATCTGCAAGAGTGCTGTACACGTGCATGCAACAGCAGGGTCAGCCCTACTTCAAAGAGCAATTCGAAGTTCGTGACACAGACTCCGTGTTTTTGATTCACAGTCAATTTTGGTTGTTTTGACCAAATATGAAAAAGACCTGGCTTGGGAGCTTGCAAACAAGATTTTCGTGAAATTCCGGTGCAAAATATTCCTTATTTAGTTACATTCGCAACTCAGTGTCTAACGATACGTCTGGAGGGGTGTCTAGCAAATGGGGAGGAGAACGGTTCCCTAACATACACCTTGAAGGTCGTGCTTCGACGCACTCGCTGGCAACATCGCGAGACATGCGCGATGTACACCGGAAATATCGAATTATTAATCTGAGAGTGATACCTGGCTACGAGGTGAAGTGGAATTGGCAGATACGGATCTGAACACTTGTTAGTTGACGTGTACCTCACATTATGACAAATAATGCGATATTTTATCTGGCGCATATCGCATCTCGCCCTTTGGTTGCCGAGAATGAGGTTAATCGAAGCCAAAAGAAGGCGAAAACTGTCTAGCGCGACCTCGGTTTTCATCATAAAACAACAGGCGATCAGGTTTTGCAACAATCATCAAACGACTCGGCTCCAGCCATCTCAACGTTGGGCATGAGCAATCCAGCAAAATCTTAAAACGATCGCGCAGTTTTCATCTCCGCACAAGACCCAACGACATTAAAATGCTCGTAACAAGAAACACGGTAATCCAATGCCATGAATCAAGCTTGGTTGCTGCAAATGGCGAATAAGAATAGTGTCAGTGGTTGGTTCACACCTCAGTTGCCCTAAGACGTCTGAAAAGAGTCTAAGTGGCTATGTACAAAGTGGAACATTTCCTCGCAGAAAGAATTGCGGCAAAAACGACCGACTATACCGGATATCGGTCGCACTGTTACATGGATTTTGTCTCTTTGATTGACGATTAGGGACCACGAAGACTTTTATTTTAGGATGTAAAAGGGTCATTGTAAGATTGGTCGTCACTCAAGACAGTTTTATGCCTGTAGGTGACAGTGGATCCAAAGCAGCTGTTACGCAACTTTGTGGTGATGTTCGCTGCATTTCCAAACTTCGTTGGATGGCGCGAAAGTCAACTTTTTTCAATGCTTTTTTTCTGGTGATATACGAGCCGGGGTGATGGTGCACTATGTTACTAGACAGTTCATGTGGAATTCGCAACTCAAACTGTCTTATAACAGCAAAAACATGCAAATAAAAGTGAAATCTTTATTTTTTCGAAACATTCTTCCTGACCCATGATTTCACAACGTTACGCTTTTCTTCAAAAAAATATGCAGATAAAAAGCTTTCAAATACAAAAGCAGTTGCGAACTCGACTGAACGCCGATTGACCAACTTCTCAGAATTTTAATTTAACACTACAACGAGCTTTATTGAAATTATAATTGGACTGGAAAGGTCAAGTCAATCAGTGGCCTGAGGTTGCGCCAAATCGGAGAACAGTCCAACAGACCAATTGACAGGAGAGACGAGCTCACGCTTTGTGATGAGCAGACGACAGTCCACACCTGCACAACATGCGGGCTCCTTTTGATGATTCAGAAAACCGGGAAGAGTTTCGGATACGGTGCCATTCCGAAAATCTATTCTTGCCCAATGTTAACATGTAATTGCGCGTTTTGTGCGTCGATATTCGTCACAAGTCTTTTGCGCCGTAAAGTTCACCAAACGCGTTGGTGTCAGTTGATCGCAACTTGACGCAAAAACCTTTTGCGTTGAAAACATTTTTTACATTGAAGTAGGGAAATCCTTTCAATCAGGCTAATTCCTGCCTTCGCGAAAACGTTCTCGGCGAAAATCAAACTACGCGGCCTTTTTCAAACCACGCAGCTACTTTGAGAAATCTTTCGCATCAAAGAGTGGTATTTTCACGATAAGCAATCAGCTTCTGATGTTGTCGGAGTCGGATCTCTGTCACCAGTGATTGGCAGGTGCGATTTTACGATAAATGCGGCAGCCATTCGCTCGAACAATACCCGTGCGACGCGAGGCTGAAGATAGAATACAGATTATCATTTTATGAAAATATTGTTTCAGAATGCCAGACGGGCTGCGTCGGCCTCGTTGCTCTCCCTCGTGCAAAGGCCAACACCACAGTCACGACGTGGCCTGGTTCAATTAGGCCTGTGCTGCCAACGGCATTACGCCGATGTACGGGAAGTTGCATGCGTTGGTGGCAGCTGATTCCAGCGCAGTGGCAAATATTGTCGTTACTATCACGATGCAGCGACATTGATGCTGTCCGTCGCACTCACCGGGCAAGAATCTGACACACCGCGCAGCAAGTACTTTTCGGTTATTTATCATATCCGCGCGTGCCCCTCCGTTGTTGCGCGGCACTCTGGACGAGTCGACGCGCTCTAACTGTCGATTACCTGGGAGATTAGCGCAGTTGGTTAAACACGGCCACGATGTTACAGACGATCGCGAACTTTTGCCAGCAATCATTATTTACGAAACTGCCAGCCGAACAGTTGGGGCGGACAGCGACTCTCACGCGAAGTTGTCCCCCGGCGACGTCGGCGTCGCGACAGCGCGCCCGCCGCGATCGAGATCCGCCGCAAACTGATCGTTGCATGGTGTGGCCAAATTTTGAGGCTTAAGATCGTTCGTAAACAGGGTGCATGTTTATCGCTCGCAAAACGTTAAGATTTACACCGTTCTTCTCACGCTATAGCTCTGGAATGTGGAGACAGGAGCATGTTGCACTTGCGACGTCATAAAAGCATCACAGATCGCACGATCTCTGCGAGAGGGGCAGCGGCTTGCATTTGTTTCGCAGAGCTGCCGAACAACTCAGCGCTGACTAGACGGCGATGACGCATTAAAACGCCAACCACATGTGCGACGAATTCGAAGCGCATATTTCGCGCAGCAGCGGTTTCGAACTGTAAATGACACCACGATTTACACAACATAACATCCGCTCTGAGAAGTAATAAGTTTTTGACCGCACGCGAGTTCGTTTCACTAACGTTCACTGAAGTGCAAACAGTTCAACGCGAATGGATTTCAGTCGCAGTTTTGCGAATACGTGCCGCTGGGTTTCTATTATTTAAGCCACAAGCGACATTTATCAACGCAACATTATGTGAAACAGCGAATTCTGAAAAGCCTCCTGCCAGCCCACGGATCTTGTTGGCAGTAAAGAATGTGTTGGTTGTTTGTGTGTTTGCGTCGCGCCCGTCATGCGGCAGGCCGACCTGCGATTCCATTCCAATCGCGTCTTGAAAACAAACAACTGGGGAGGACTAGAAAGTTTGTTGATGACGAGTGCGATTGGCACGCGCCGTGCGTGGCTAAAATTGCGCGAGAAGATCGAGATTTTTCATGATCTGACATTTTGCCAATGCGCTGGTAGCAGTCTTTCGTATTCGTGTAAAGCAGAGGTTCCCAACCTTTTTACCATCTGGTACTACTTGGGCACCCCGTGTTGTCAATGCGTGCCACTTCTTCCAGATCAACTAATTTTATCGAAACTTAGTTTATTCAGAAGAATAATACACATTGAAACAACAATAAAAGACCACAACTAAATTTGATGAGATTTTTGTTTTTGTTCACCTTCCACCAATTGGTCGATGCGTGGTGTACATTTGCCAACAGCGCATCGAAAGTCATAATGTTACGAAACAATAGGAATAACAAGCTACAGGAAAATTTATTTATTTAGAAACAAAGCCCGAAACGTAAACTTGAAAGCTGTGAATCCAGGTTTTCGTGAAAAAATGCAAGTTACTCGCGTACCACCTGGGAGACCTTCGCGTACCACTAGTGGTACGCCTACCACAGGTTGGGAACCCCTGGTGTAAAGGCTGGCCGGTCGCAAATCGTTTGTAGATCTTGGCGTGGAGCAACTGAATTTGAAAAACCGTGAAGCAGAAGAAAAAACAATAAGCAATAAAATTTTTTCTGGCGATGATAGGAAATTAATAGATACTGACAATGAACGATTGGCTGTGACGCAGGAATGCTGCTTATTTGCAAATTAATATATTACGTCGCACGAACCGTAGGAAAATACTTTTCGATCAAAAACAAATTAAAGCCGAAATCGCGTTGCGTCTTAGACGCAATAACGAGTTGATTAAAGCCTTTAGTTAGAATCAGCCAGTGTAATGATTTCTGCGGACTCCTTGCAACTTATTACTTCCATTCACCCTTCAGTGTCCAGACGAGAGTTAAATACAAGCAATGGCATGTTGCTTTTTTAATTACCCCTCTTTTTATCTAATGTATCAGCCAGCTCGTCGAAATGTCAAATTGCAGGCACTTTGTCTGCAGCAACGCGGTATCGTTTGGAAAATCTGTCTTTCAAGCGAATTTCCAACAGCTGACGCATTAGTCATGCTGATTACAATAGCTTGCATTATGCCCACTGCGATAGATAAGGCGGTTGAGACTTTTTGGATTGTCAAGCAGTATCAAAGAAAGCGTGAAACTAAGATTGTAGGTGAAGAGGACTCTCATGGCCTGATGCGTGACTGGCGTGGCCACTGAAGTGCTCCTCTATCAAGATGAAAGATCATCAGGTTTTGAAGTCAATTTATATAATTTATGATGGTCCATTGTCACCCGAAGAGGCTTGTGGTAAACTTTGTGAGGGATAACATGTAGCATGCGGGCTTTTTGGTGGAGTTTTTCTTTAGATAGTCATCGCTTTGCTTTCCAGCTGCTGGCCGGACATTCATTCCGTCATTTAACCAAACCCTGATTCACACCGCCGCTTTGTTGACGAAGCCAGTGCCTTTCAACGTCAACGAAAACAAAATTCAAAGAAGCGCTTCCCTCATAAAATTGTAAGGTGTTCTGTTTCGTTTGAACAGGTGGCCACTGACGGATCATAAAAATGAACCAATCGCGTTCATCACCAGTTTCGGTTCAAGACGGAAAGGCGGGGACCTCTTTAGCTTGCACTTGAGCAGCTGCTTGCTCCAATACAGTTATGGTTTTCAGATTGTAGCTGATTTCCAGGTGCTACTCGCACACGATTGCGATTGAGTTACCCAGAGTTACCCAAAAGTCTTTTTTCTATCGAAGTTTAAGATAAATTCGACGAAAGAAAAACATTCGTGACAACAATTGCTGCATCACCTACTTGTATTCGTCACAAAGGCAACATGACCATGCAGAGGATAGTGTTTACCGATAAATAAGAAAAAAGTCTTTATAATGAGAGAAGGTAGCTGAGAGATTATTTCAAAACTACTGTAAACATGCTGCAGACACAGCAACGAAGCTTAGCTTGTTCTTTATAATTCTAACTATTCTTACCCAAAAGCTACGCAACATGAAGGCTTGTCTGCAGCATTGTCCCGAGATCGTTCGCAAAAGGAGAGAAAGGCGCATTTTTACAGTATAAACCAAAATTAGGTAATTTGTCCTTCATTAAAAGTTAATTCAAGCAAGCTTCTTGCAGCGTACTGCGCACTTCTCCAATTCAAAATAATTGACCAGCGTTTTTGTAGCTAAGAACTGCGCGGAATATTTAAAATCGACAACCAGTGTCACTACGTACGCATTTCTTTATTGAATACTTCAACTGGTAGATAGTTTTCAACATGCACATAACTCATGTCATTCATCCTCATTGCAATGAATCTTACTAAAGATATAGAAGTTTTTGCCGCAGGACCACAGCATGCAAACAGACGATTGTATATATTGGATCGGAATTTATGCGTAGGATCAAAAGAGGCACTGGAAGCGATTTACGAAAAAAAGAATTTTTCAACCAAAATACTATGTTAAAACGAATTGAAATAAACACGTCTCCACGATTCTTCATATGGTCCTACATTTAACAGCTAGTTTTTTTTTATTTCAACCCTTTTAGCTTCCCATGGTTGGCAAAAGTGAAAATGACTGCATTAAGCAAAAGAAATGATTACTGGGAAACCGATGAATGCCATAAACCAGGAGTGCAAACTTTAGTCTCGCTGTTTTCTTTGAGGCAAAAAATGTCTCGCACACCTTTCAAAAACCTTCTCATTGAGAGGTTTTGGTGGCCCAAGGGAAATGTTGCGCACGAAATACTGCAGTCATTGTTTGCGAAGTCTTTCAGAGGTGTGCATGCCATTGGTCGAACTTGTCCAATAAGATGTAAGCATAACAGCAAAAAAGTAACCGAAGTTCCACACCAACCAACCAGCGCGCCGATACTTTCATTGAACTTGTTTAAACCTAACTTTTACATTAATGTATTGTACTCTGACGAAAGTTTTGATATAGCTGTTGTAGTTGTGAGGATGTTGCAGAAGGAACATGAATCACAACTATGCAAAAATAATTTTCGTTCTTTAGCAATTGATATTGAATCAAACAGCGAGATATCTTGCAAATTTTAGTTCTTTTAAAAGTAGGCACTCGTGCGTCTTGCGTGTGACATTTTGTTCTCCAGAATCTATGAACCGCTGCTCCACAGATAAGAAAACGCAAATAATAAAATTTATTCTCAAACTTAGTGTATGTGGATTGACTTTACCTTTTCAACTTTATAACTCATTTGCAAATTACCGAAATGAAATTGGGATTCGTCTTGTCTCATGAGGCTGTAACGTCTTTATAGCAATGATTATATCTAAACCTAGTTGTCTGAAAGTGCACGAGCTTTTCACGACAAACTACCGATAAATTAATTTGAAAGGAAGAATTTGTTATTTTGAAGTTTTTGCCGCCCCATTAGTTCTATTCTGCTGCCTACATTTTAAGTGCTGTTTATTAGAGAAGTAAATGTTTACGTTTAAGTAACGCTCATTTTCCAATTAATTTCCTTTGTGATGCAGTGCCATAAATAGATTGGAGTGATCCATTATCACCATCTGATAATCTTGAACTGCAATCAAGATGTACTTGGACATCCGGTCGTTATCACATGGCACTTCTGCATTTAACAAGAAAATGCAGTGCTGTTGTTCCCTATGGGGAAAGCACTTGCGCAACCAACGAGTTTTTTAGAGTCACTTATTATCGCAGTAGAATCGCACTTTCTACTTTATTCAGATGTGACGTTGACACTGCTTGTTAATAAGCTAAATAATGCAAAGCCACACGTATAGGCCAAGGCTTTGGGTTTAGGACAAAATTAAAAATCAATATCAATTCAAAATTCGTTGAATAAACTTGGACACAAACACACGTTGCCACCAACCCTCAACTACCCTAAGGAAAATTTTTCGTTGCGTGCACAGTATAATAGATCTAAAAAGTACGTATCAAGATGTTTTGCTAAGTACGTTCTGTAGAGTAATTTTGAAAATTGCAGCGGTTCGCTTGTGTTCCATTTATAAAAAAGTCTTATTTCAATTTTTCCTTTGAAAGATGGATACTAAGGAAATTGCTAACATCGTTGTCGTTGAATTAAAAACTTTGAGGTTCACCTATTTTTTTCCATTCACCTTCTTCAAAGAATGTTTTCGATGAAAAATTACATTTATAAAAGTAAGAGAAAGTCAAAACCTGGGTTCGTTTGCTGATGTTTCAGGTTTGTTTTCTTCAGAAGTCATGCACGAATCGTTTTTGATGTTTATCACAAGTTAAAACATTTCTTACCTTTTTAAAACAGTTTTCAGTTAAGGCTGTTAAAAATCATTTGTTCCGGCTAGCAGTACTTAAAATCTGTATTGCTCAAGCTTGTTAATTGTGAAACGCTTTCAAAAAAGATTATTGATGAGTAACACCGACTCTTACAAAGACGATTGCTGCTTTGAAAATCAGCCATTTCTGGACGCATCGGGCCAAAAAGTGCGATAGTTAACGCAGCGTACCAAAAAAAACATGATAAAAACAAAATTATTTTCAATCGTAGCAGTGTAAATCATGCAGTTCCCAACCTAGGCCCACCATAGTAAATCTTGGCAAGCAGCGTTTTATCAATGTTTGGTTTTGCGCCACTAGTGGGCTGATGAAAATAGCTTGACACAATTAAAGCTGCTGGAAGAAATCAATTTACTGCAAAATGCAGATACATTTCCAGCCGAGGAATGACTTTTCAATTTTTAGCAAGAATATTTCGTGGTAATGACCGTATCTTAAACAAAATCAGCGATGCGAGAAGAAAGCTTCTTCCTGACGGATGAGAAACAGAGAAACAGCCGAATTGTTGTTTCATGCTGCGAGTTCTATCGGGAAAGTTTAGGCCAGCTATGTCCAACCCGTGGCCTGCGGGCCGCATGCGGCCCAGTCGAAGATTTTGTGTGGCCTAATTTACGTTTTCGCTGTAGTATAAGTACACAGGCTACTGACAAGCTGACCTTATGTTGATAATTTTTAATTTGACATTTTTGATGCCGTCGTCTCCAGTGCCACTTTATCACGTCGGTACTGCGTAGTGCGTACCGGGAGATTTTCATTTTGGTTCAAAACTTATTACTAGTTTTCTAATTTCTTCACTTGTTGTTCTATTGGCACTAAACTTGCCAATGACATCAAGCGAATTTCCCACAGCTTTAACCACTTGGCGGAGTGGTTAAGTGCCAAACAGTCGTTACCGTTACGGTTAGGATGTGAACACTTTCAGTACAGTAGCTTAAACTAAATTTTAGTTTACTAAGATCAAAGTAAGTCATTCAATGTGCGGTCCGCATTAAGATAGTGATATAATTTTTGACTCAGTACAGAATTTCGGTTGGACATAGTTGGTTTAGGCACTATAGCCAAGTGAAAAAGTGCTGAGTAGCTCAAGATTAAAAAAGTAGCTCAAGATTGTCTAGCGGATATGAGCATCTTGACAACTTGGTTGGTTGCTCATTAGCAAACCTGGTGTTATAACATGTCGTCATATTGAACGCCTCGAATGTCACCGGAGTAATTCATACCAACGATGGAAACCGGCAGTGAAAGAATATGCTTGAATCCGCTCAATCGATGAACAAGCGTATTGAGTTTCGTCATGAATTTGCCCATGCTCTGATTATAATTTGATGCTGGCAAGCTCTCCTTTCAATTTTTACCACATCCTTTAACGTTGCTTTCACATTTAGGAACCCAAATATGGTTTAATTTTCATTCGGCCGTTTAGCCAGGTTTGGCCGGTGATCAAACCGCGTTTTGAAGTTAATGAAACATTCACCTTTTTTGTTGCTGCAATGGAACAGCAAGAAGCTTCTGAGGTGATGTTGTGTCGCCCGTTCGACCTTACTATTGTCTCGTGATTAGACGGGGAAGCTTTTGATTTGCAACATCCTCTACAAGCATTTATGGCAACTTCAACCAGCTGACAACCGTCGATTTCAATTCGCTTGCTGTATCCTGCGCGACAATGTGGTTAAATGGTGCATGACAAGCGCGCCAAGTTATAACAATCCAGCCGCATTAGAGTCTCTGCTGTACTTCCACGATATTTGCGCGTCTTGGTTTCAATAAAGTGCGTTTTGCAAGAGCACTTTTCTTCACCTGCAGTGATGTTGGCATTTTCGACTCCAACAGTATGCAGAAAAGAGCGAGACTGGCTTTACGCGGAGATGCTTAAATCATTTGCATAAATACAACGCTCGATTCGCCTTCGTTCAAAGTTTTAAGTCAGACTTGCTGTTTTGTCTTACGTGGTAGACAAGCGCGTAAATAGAACAACAAACGTTTTCCAAGTATTACTGGCTTTTAGGAAGATGGTTTTTAAGTCAAACGTTTGTTTTTTCAGCAAGTGCTATTTCTTCCGAAACAAGCCGGTTTTGTGCATGTGAAGCAAAAAGTGTTTTCAAAACCCGAGCAAATCGAATTACACATTAAACGATATTTGTACTTACAGTATTTAAAAAAATCAAATTCAACATCAGCATAAGCGAGATAAGTCGTGAAAAATGCTGTTCTTGCAGCAAAAATTTAAAACGTTTCCCACAATTCAGATCAGCTAAGATTTATTTATAATTTCATGCAATGTGATATCAGCCATCTATGCCACTTCTGCTCTGATACAGAGCTCAATTTGTTTTTTCTAATAAATAGATATTTAGTAAATTAAGGTAAAATTTTTTCATTGTTTTGTTTTTGTTCTCTTGTTTGCGAATACGTGAAACAACAGAAATATCAAATGAGATATAAAGGACAAGTGGACTAAATGTTGACAAACTTAATGATGCAAAGATTCACTTGCCTTCTACATGACAGCCTGGTCTTGGTCCGCCTCTTGCATGAGCAAAAGTTAAAAACGCTATAACAGCTACAAACAAAATCGTGACTTCTTTCATTTTAGGGAGTTGGTCGGAATTTCACAAACTAAAGGTTGAAAAATCTGCCAAAAATTATTGGTGACAAAAAAACATATTTAAAATATCCGTAGAATAATCGGCAGGCCTTCGAATTTTTTCAAACCTCTTTGAAAATTCCAGAGAGCATTGTTTGGAATGGTCAAACTTAACATGAAAAAATATGTGGGAGAATTAACCCACATCTTCTAAGCCAGTGCTTCTTAACCTTTTTCGATTTCGTTCACCCTGCCATCGGTTGCTGCATTCCTATCCACCCAATGGGCGTCGGAAGGGGGGGCAGGAGAAGGTCTTGGCCCCCTGGATTTTGAAATTTTCAGCAAAAGAGGTTGTTTTCTTGGTTTCGAGTGGGAAAAATTAAATATTACAGCTTTTGGCCCCTCCCTCGAAAAATTTAGGAAAAATCCCCTAGTGCCCCCCCGGAAAAAATCCTTCCGACGCCCATGACCCACCCTATTGTGAACGTATACTGTATGGCCGATGTGACAATCATCATAGTACATCGAATGGATTGTTAGACCAGCGTATTTATTCTAATTTATCCACAGCATGCTTTCCGCCATGCAACCATCTGGCTACGATCTTCAAATGTGGTTGATTACAGACTCAGCTTCACAGAATGTTTCTTGCGTTTCATCAATACAAGCGCTATTTTAAAAGAAGAAAGGATAAGAGGCTTTTCACTAGCAGAGTCATTTACGACTGATGAATAGAGGAAATTTTACTGTTTGCACAATATTCGCACTGTTGCTTGAAAAATTGCGATGGCTTGTTCTAGTGAATGCGATGTCTCTTTTGTAAATGACTCTGCAAATTTGAAAGAGCCAAAAACTGGTTGTAATATTTAGAATAGCAAACCATGCATTGAGCAAACGGCTCACGGCTCGATTCTTCAGTTCTTGGAAGATAAAACCTATAATTGGTTGATATCATCATCATCCCACTTCCGCCTTGTAAATTTTGAAGAGAACTTATTCTTGACGCTAACCTTTTTAACCTGGTTCTCACTGCGAAGCTGACATGTCCTGATGATTTTATCTACATATTCGCATTACTTTCATTACCTGATATAAAGAAACGCATATTAGATGTTGGTATCAATATCAAACTGGTAACAAACAAATATCACATATAGGCTGCTCTTGTACTTCGGTTGGTTAGGCCTGCACTTCGACTGATAAGGCTACTCTGATTAGTGTCCAGGTGTCTGGTTTTCACTCGAAACTGGGAATGAAACTTGAAACTACTGCGATTTTAGCAAATAACCTTTGCACAGGAGTACATGACGCTCATGCGGAACGCAGCAGAGATTCCACCACTCGAGTGAACAAAACGTGGCATCTCTCGGTAAAATCTTCGCTATTACGTAATAAACACAGTTAATTGCGCCAAAGACCGTGTTTTCTGAAGGGATAAGTTGTTGATTGCTGAAGACGCCAAGCTAGAACGCTTGATTGAGGTTCGCCATTTTATTCACGATTGCTGATGTGTTTTGGGTAGAAAACAAGACAAATGCATGTTACAACAGGGTATAAAAAATTAGGAACATGAATTTCATTCACCCTTCATTCACCCCTCTTCTTTTATTCACCCTTGCAAAAATTTCATTCACCCTGGGGTGAACCATTCACCCGGTTAAGAAGCACTGTTCTAAGCCATACGCTTAAGTCAAACAGTCCCACGACTTTTTCTGTGTGAAACTGAGAAGGAATAGTAGAAATTGAAATTAATTGCAAAGTGGCAATAACTGTTGTTTTAGATCTTATCTACATCAACTCAAATTGAATGCGTTTATGAGATAATTTTCTTTGAAGGGTAGGCAGTGTAAAATGTTCAGACCTATGCTACAGATCAGGCCCGTCGCCAGGATTTCGCAGCAGGGGGGCCAACAACCACAAGGGGGCCATATTTAAAAAAAAATATTGGATGTATGCAGCAACCGGGGGGCCAAACATGAAATAGGTGGAACAGATTTTAAATGGGAGGCCGGGCACCACTGGTCCCCCGCTGGCGATGGCCCTGCCATAGGTTTAACTCTCATAAATGCGAAAGAGTTTATAGCAAAAAAACAAAACACAAAATGGTATTCACGAGAGACGGAAGGCAAACAAGGCGACTGCTACACGGATTGGTAAAACAAACGCAGTTCTGCGTGAATTTGTCGCTCTGTAATCATAAAACGGGAGTTTTCAAACACCTCAAAGTTGTCAGTTATTAAATCGGCTTTTGTTCCGATCCTTACCTATGGTCATGAATCTTGGTAATGACTGAAGGAGTGTTATCTCAAGTACAAGTGGCTGAATGCTATCTTGCGAAGAGTTCACAACGTGAGTCTGTGAAGCTCTGAATGTCAAGTCACTTCTCTGCTGCGACAAGTGAGATCTCAGCTACGGTGGTTTGGCCACGTGACCAGAATTCCCCCGGAAATATTGACGAGGCGAGCCCTGCTGACTGCACCAAAGGGAAAGAGCCCTGACGTCGGCCAAAGACCAGGTGGAATGATTACATCTCCGACCTTGCTTTGGGCCCGACTTGGTGTGGAGCCAGCGTAATTATCAGAGGTTGCTCAAAACCGTAGGGCATTTCAAGCAGTGGCGTAGCCAGCACAAAGTTTTTTGATGGAGCCAAATATGTTGGCTTTAAGCGAGTAACGGCATTTTGTTTGGGACACCACCTTTCAAAGCACAAAATTACAAGATATGCTTGAAATTTTGTGGGGATATGGCCCCCTTGGCCTCCGCCCTGTTACGCCTATGATTTCAAGTCTCCCTGTAGCTGTTGCTTCGCGACCCTCCTCTGAGGAAAAACGGGGATGAAAATGAATAAATTAATAAAATAAAAAAGCAATAAATTAAACAGAGCATGACATCAATATTTTTAAAACATTCAGACAAAATATGGAAACTTTTCTACAAAACAATGATAAATTAAAAATTTATACTGCATGCTGAAATCAGGTTTCCTAACTCCTTGTTAAGACCAGTTTGGACAAAAAACGTAACTGAAGAATTAGTCTAAGCAAGAGATTCTACCGATAAAGCACAAGATATATTGCACCTAACATGAAAATAATTTTGTAACTTACTCAGCAGTAACAACTAAATATTGAAATTGCCTCAGACAACAACTTAAAAATCCTAAACCAGTCAAGCACTTGTTTATAAAAAGTTTGGAAAATTACAAATGACAATGATAAAACGTTTTTCCTTGTTCAACCATAAAAATGTTCTAATTGTCTGGTGAGAGACAAAATTTCTGATAAAAAACAAAAGTCAAAGAATGATCAAAATGGAAGCAATTTGTTTGCAACAAGTGTGATATTCGCCTCGCCTTGTCCAGCAGGAATCGCAAGGTTGTTATACAGGAAGGTTGGCAGCTTCATTTAAGTTGATTTTGTCTGAGAAGCAAAACCTTTTTCTACCCTACTGGTCGACGCAATCACGCAATGATTTCTTAAAATGTAGAAAGTTTACTTTTTCAACTAAAAGCTGTAATCAGTCTTTTTATAAGCAATTGTTTTCATTCTTTTACATCAAATTTAGCTGAATTAGCGCTAGAGCCACATATTTACTTGCTCTTTCAAAGTCAAAGAGGTCAATGCTAATCAAATACGAAACCGATTACAGACTTATAGCACCACTGTTATGCAGCAGGTACTTGAAACAAGTAAACTCGTTTTTCAAGCAGTGGTTTTTCTCAAAATGGCATCCAGCGCCTCATGCTCGCTTTTCAGTTAATCTGTAAGAGTTCTTTAGTACAACAAAATTAAGAGAAATTCTTACAAAATATGACAAATTTTTTTAAAGCGCAGGCTTTAAGTCTTTTTTGACGTGCCCTTCTTGGGACACGCTTCGCAAATGTATTGTGCATGTGTTTTGTTCGTAAAATAAGTAAGTAATGGACAGTGTTGATTTCTTTCAAAGATTCTGCTGACACAGAGTTTTTGCAAAAAAAATCGTCGGTTTTGTCCATTTCGAACTACTGCGAAATTATATTCTTAAATACAACTTTGAATCAAATAGGTTGATTTAAAATCTTTGTAAATACAGTTGGTGACACAATCAAATGTCTAAGAAAAGTAGAATGTAAAAATTCGGCATAGCATGCAATATTGACAAACTAGAAAAAACGGTCATGATAGAGCCAATGTAACTGAAACAGATGAAAGAAGCTGTTCTGTTGAAAATAGTTTTGCAAAAACCTCTTCAAAATTTTTTCGATTTCACAAGTTTTTCCTCAGCCAAGCATTACAAAAGCACAGGATTCAAAGCACTAGTTACAAATCTAAAACCATTCCAGGACGTCATTGCTATTCTACCTTCTCCCCTTGCTTGTGTTAACAAAAACAGGCAAACCGCGTATTTGAACAAATACACAAACCCGGTGTTTTGGAGATGCATGTGGCAAGCCCTAGTAGTTTTTTATTGAGGACCTTGCAAAGAAAACTAAACTTAAGTTTGCGATTCTGCATTAAATTAGTGGGATCATCCTGAATTTTATTGCAAGCTTTACTTAAGCAAAATATGTGGCTCCAGAACAAGCTGAACATTATCTATCGTTCCTATTCTCAGAAAAAGTTCATTACCATTTAATGCAGTCTTGTGAACTGCCATGAACCCTTTCTTTTTTGCTAACATTCTTTTGACACACGCTTCCAACAGCTCTTATAGCTTAATCTAACTCACAGCGGTGCTGTCTATTCTTCAAAGCTACGAATTACCTTGTGCGCTGCAGCGTCAAGAAACTCGTGTCCAGATAAAGATAACTCTACACATGGCGCCGAGTTTTGTGCTCATTCAGCCACAGCGAAATGCTATTCTCCTTAGACCTGCAACTTCATGGTGTCACGAATTAAACGCTGTAAATCAGTTGAAAATTATTTAACGAGAGGCCAAACTCCGCGGGGAAGAAGATGACTTATGTTGTTCGAAAATAGTAAATAAAAAATTTTGTTCTGAGAGATAGAGTAAAACAATTATTACTCCAAATCTATGCATCCTTTATTTTGGTGAAGCAGAGTGTGGATTAAATGAACTGTCTAAAATTTCTGTAAGGTGACCATCGATGTTTGTGCAAAATGCAAAAACCTTTACGGTCATTTTGGAATAAAAGCAACTAACAAAACATCTTTGGTATTTGCTCTTTCCACGTTCATGTTTCGCGGGAGATTATTTGAATGTCGTGTTCTATGGAATTTCTATTTGCTACTTGCTCGCGTGTTTGTCAATTATTTAAATTACTTCGTTTTAGGCTAAAACATACCAAGATTTTGAATCAATGTCACCAGAATAAATTTCAGTTTATTTGAAAATAATGTATCTATGAGAGTTAAATGATACATCATGAAGATGAGTAGCGGTAACAATAGCCTATTTGGCTTGTTAGCAATACATTTGAAATATTTCGAGCATGATATCGTTTGCAAAATTTCAGTCAGATTCAGGGCTTTTTTAAGGAAAGTGTTAGGAACCCGGTATGGATCTGTAAGGACCCGATTTTCTCTGATTTTAGGGACCCGATGATAATTTTCTCTTATTCTAGGGACCCGATTTGAAATTCTAGGGACCCGAATCGGGTCCCTAGAACGCCTTAAAAAAACCCTGGTCATAATGAAGTCCACATTAGCACACACCAGAAATTTATAGTGGATGCAAAGACTTGAAAATTTAAATATGTAGGCTAAGCCAACTTTTTTTTGTAAATGTTTGGTGACGGCAGATGGCGGCAGACCGAAGCCTGAATTGTGCTTCTGGCCGGGACGGTTGAGGTGAACACTCTTGTTCAAGGAGCGCTATGGCATCGAACACCCAACCTTCCAATTGAGAGGCTGTTCCTTGTGCAGGCCTACGTTGTAACAAGTTTTTTCATTCCAACATAGTTCTAGCCCAACGGTTTTCAAACGGGTGCCACTTGGGTCTAAGTGAGGAATTTTCAATACCTGGGAGGAAATCTTTTCCATGAAGGAAAAGCTGTGGATGAAAAAACCTCAAGTTTTTATTATTTGTTTGTTCAACACATAAAAAACTACACAGCGAAGTTGGTTTAGATGGAAATGTCTACAGTAAGCAACGACAAGCTGCTTTAGCTGCAGTGACTGACGTCTTAGAAGAGTCTGTATGGTTCATAATTGTCTATGGTTTCTTCATAGTAGGTGATGTGAAATTTTTGCAAGGGGAGGAATTGACAGTGTTTGGGTTTGCAAGGGGGAAATAGAAAAATACTTTGAAACTGTTCTACCCAATGTGATATGAACATGTGCCTTTAATAAGCTCATAACTCAACAAAAAATGAATAACGAAAATCTTGCGTTAATGGAAAACCAGCTCTTGTAAAAACCATGTGTGTATTTTCCCACTATCCAACTCGGTCCATTCTCAACAGGTAACCAAAAATTATCTACTCTTCAACTGACAAGAGGTATGAAAGATTCCTGATTGAGTTAAACAGAAAAATCATTAAATGGTATTACGAAATATCAGCGACTAGGCGCACCTTTTCAACACCCAAAAGACCAAAGCGCGAGGCGATGAGTGAAATAAGCATGGATTAGATCACTCAAGTGGTGTTCACCTTATATACGGATGACATCTCTTGCTTCATGTAAGTGAAGCCACTTGGCTATGGTGCCATCGCGAAGAGGTAATTCTTCACAGAGACGCTCCAAGTTCAAACGGCTTCCGCTAATGAAATGGCATTCGGGCTATTTTTAAGCCTACAATAGTTCTTAACTGAGTTGGGCGGGTTCTATCTGCTGAGGCGTTTAAAACATGACTTTCGTAGAACCGATTGCTCTGCGGTTTGACCTACAGCAGTCACAGAGCAATGGTCGGATGTTATTAGCATTGGGCTGATAGTACAAAGTCTGCTCTCAAGACAAATATAAGATTGACAGTGATAGTTAACTCGATTTGTTAGCCTGGAGCTAACTTATTTACATAAAAATGTAGGAAAAGCAATTGCCTTTTGTGTTCAATCAGTTGATTCTGAAAAGAGACAACGGAAAAAGATAACCATGTTACTGTCATTGTTTTTGATCTGCAAAGAAAAGCTTCCATTCGGCGTCGCATGTGCGAGAAAAATTGTTGTTGTTCTGCAAAGTTTCTGCATGTTTCTGAAAATGCTGTGTGGGTCTATCAGACACACTCTTGGAAAAACAAAACCGAGATTTCAAACAGTATATTTGCTTCGCTCGTTTCACCGTTTTGGGAAATTTTATAGTTTTGAAGTGGGTCCAAACAATATATGGAATGGATTTAACATTTTTGATATTTAATTATCCAGGGAACGAAAACGGCAGTCGCTTTCTTTAAGGTTGTAAGTGTGTTCAAAATCTTGCTTATTTTTTAAACACTATGAACAGCCTGTAAGTTGTATGGTAAACGCGGGATGTTTGCATGTTGCAGTAGTAACAAATTAACAGCTGCCGTTTTACATTCATTCCATTGCTTATACTCAAATAATCAAGTTACATATCTCCCCGAAGACAGTTTGGAATATCGATTTGTTCAAACATTCTGTTGTTGGCAACAAATGGAAACACAAAATGTGAAAATTGAACATTATTTTTGGCGCAAACAAAAGCACGAAAGCGTTTCATAAATGTTTATATGCCGATTCTATCTTGGTTGTGCAATTCTCTTCAGACTTTTCGCAGAGATTAAGCTAGGTGCCACTGTTGAGCATTTTTCCTGCAATGGAGAGTTCAAGGCAACAAGCAGAACTGAGCACATAAATAAATATTTCATTGCTCGCGTGAGTTAAATCAGTCGTGCTGTATCCGCTACTGGCCATGAAGCGATGAGTAATGTCAGAATACTTGAAGGAAAGCTGTTGACTAAAACTACAAAGTCTGCTTTAGGTGCCAAACGTTTCATTGCCAGTTATAGCCTCGCAAGCAAAAACAGTAACTCAAAAAAATAACACCTGCTGATCAGCACAGCCTTTTCTCTCAAATAACGGACTTTCTAATGTAGTGGTTCCCAAACTTGTTCGAGCCGTTACCCAAACCAAGGTAGCGATTATGTCTTATTACCCTCAATATTTCGCAGTGATCGTGGTTTGGTTCCGCGTTACCCCCCCGAAGAATCGCATATTACCCCCAGTTTGGGAGCCACTGTTCTAATGCATGAAAAAATGTTATGTTAAAGGGCCAAAAAGTCAAATCTTTACTGGTCGGGTGATCCTATAAACATACTCTAGACGAGAATCCACGCAGTTTCCCGAATTTCACTTAACTTACTTTGAAACAAATAATCGCAAATACACTTTTACCAAAAAAGGTAACCTGCAAATTATTACTGCCTTGCCCAGGTATAGAACCATTTATCGCCATGTGAAGCGACAACCAGAGGGGTGGCAATTGGAAATTCCCCCACCGAAAATTTCAAAAATATGTTTAGTTGTTAGGTATAAACAAGCTGCAATCATTTTGTCGCTCCAAATAGTGCAACAACAATTAAGTTACAATCATTTTTCTCCCTCTAATATATCAGCTGGGTGCGGCTCTATCAAGTGATGACGATGACCTATAACTTATACAAATCTCTTCAGGACTGTTTACTAAGCTTGTCTCCTACATTTTCTACAGGAATAAGTCTGTTTAACCAACTGACTTTTTTAAGTTAGTGATATCCCAACCCCAGGACTGGCCGTATAAAGCTTACCTATACAGTGAATGAGAGAAAAATATTGAAAGCCTTCTGCAAACAGTACTGCATGAAAAGTATGTAGCTTTTGATAAGTGAAAATAAAGGTATGTCAAAGGAGCGGAAAGGCCGTTATCAATCAACATGCATTTAATATCCCAAAATTTACTTTTTGCCTTCCTCTGCAAAACACGGTGGTTATAAATAACATTAGCAGAAGTTGCTGGCATGTCATTAAAATCAATTTTTATTGCTTTCAGCACGTATTTTTGAGCATCTACACCAATGGCCAAATTACTAGTACTGTAATATTGCAACACATCTCGCCGATGTTTGGCATTAGGTTGCATGGATTTTTTCAAAACTTATTTTCTATTTGAATATTGCTGTTCACCGGTGTGCACCAAGAGTCGGCAAAGATGGCGAACAGATGCCAAAGTTGTCGCTCCAAAAGCTGATCTATATAGATGTTTCACGTAGAAACGATTAGGATCCATGAAGCAAGGCAATGAAGCGACCTTCCGGTGACAAACAATGACCATGTCTTTCGAACGCTGCTTTTGTTTCGAGCCCTTGTCGCGTGAATCCTGTTTGTGTGGGTTGCGGAAGCTGGCTGCAGATAAGGGTTGATGAGCACGCGAATTTCACCGTCACTTCGGGTGGGAGCTTTCGTTCAGGAAGAAAAGGGATTTGTGGCCCGACCGCCAATAAAGTGGCTGAACAACAAGAGTATGGCTTGTGGAAATATACTGCCTTTATTAAAAGTTTATCATACCCTGAACGCAGAAATGACCAAAGGGGACAAGCACCGCGAATTTCACGCTAATCTGAAATAGTATCGACATCCACACAACGTCACTATCGCAGATGAAAGCGATCTCTTTCGAAAAATCAGTGAGCCGAAAAATGTCATTGTTCGGCAAATAACGGCATTTTTACTTTAATAAACCTGTGTTATCACAGTCAGGGTGGTAGGAATGTCGCGTGAGAACTGATTTTGACGTCACTAACGCCACGTAATTGCCGAACTGCACCCTATCTGCGTGGCTCATCACACTTCAACGCCATTTACGATCACGTAGAACATCTACAAAAATTTCTATCTGCAATTGGCAAATGTTTGACTGGCGGCAACGAATCATCAGCAAGCTGTTGTTGAGGACATTCAATCAACAGGAGAGCTTGGAAACGGTTTCTTTAACCAATCAAACGCCTGCGGTTGTCGAGAGGTTTGAAAGATTTTACGTGACAAGCCGCAGAATCGGGCATGTGCACACAGCACCACGATCAATGATGAAATCCCTCCAGGACAATCAGATGTAAAAGATATTCCAGGAGGCATGGCGCCTCGGACACTTCACAAGCCACTGCGTCAGCGTAAAATTAAATTTCTTAAAAACATTTCCGCAGTGCAAACAAAAATTTAGCACAAGAGGCAAATCTTTAGTTTTTAACCAAATGGGCTCCAAAATTTCCAGCTTCAGATGAAGAGCTGCGTAAGCCACCCATTGATTGCTTCAACGAACACCGCAGAATTTTAAATCTATTACAAGAAGATCTAGCTTGATGAAGACTGCTTAAAAACTATATTAACCTTGGGACAGTTTTGCTCCATTTGTTAAAAATGCAAACGGAAATATGGCAAACAGAGAGCAAAGCTTTGAGCAAAACTGTCCAAGACAAATCAACAAAATGAAACGCACATTTCTTGCAAAAATGTGGTATAATTTTAAGCTGTAATACATTAGGCTTTTTTTATTGTTCCTGCCAATAAATATTTTAATTTTTTCTGAAGAAAAGAACTATAAAGTTTGTAATTTTTGTCAGATTCTGGCATGGTGAGCCAGGATGAGGGAACACCTGGCCCTAAAGAAACTTAACGATTTACCAAGCATCTGCAACGTTGTTTCACGTCTTGTTTAACTGCAGGGATGAAGCTTTTCTAAGAAGCTCTGTAAGCCCATTTGTTATAGGTGTCAGTTGAACGTTTCCGTCATTTGGCTTAAGCCATCAGCATCACGCCTTCCGTTCCTATACACCAGATGTCCCAGTTAAAGAGATTCCGTATCAGCAAGTGATGCCATGCTACCACGCTAGTACCGTATTTACTCGATTGTAAGCCCCCCTTAATTGCAAGCCGCCCTTGATTGTGAGTCACACCACACGAAATGGTATTAAAAAGTTAATGTAAGCCGCCCTTGATTGTAAGCCACACTTCACTATAGGTTACCTAAGCTTCTGCTGTCTGAAATACTTTCGTGTACAGCATGCTTCGTGTTTGATTAGCAACCCTGGTAATGATGCTTCACCACTGCAACTGCCTTCTGTTCATCATAATCCCTCCTGTGGCGGATGAGCACATGATGCTGAAGAGAGGAAACATAATGCGAAAAGAGGGTTTGGTCAACAAAACGTAGTCAAGGAAAGACTGGGCGTCATCTAGACATTTTGATAAGCTGAAGGAAAAGATGTAAGCCGCCCTCGATTGTAAGCGGCCCTTGATTGTAAGCCCAAAGAAATAATAAAAAAGAACTTTATAAGCACCGGTTTACAATCGAGTAAATACGGTAAATAATGCTAAAGTCAGGTTTCTTTCACACTGACCGATTTTAGTTCAGTGTGAGGCTTTCCACTTTGGCAAGATGATCTTGGGTATTTCTTACTCTCCATGTTGTGTGGGCTCAGACTGTAGTTCATCCAATAAAATGTTCTGTAAAAGACGAAATATATCTGACTTCCTGCAACATAAAGTGCAGGAAACACATGTACTCATATGCAATTTCTGTACCTTTATAGAGATTTTTGTAAAAGTAATAAGACCAAAGAGTTTATCATGGTATCACTTAATTTCCCAGGGATTGCTACTGCACTAAGCAGCTAGTAGGAATTAAATTTAGAAAATTATCTATTTATGTTCACCTATATATTTTTAGCGTTATCTTGCTTTCATATTGTGGATCAAGGTTTCCTCCTGTGGAAGTAAAACCCAAATCGTTATTTTTCAAATGTTGCTCTTAAAATATTAACGAAATTTTCCAGTGTATTATGCTCTTTCGTTCACGGAAGAGAAGGTACTTTGCAATAGATAAAAGGTGCAAATAACAAACGTTGCCTGCGTTGAGGTCGCGCATGTCTAGATTTGTTCTTTTTTCTGGCAATTCTTCGAGGTAATGCGAATACGTCAATTTACCTAAAAAAATGTTGAAAACACGGTGTACGGCTGTTGCATTTCTGCACAAAGAATTATGCAGCTTGACCGCCGCTTTAAACAACTTGTGTTCGAGATGATTTTGCCTAAAATCCAGTTTTCACCAAACCACCCTTTGCGACATTCGATGTGTTCAATAATAGACAAGCTGTCAGTCAAAACGTTTTGCGAAAATAGAAGTTGCGGGCGACTGTGACTCATCGGCTGGCATGGCAAGTGTGAACAGAACGAGCAAGCGCGAGAACAGTTATTATGCCACGCTGCGAACTTTTTCTTAATTAATTCGAATTGATTTGCTCATTGACAGTTCTATGTGGTTCGCAGGTGCAGCCTTAAAATGCTTTGATGTGGCTCAGGAAGCGTGATTGAATGTGGCCAAGTAGTTGATTGATTCTTTCCGAACAATTTTGCTCTGTCGATAAATAAGCTGCAGGAATGTTCCAGCGCGGCAACAGATATTTTGATTACGTGGGGCTTGATTTGAGTTAAAATAAGATGTTTGCCATCGTAAAACAGTTTTTTAGGAAAAAAGGACAGGTCAGCGATTTATTCACAATTCCTTTTCCTATTTTGAATTCCTCAAAAGTGATCTTCACAGTTCTGACTGAAAATAAAAATGATGTTTCGTAGTAGTAGTTTCACATTAAATTGGTTTTTCCTGTTTGTAACTTAAAAATGTTTGGTTTTGTTTACAACTCTGTAGCTTATTTCTTTTGTTTCCTTGTTAACATCTCGTCTCCTTATCACAAGCACATAAGCTTAGCTCCTTTCAAAAACTTCAACCTTTACAGCAGTCGCATGGCCAAACAGCCACACACTTTCTGCCAAATGCTGCTGATGATTTCAACAACTTTTCGCTCAAAATCCTACTGGTGCGGTAAATCTGTATATGTGCTATATTTCAACTACGTGAATTCATGTTTTTTCATTAAATACAAAAAAGATACATTGCCGTTCGTGAAACAAAGTTTTGTTGCGTCCAGACAATTCACTTTATTCGTAATAATAATAATTTAATACTTTTTGTGCCAACAAACTGATATTCTACTCAGTTGCTATGATTTGCGCACGCGGAAGTAAGTAGCAAACCTACGAAAAAAAATTTGTTCAAAGTCATGTATTGATGAAAGATTGCTGCTGTTGAAATAACTATCTGCAAAAGCTGTAGGAAACCCGCACATTTACAGGAAAATCTGTCGTTGCACATCAAATATTGTAGAGGTGGTCAAATTATAAGACCAGATATGTTTATACTGTAACATACAATTTCTTGCGTGGCTCGTAACAAACCATACTGTATAACCAGCCATGAAATATGCTACATAAGGCTACAGCGCCACCCAGGCGTTGCATCGGAAGAAACCAGAGACGGTTTACCAGGACTTCCCAGGATTAAGAACTGCTAATATTGTGACGACAAATTAATTTATTTTACTGTACTGTGGTCTTGTTTCCAAAATTTTGAAACGTGAGAATTACACATTTGACCTTTGAAATAACAGCACATAATTAAAGTTCAATTAAAAAGTTGGTAATATCAAACATTCAGATAACTTTCCCTAATCTCTGAAGTTTAAAAGCTATTGCAAGCTTAGGGCAATCACACATCTATTTCTACATCTCTTGCACTAATAAGCAAACTTATCTTCAAGCTATATCAAACTCTATTAGCCGTGAAAACCTATTTTCCATGAATATGCAGCTTTTGCTTGGGTTTTTGTATGATTACTAGCTGAAAGTGCTTGGGCTAAGTGCAGTTCGCAAGGGGCGCACGAGGGCGACTCTAGTGAGCAGACATTGGAGTAACCGTAATCGTCCATCGTAATCGATTACAGTTTTTTGAATAATCGTAATCGTAATCAATTCAACTGACCAAAAATGAAATGTAATCGCAATGGATTACATTGCCGATTACATCGCCAATTTAATCGTAATCGATCGATTACTTTCGCGATTAAACTTGAAAATCTTCACCATACATCACTGTGCGATGAACCCCGGTTGTGGTGGCTGGTTTTCTTTTATCATCGTTTGTTATTGTTATGTTTCAGGGGAAGCTATTTACCCGGCTGTGTGGTTTAAATCCAGATAGTTCAGGGGCAAGCGCAGCGTTTCTAGCTGATTCTCGCTTTGTTCCACCTAGCCTTCCTGTTGGCTGCCAGAAGTAACGTGTGAGTCTTTTCTAGTGAGAAGTAGCAACAAACATAGGAGCATTTCTTAAAAAGGGTTGACTCTTCGGCAACAGAATAGCGGGACATTACGAGGAGAGGTGTTCCTTTTACTTATATACATTCAGAGTGAACTTATAAATGTAAGTGCTGGAGTAGGCTATGTATATAATTAGTGCAGTAATTTATATACAGTAAATTAACTTTTTTCAGAGGAATAAGGTACTTTAATCCAAGTCGAAAGTACCTTTCCACAACACTGATCACTAGCATGTCAACTGCGATCCACCAGATACTGGTAAAAAAACTCAACGAAACCTGTGAGGTTTTGTTGACCATTGACTCTTGGTCCAACAGATAGATGCGCAGCTATACTGGCATCACTGTTCCCATCATCTCATTTCAGATTAAAAGCTGCGCAATGCTATGCTGGCTTGTAGACGATCGTAATCGGGAATTAGAAGAAATAGCCAATTTTCAGCGTTGCTGGGCGAATGTTCAAGCTTGAAAGATGCCATTTGCCTGATAAAAGATTTGAAGTGTTGATGTTCATCAACTGTAACAAAGATTTCAAACATTCATAATTCTTTTTCAATCAACATTTAAAGTGTTTGTTGCAGTGGAGTAACTGATGAGAAGGAAGAGGGGCGATTTAACTCCCCTGGCCAGCTAAATGTAAAAACCAGGTCCCCACTGAACTTATATTCCGGTTTTAGTATCGTTTTAATTGTTTTTTAGTAGGTTGTCATCTTCTTGCGTTTTTCGGAGTCGCCTATTTTCCGATGACTTGGGTTTCATCCACATTTGATCACTTCTCAAGTTTCTTTCTGAGTGTTGATTAGTAGGTCCCTTACTGAGGCCAGTGGGTCTCTTTCAGCTAAGCTTCTCCTCTAGCTCAAATCTCTGGTTCAGGGGCGCACGACCTTTTCGCTATTACCGGCCGCATTACGTTTATTTTTATGAATTACGGCCGCCAGTGAGTTGAAGATATTTTTATTTTTTGCATTGCTTCTCCTCTGCTTCCACACACTGAGCCTCGCCTGTTTCCACACGTCTGTTTGGACATCTTTGGCTTAAGTACCCTTACAGTAGACAGTTTTTGTTAATGCAGGGCCGCCCTAACTTATTTTATTACAAGCGCACGGCCGCATAATTTGTTATTGAAGGCCACAAGTGGCCGAAGGTTGTGCACTCCTGCTCTAGTTACTCCACTGATTTGTTGACTGCACGAACATATCAGTAAACAACCAATTTGTTTTTTCTTTTTTCCGGTACTTGATCCTTACAGATTAGTAATTTTGTTTATTGCATTGATTCATATCATATCGTTGTTGTCTGAAAATGTACTTACATCAAACAATGCAAATGGGTTTTGTTTTCGTTCTGAAGATGTTTCAAGACAAATGTAATCGTGATTACTTTCAATGTAATCGTAATCGATTACATTGTGATTTTGTTTATTCATAATCGTAATCGAGCAGGTGGCAAGTAATCGTAATCGATTACATTTGTGATGTAATCACCATATGTCTGCTAGTGAGTAATCAGTATTCAACTGGAAGAGAATATTCAATTACACAGGAAGAAACTACCTCTTAGAGACCAGCAACAAGTCTCCACAAAGGCGGTGCAATCGAATCAACCAGCAAATTGTTTTGATAAAAAATCGGTTTCACGTATTTTGCGCACCCTTAGTCCTGAAAACTGCAAGCAGAAGCTTACGAGTGAAACGATGAATAACCACAGAAAGATTTGGAGAAAGCACGCAATCTGCAGTATCATACGCAGGCTGTGACCATAATGCTGGTCTCACCAAAGCCGAAAAGCAAAACTGACACCAATCACTGGACGGCTATTTTTATTCAAGCAAGGCCGCGATGAGTCAAGAAAACATTTTTTCGGCGTCTGTGGCCTGCTCAGCTAAGAACTACTGGCCACCGGTACTGGGCTGTCAATTTTTACCTAGTCAGTTTTACGTTTCTATTGCATAGCCAGTTTTTTTAGTTTTTTCTCTTGTGTTGTGGGTTGTGGGAACTTTGTCCCCAAAACGCAATTTCAAAGAAACATTAACTAGACACCCCACATTGAATAATATATACGAAACCATAAACTCAGAACACGACAAAACCAAGAACTTGTAACCAAGCAACCAAGACCTCGTGACATTAGAAGAAAAATTAACCGAGGCCATGATAAACTAAAGGTTACAAGAGGTTATGACCTGAAGAAACGCAGGCTTAACCATCAGCCTTCTAAAGCACGAGACACGATAAACACCTACTAAAGGAAAGATTTGTCGGTAGGAACACAAAAACGATAGGAAAGCGTGGTAGACTTCCAAGCACGCAAACCTTAACAGTTGAAATATAAAGAACAAAGAAAGATCACGTGCAGTCACGTGCAACATCCGCCGACACACGACAGCAATATGGTGACGCAAGTAGCACATGTCTGAGGCTTAATCACAACAAAATATAAAGAAAGAACAATAAAACGCCCATCTGCAGGAGAGTTACAAGACTGCCCTAGAGCAAGGAAACGATGCGTTTTCATAACTCAGCATCTATAAAAGCAGCTGAAAAACTCCAACTAGTTGAGTTGCGTTGCGGCATGACCTCGAAGCAAGAAGACCTGAAGAGAAGCATTCAAGAAGAAGAAAAGAAGATTCGTCGAGCCGTGTAACTGACGTAGTGTTGGTTATGCGAGGTGAATAGCTATGGCAGTTATTCACTCAA
>JGI24158J21664_10000415_pt1 | contig 37903 bp, 21 predicted proteins | sample Ectturendosymbi3_FD_21664 | JGI IMG/M metagenome (IMG submission 21664) | reverse complement strand
TACGTTCTGTTTTGTCTGTTTTTATCAACCTGCGTTCTGCAGAGTGTGTGTGCTCATACTATGGACTTCGTGTCTGCTCATAAACAAATAAATTAAATTAATTAAATTAAATTGGAAGTTAGCATTTCCAGAATAAACTAGAAAACAACCTCCTGAATTTTTATTGTGATTTGATTTTGGATGGCGGCAACTGGGGTCATGCCAAAGCTTGAATTTTGCTTCTTGCCGTGGCGGTTGAAGTAAACGCTCTCGCACAAAGAGCGCTACTTCCAGATTTGCAACTGTTTGCTTTGTTTCACATGAAATGTAGTTTAAGTGGATGCAATTTCTTAAATCGATTTGACAGAATGTACACAAAGTTTTGCGGATGTTTGAAATGCTGTTTTCTTTTGTGGGATTCATACTCAGTTTATTTGTTCACCAAAGCCAACTTTTCAAATTTCAGGCGACTCTTCCTTCAATGTAAAAAAATTGCACAAAAAGTCATAATCACGTTAAGGCTCTTTTTTCTATCCTAAATCTTGTTAGTCGCTTTCCGAAAAAATGAACCATCTTACACTTTACCCATGTTTTTTTAAGGAAAATGTTAGGAACCCGGTTCGAATCTGTAGGGACGGACCCGATTTCTCTGATTCTAGGGACCCGATTTTCTCTGATTTTAGGGACCCGATGATAATTTCTCTGATTTTAGGGACCCGATTTTAAATTCTAGGGACCGGAATCGGGTCCCTAAAACGCCTTAAAAAAACCCTGCTTTACCTTAAATTTACTGTATGTTGACCACTGATAATTTTGCAATGACACTTTTTTTGTATGACACTTTTTTTTTGTTGATAATTTTGCAATGCTGGGATTGTAGCCTACCTCTTGTTGATTTTTTCTTAATTTGTAAACAGTTCCCAAGCATCAAAAACCACAATACTCCTAAGAATTTTTTTGCTTTAAGAGCTAGCTTGTTGGTAAATAAATGGTATGACATCAACTCAGGGACGCCGGAAAACGGAGCATTTACCCCCCTGCCCTTTCAAAAAGGGGAGCGGGGCCGGAGGTGCCCTTTCACGACACCATCGCAGGTAATTTCATGGTTTATCAAATCAACTTGAAACAAATTCATTGCTGTTATTCATGCACGAAAATTCGCAATGGTTTTCTGTAATCCCTGTTTTTATTTTTGAGGTCAAGATTGTTGATGAACGGAAATAAGTATGATTGGTAACGATTTTTTTGTTTTTCGTAAGTTTCCATTATCCTCAACTCTTTCACTGCCTCCTTGCCCGGCTGCTGCTCCAGTGTCCCTGCATCAGCTATTAACTTTTACTCCATGCACTCTTCTGAAGAATCAGCATCTGTGAAGGTTCACTGTGTTAAATGTCAAAGCGTTGAACTAATACCGACTTTCTTTTGCGGTCAGAACTTTACAAATAGCTCTTTATCGCCAATCCTCACATAACTCTTAAACTTGGCAAGTTGTGTTGCAGCAAGCCTGCGATGGTCATGATGATTGCGGCGATTCCACCGACGAATGTAGATCAATGTGTTCCCAAACTTTCCATTGTGTTACATCCGGCAAATGTTTGGCAATGGACAAGTTTTGTGACGGTGTACGTGACTGTGAAGACGGCAGCGACGAACTGCCACCGGATGGCGGGTAAGGCAAACAACGGTCTTGTGATTTTTTTGCATCTTCAATGTACAGCAGCTGGATATATAGTAGACGTTGAGCCGAAAACCTTTTAAAGTGAGCACCCCCCTTTTCAAACAGCTTTTTCAACTAAACGGTGCGGCAGCGTTCTCCATGCCGAATCGACTGAATCACTTCTGGGCAATCGACACAGTTCTTTGTTTACTTTTACACAAAGACCTGCATTGCTAGTTTTTTATCTATTTAATCAGGAAGCGAAGTTGGAACGTGAATGCGATTAATTGGTTGAAAGCTGCTGAACTGGGTGCATACACCAACTTGAAACCGACATCACTGTTTATGGAAACAATTGGATTAAGCCGGTCTTGACGCAGTTTCAGAAGCATACTAAAATTAATCCATCATATTCATGCACCCTAATTGTTGCTTGAACCTTGAAATAGAAAAAAAATTTTGGGGGGGCGGCATTAGCTCAGTGGTAAAGTGTCCGCCTTCGGCCTTCAGGCTTCGGCCTGCCGCTAACTGTCGTCACCATAAATTCGAATTAAAAAATTTTTTTTTTCTAAACTGCACTAACAAAACATAATTTTTGGTTGTGCATTAAAGTTTAACAAATCTGGACAACGAAGCTGCAACCAAAAGCGCCTAAATCACATTGTATTTACAGTAAAAACCTGCAGGTACGTATTTAGAATATCTTTTTTGTGAAAATAAGAGCACAATATTTAGTAAAGAGGAAAATTATTAAACGTCATCTGTCAGCTATGGAAGGAACAGTGTGCATTTCTACTTTTATCAAAACTATTTATTAGCTCTCCTAAAATAGAAGACCTCAATATCCACTGTGGATGACCTGCTATTCCGTCTTTGTACTTGATATGCTGTACAAAATATATCCGAGCATGTGCTAAAATCAGGGTCTGCAACCAACCGGAACTGTAAGAAGATGTAAAAGGCTTTTGAGATAGAGCCGAATCGTTGAGATTACTTTAGTACTTCAATAATTTAAAGTTTTCGTCTACCTGCCTAATCTCAATTTTAGGGAAAAAAAGAAACTACCCAATGTTCATTGCGACCAGTAACCAATGTACTAATTGGTGGCTTCGAGAAAAAAGTAAGTATTGCTGCATCAGTGGGCAGGTTTTTTAAGGTTTGACTTTGGTGACCTTTAAGACATTTTGAGAGACTGCAACCATTTCATCTGAATAGCGCGATTCTTTAGGGAACTTTCTCCTTGTACTTGGACACAGTCAATGCTAGGAAAACAAAAATATTAAAAAATTCACATTTTTAACCTTTGAAAACCTGCTCCCAGTCATTTATATCCTGCGGTGCTGTAGAGGCGGATGGTCTCCTCGCTTTATTTGGGCGGAGGATTGTGTCACATTTCTCTTGCTTTTTGCTGATGTAATGTAAAATCCAATTCGTATGTGAATCAAAAATAGATTCTTTTTCTACCATAAGACAAACGGTTTTGTTTGTCGCGGAGGTATTGATTGAGTATTGAGCGCTAACCTCCGCGTTTTTTGTCGGAAAGCACCGCTGCCCATGTCAGAATGACCTTGAAATCTTTCATTGATGAATTTGAAATCTTCTGTTTCAATTGTCGTTTTAGTGCTAATTTTCATTCCCGTTTGGTCGCACGCAGCTGTAAACCGATCAAGTGTATGTTAGATACGCCGTTGCGAAGATGCCGGCAGTGCCAAATTCTCAGCAAAAAACAAAGGGAGGTCCTGCACGTCCCAGCCTCGTCGACTGGGCTGTGACTGTCTATTCAATTCATATAGACCAGCGGTCCCCAAACTTTTTGGATGCTGGGCCAAATTCGCGATCTTGCCAGCGTCCTCGGGCCGGATATTTTGTGTATCGAAAACAAAAAAAATACAACACCTATAACACTAGTCACTTTTGTATTTTTCTATTTATTTTATTTGCTCGTTAACATGCTTGCAATGTGATTTGTGAATCTACTTCTTTTGTTACATAATAGTTGCAGGTTAATAGTTGGTTCCAGGCTTGATGCTGCAATAAGGAGAGTATCGTGCAAATATGCACTTGAAATTCTTTTTACAACTGCCAGACAACGCCTATGCTTTACACTCCAAATGCCCACTACAATTTACAAATTTCGCAGCACTGATGCAAGCTAATAAGTCAACAGAAGTTAGGCGCCAAGGCCAAGCACATATACAATACGGGGTTGCCAGGTCCTGGTGGACCAAAAATCCCAAATCGCTTGTCAAAATATGCCAAATACCTTCAGCCGAAGCAGGCTGACAGCTGTCGGTTTTGAATTACCCTGATGAGTAAAGGTCAATATAATTACTTTGAAACCATACCTGGAAGCATTGCATATAAATACTGTTTCAATCTCCAACAGTGCCATCTACTCTTATAGAAAATTATTAATAAGAATTACCTATGAATATTTAAAACCATGCAGATTGTGAAAATACAAACATGCACCACGCCACAGTTTTAATTACTTTGAATCTGGTACACAAGCAATTGATATGTTATATATGTCACATGCCACAAAATATCTAAAGTCTAGCAGTCACAGAGAACCCACAGAAACAATATCAGGCTTTCCAGGTTCACATGGCCCACATCCGCCAAATCGTTCGGCAAAATATGCTATATAGCAGGGGTACACAAAACAGGGCCCGCGGGCCAAATGTGGCCTGCCAGAGGTTTGAAAATGGCACGCAAGCGATTCACTCAATGCAGTCAATGCTTTTTAAGGTAAACTGAAGCACTTTCAGCAGCATTTGTCAACTGACAACATGATGCAGTTCAAAAGCATGTCTTCATTTATAATTAAAACTCAAATAGACCTGACTTTGAAAAATACGTGAAAATGTGTGAAGACCTTCGTGAAAACTTTTCAAAACGCTTTCAAGATCTTAATGGCCAGAAGGTGCAAAAGACTTTGTTTCAAAAACCATTCGGTGTGAACGTAGAAATGTTGATGGTGCTGACTTCTAAGACTTGCAGTCAAACGAAGCTTTGCACGACCCTTTCCAAGGAAATTCATTAATTAATTGTTACTCTCGACTCGAACAAGAGAAGTATGCAGTGTTGTTGAATAATGCAAGAATCTGCATTTGTTAATTCGCAAGCACGTACTGTTGTGAACAAGCCTTCTCAATTATGAAAATAAACAAATCTAGGATGCGAACTAGGGCAACAGATGGACATTTAGATGCAGTAATGCGTATTGCTATTTCATCGTGAAAGTAAAATTTTTCATATTTGGTCTAATGAAAACCTGTCCAACGCAGCGTTTTTCTCGGGAACTAATTTTTTTTGTATATTTTTGGAAATGTAAACAGCTGTTTATTGTTTTGTGTAATAAAGAAGTTTGTTTTTACTGTATGAGCAAATCCTTTGACATGGTGTAGCTCGCAACTAGGTTTTAAGCAAAATTTTTGCCTGAATACCCATTTGAGTCGTGCACCCCCTGTTATATAGCTTCAATAAATTTCAAAAAGGCTGAAAAAACTACAAGTGTTAAGCTCAAAGCAGACAGGTTTTAAAAAAATACCAACACCTTTTTTCTGCCAACACTACCAAAAAAAAGCCCAAACATGCCGAATAGCATTTTCTCAAGCCAAATCGCTTTAAATAAGGCAGAAAGCCCGCAATTCGGCATTGAACATGGCAACCTGGCAACCCCTGGTACAACATAAGGGTGCTGGTGCGCAGCAATTTCCAACGAAAAAAACAGCTATGACCTAACAATTTTTTGCGTTTGCGTTTACTTGTATGTGTTGTTCGCAAACTACAACATTACAAACGAATGGCCTACGTCCTGAGCAAATCACTTTTCAACTCAAACTTTTATAGTTGAGCTTTAGATCAAAGCGGAAAGCTTGGTTTGTTTTGGTTTGTAAAGCCCTCGGGATAAGATTCTTAATCACAGCAATTGTTTTTTGCTCTTTGTGTGATTGCATCTTAAATTAATTTGCATACACGAAATTGTTACAATACTAAGCATTCCTAGGAAAGCTCGCGGGCCAGACTTTGAGGACCGCTGATATAGACTATTAAAAGGAGTGATGACAGCATACCCGTCGTCAGAGTCCAACACTAACGGTGAATTGTTGTGATTGAAATAACCAGACGCGGGCACAAACGTCTGCGCAGAAATACAGTGATTTGACGGCCAGTAGCAGGCAGCCGTCAATATCGTACTTCCACATAACTCCCCATAGTTTTTCACAAGGGTCCCGGTCACGTGCTTTCTCAAGGTCAACAAAACAACTTTCAGTTGCAGTGATGGTATTTCCCTATCTCAAATGCACCTCCTAATCCCATGTGTCTAATGATACATATGTTACGGGGTTGAAAAGGTCTTTGAAATACTCTCACCACCTTCCAAGGATGTCCTCCTCATTGCCGAGCAGAACATCATTTTTGTCTTTGATACATTTAGCAATATTAAATTTTGTCCCGCAAATGGTTTGCCAGAATACTTTTGCTTTCCAGTAATTGGAATCTAGTTTATGTTCGAAATTCTCCCAAAATTGTATTTTGGACTTGTTCACCGTGAAGGCTGGTGGGTTTTAGCGCCTCAGGCGTGTCGCAAATGCATAGAAGATTCGGCTTTGCCCTGAAGCCAGGCTTTATAGGCTACTTTCTTTGCTCGAAAAGCATCTTTAACCTCCTGGTTCCACCAAGGGGTTGCGTTTGTAACATTATGCGCCACAACAATCCATCCGCATACCCTAGCAGCAGATGAAGCTACAGCTTATCTCCACAAACTGAGGTATTATGTCTCTCCAGACACCCAAGGTATTATGTCTTTCCAGAAGTATTATGTCTTACCGAAGTATTATGTCTATGTCTTACCGAGGTATTATGCCTCGCCAGAAGTCCAGGACAAGTACACTGCAAGTAAGTGACAATGCACTGCAGCAGGTCGAGACGTTCCAGCATCTTGGGGTGGTATCGAGTGGCGGGAGGCGGAACAAGGAGAATGATGCACGGATTGGTGACAAAATACAATCCTGCGTGAGCTTTGGTCACGAAACGGGAGCTTTCAACCCAGGCCCGTAGCCACGGGGGGGCATTCGGTGGCAGTGCCCCCCCAAATTTCTTTTGTGCCGCCCCAAATTTTGTTGCGCCCAGAAAAATTTGTTTTAAACATATAGTAAAAGTAAAAATCTTGCCCCCCTAAAAATATGTTGTCCCAATAGCAAACCTTGAAACCTGGCTACGGGCCTGTTTCAACCACCGCAAAGCTGTCAATGGTCATTGCTCCGATCCTCACCTATGGTCATGAACGTCGGGTAATGACTGAAAAAGTGGTATCTCCAGTACTGTACAAGTGGCGGAGATGGAATTTTTGCGAAGACTAACTGCGTAACACCTCGCGACAAAGTGCGCAGCTGTGAAATTCGGTAAGCCTGAATGTCGAGCCACTTCTTCGAATAGAGATCCCAGCTAGGATGGTTCGGCCACGTCACAAGAATGCCCCATGAAAGATCGGCGAGGCAAGTCCTACTGGCTAAACTCAAGGGAAAGCGGCCCAGAGGTCGACCAAGGACCAGGCGGAGCGATTACATCTCCGACCTTGTCTGGTCCCGCCTTGGTGTGGGTCTAGCAGAAGTATCAGAGATTGCTCTAAACCGTGCGGTATTTCGAGTCCTTGTAGGTCTTCTGCTCCCGCGACCCTCCTGAGAGGAAAAGCACGTATGAAAATGAATGAAACGAATGAATGTTTTAAATGTTGCACTGTATAAAATTGTTTGCAGGTTCGCGTGCACCAACGCGTGGCTCAAGGTGTTGGAAGATGGAAGCGGCGCACATTGGAAAGAGCGCAGAGTGGCGTATAATGTGAAGGCCAGGAGTTTGTTTCTGGAACAAAACGCGACAACTCGAATGTGTCGTCTGCCCCACCAATATGTCTGCGATGGAATCAACCACTGCGGTGATCACTCAGATGAATGCAGTGCTGGATGTCGGTCGAAAAACAAACGCTTTGAGTGTGGCAACAGGCAGTAAGTATACTGTGAATTAAGATGAAAAAACAAACTCACAATTTAAATTTCGTTGCTGTACTTCACCTTAGAGATTGTTCGAAAATCACACGTAAAACGTAAGACTAGAGAACGAGATGTAACCACGCCTGGGTGTTGGCCAAACACAAAGCATTATTAGTGAGATTCACTGATGATAAACGTTNCTAGCAATGAAGTGTATNTAGTATTTTTGATGGCACTTCCGGTAACAGCGTTTATTTTTACACTTGCGACGTCCTCACATGTCCTGCAGTTTGTGAAGTTTGTTTATATGTTAAAGACGCAAACAAGAAGTGCCGGTAATGAAAATAGAACAACACAATTGAAATGCAAAAATTTTGCTTGCCATCTTGTGCCTTTTACATTTATTTTTAATGAACGTTTTTCAAATCTCTTTTATCAATCAAATAGTATGCGAAGCTGAATCAGGTACTATAGGTCTAAGCAGCTTAGTGCTACTAGCCATAGGCATAGCCAGTCCCCCAATTTTTGGGCTGGCTACGCCACTGCTACTAGCAAGGCGACAACCGATTGAGAAGTTTCAGAGACAAGGAGATTGATGAACTGCTCTGAATATTTCAATCACATTTTTGAGCGTGCTCGAATACTCCCGAAAAAGATTACGAAGTGAAGGATTCAAATTTAGTTCTGTCGCCAACAAGCATAGAGCAAATATTGTAAAAAAACTCACACGAAGCTGTGGCAAAGTTTATGCTTTTCAGAGTACTTCTGTTGTAATTCAGAGACTAGTACTATTATGTGTTTACCCATTTCACATTTTGTGTACTTAAAAACAACAACTTCCCCGGATTCCGGTCGATCGATATTTACTGCAGCTGGTTTTATTAATTGACCTTAATCAGATGGTAATGAATAACCTTTATGAAGACAGAAAAGTGATTTAATATTTGAGAACAGGGAGTTTCTGTGAATGCAGTGTAAAACTTGTCTTTCAAGGGGTTACAAAAATGAGTAGATTTCTAGAGTAAAGAGATAGAGAACAGCACGTACATCATTGTTGATAAAATATACTGAATGCTTCTTTTTGTAAAAGTCGGGTCCCTTGCCGTCAGTATCAAATACCCATCGCGCCGAACTAATTTCTGCATGATGTTTTTTTTTCACTAAGCTACCTAGTTGCTAGCCTTCCTTTTTCAAAATAATTAGTTACATTCTCTGAATCATTCAGTGAGGTGCTACTTCTTGTTAAGTTTTCGCTAAGTGATTTTATTGTCATTAAATATTTATTCAACGTATCGGGTACAACCTTGTCAGAGCCTTAATTGCTGATTAAAACTTGCTTCGTCATATGCTGCAGATGTAAAACGAAAAATCACAATGCCGCCAAAAGCAATCACGACTTAATTGTTTTTTGTTTTATTCTTTTAACCCTAACGCGAGACGTCCGGCAACGGCGTCGACCAAAATGGCGAAAAAAACAAATCGAAATTTGATTTTATTTAGTGCCCGGCTAAACCGCGTTAGAACGCACCTTCGCAACGTGCTTTCCACATCAGCAACCACTTTTCTCGTGGCAGTGCTTCACGCAGTTCAATCCTAATGNGCTCTTCCTCAATCTGGAACTTGTTGTCACCTGAATTATTCATAGAAATCGATTGCAGCTTTTCAATTTTTATGCGCNGACACCGCAGTTGTCGGCTGCTCTGAGCGAAGCGTTAAAACGATTCCATCCGGTGCCATGCGCATCGAGAGCCGCAAAGCAACATTTGAGTTAAAAACGGTTTAAGCAGTTTGAAATTAGTTTACTGCCAGTAAACAACGCAAAACATTAGGGAAACGAATCATGAAACAACTGCCGCAGTTTGTTGGGCATGTTTGGCAGATTTTTGTTTGCACTGGCACGCTCTCAGGTTTTTTCAGTTTGTAGTCCTGGACACAAGCCTGTTTTGACCAGAGTGACCTGCCACCAAATGCTTGCACGAAAAGCATTTTTCTTTCCTAATCTCTTTGTTCAGAAAAAAGGTTACGCAATTTTTCTTATGCGCTAGACACTTTGTATTTCAATTTAGCTGCAATCTTCAGGTTGTCATGACTACATTCCTGCATCCCACCAACCACGTTATAATAGAACCTTTCTAAAACAACCTCTTTTCTTCACCACAGTGGCATTTTAAAAATTAAACAATTCTTTCCGAATGAAAAGCGTGGTCTGTCCTTCTTTTGTAAAACCCTACGGAAGATTGGCTCAACTTGTAACTCTTTAATGGGGAGAATGGCTGTCGACGCTTTCTCTGCGGTCACAATTAACACGGATTTAACTTTTACGGTATAAACTATATGCAGTACGTTGCCTGTGAAGCAATCTGTTAAAACTATTTTTGTCGTCAGATAGGGGAAGGCGGGGTACAGTCGACACTTTTTTGCATTTTCAACCACTGCTACTTTATTGCAAGTCCAAACAAGCTCAAAATTTGTCACAAAATAAAGCAACTCTATATACACAATATCCTGCCAAAACATGAAAACAACGCCCTTCAGAAAAAAATTTGCAAACAGTTTAAAAAGGGTACTTTTTCTGTCGAGTGTGCCCCATGCATGGGACACACTCGACATGAGCATGGGGTACACCTGACAGGTCAAAAAAGTTGGGTTGCATGCATTGCATAATGTTCATGTGATATCCCATGTAAAGTAGGCACTTACTGACTGCCTCTCCACTTTTATCACATTCTAATTACCCACCATCACTGCATGGTAAAACAAATTTGATGATTGCCAAATATTCAATGAAACCAATGCAGTATGCTGAAACTCATGCTTTACCATACAAATATGTGCCTCTAAGCACATAATAAACCTAAAAAGGTTCATTGATTAGAATTATTCTGTACTGCATTCCAATATATCCCCTCAAGCTTTACCTTGCTTGGACTGACCTAGTGGCAACGTGTCGAGTGTGCCCCATTTTTTCTGTCAGACGTGCCCCATGCGTACCTAAAAAATAAAATGAAGAAGTATCAACTCAACTTAAAAAGAATTTAAAATCTGGCATTATCAAATAATGTTGCACTGCCCTGACTACAACGTCACAAAAACTCAGAATAGAAGATGTTGATTAACGTGGGCAAAACTGAAATCTAAATGCGATTTTATAAATTACTTTTGGGTAGCAAAAATACAACTTTCTCTCTGTAGCTCGTAGTAACGGCTGCCTAGCAACGAAAATTTGACTTTAGCACTACGGCTGGTATGAGACTAAATCACCATGGAAATTTTAAAGTTCAACGTTTTCAACTTTTTGAATAAATCAAAAAAGACGACTCTGCCCCTAGTCCCACTGTGCCCCACCTTCCCCTACTGACATTGAGATAAACACAAAACCGTTGTTTGAAATTTGCCCTTTCACGACTTCGCTGGTAATCTCATACGAATGCTACATGCAGTTTATGGAACTGCCTAGGGCTCATTCTGCAAAATCGAAAAGCAACATTTCACTCATCTCTTGTCACGAACTTTTTGTCCAATCACATCTTTGCAAGCCACAAGCAGATATGTGTTTAAACATACTCGAAGATAACTAACATTTTTGCATAAGCATTTTTTGTTTTTTTTTCAATTGCTCTCTGCCGCTGCCATAAACATGCCTGTTACTGTCCTCATACTTCACAGGGCAAATTAGTTTGTTGAAGCAGACGTGTAGCCGACGCTTTTCATCCAGTATCGAGCGTTTGCTAAATTTACTAGTAAAGTAATATAAAAAAAACAAAGACATATTATTGCAACGACTGCATAGTGTGCCCGATTGACAGGTGTTTCTTTCGCACCGGAACAAGCAGGATTTCTGGGTTTATTCACGCAAAAAATTACGATGGGTCGCTTTTTTAATTTGAATTTTTGTCTTCTGTTAATGATGACCTCGTTTGCTGCAAACTCTCTGTACAGCAAATCTTTTTGAAAATTTTCATTTTTTGACACTCCCAGCAACGCAGTGTCGTTTGCGTTTTGGCAAGACCGGCCTAAATTTTTGGCTACCACTCAACGTGGATCAGGAAATCCTGCATTTGTGTGATGGTCGCGAAGATGCTTTTCCAAATTTTCTTTGCAAGTTGTTGTTTGTTGCAAAGACGTTTGGGATAATGCCTCTGAACTAAAAGACAAAAACTTATTACGATCTTTAAAGCATGAGGTGTCATTGATACTGTGGATTCAAGATCAAAACAGCCAGGCAGTATCAGGGATGTCGCCAGCGGGGGGCCAGTGGTGCTCGGCCCCCCATTTGAAATCTGTGCCCCCCCATTCACGTTTGGCCCCCTGGTTGCTGCCTACATCCAATACAGTATTTTTAAAATGTGGCCGCCCTTTCTGGTTTTTGGCCCCCCCTGGTGCTATATCCTGGCGACGGGCCTGGGCAGTATACAGTTTTCTCGCGCTGACTTCCTGAAAACGTACATAACCAAATTTAGCTCTGAAAAAAACGGTGTTGTTAATAACCTTCTCTGGAAAATAAAAGAATGTTAGGTTTTTGCACTTTCCAGAAAATGCAACTGCCCACAGAAAGATTGTTTGATATCACAAATCAAAATTGAACGCCTCACAACTTCGTCTGTCATTTGGTCGCGCTTTGTTCAGAGAGCACTTTAACTCTTTCTGTCCAATGCTACGATGTTAGTGAAAAGTTGAATTTCTGCTAGCGTGTTTTGTCTACTGGAAGTTCGGTGAAGCAATCGTCTAAAATCGATTTGCTATCCTTTATCGATTAAACGGGAATAAGTAGGCAGCGCATAGGGAGTTTCTCAGAGCTACGGGTGTTTGTTAATCGCCTCGCTATGTTAAAAACGTTGTTTCGCCGTGTTTACGGTAGATTAAGGCAAACAGCATTGCGCAGTCTTGGTCAGAATGACATTTAGAAAAGGCAATCGATTGGGTAACGTGAATGAAAACATTTTTTCCTTTTGCCCATCAAAGCAACCGTTCTGTGCGGGTCCCACTCACCAAGCGCTCCCAGCAAGGAACAAAACAAAACGAGCAGGCATGATGAAAACGACCTTTTTCAATTCTCTCGGCTTGCATGCGAACGACGAGATCTGTTTCGATGTTTCAATTGGCGGATGAAGACAATATCCAGTGAATAAGATAAAAAAATTCACGGAAAATAGGTGATGATTCGGCGGAAACATGACTTTTGGAGAACTTTGGTGTTTTATTCCATCATAGTTGTGAGACAGCAACACAAGTGACATTTTTTAAAGTTTGTTGATTTGAAGTGGACACCGAACTACACTGCTTTTTATTTATCTTCTTTTTGCCTCTGCACAAAAGTGAAAACTAAAAATACACGAGAGTATAATATAAAAACTTGGACAATATATAAAAAGCGCAGAGTCTGATTGTATTGGCAGCAGTAACATTTTTATTGTGGCACTTCAGGCTTCTCACAGGTTATTGCTCGTTGTGCTGTATTAACACAAGTCGTCGGGGTGGTTCACATCCAAGTTTTTCTCCATGCTTTACATGAGGTTAACCCCACGTTAGTTGAATTGCTGAAAGTTCTTTTGTTACAGAATTACTACAGCAAGGAGATTTACGCAAGTATTGTTAAAATTGTTTTATCAAGTGTATTTACTAAATCGTTCATATCAAGTTTAGAGCTCGGAACCAGTTTTTTGAGTTTTGTAGAAATTTTCGTGAAAGTACCCTCAGTATACCCTTGATTTTCTGTTCGCTACTGCAAATATTCATAAAATGATAAGAAAAAATAAAGTTTCATAGTCACATAGAATTATTTGGATCGTGCGTCCGTATAGCCTTACCGTATAACATCGCATTTCATTAAATATGAGGCAAATATCAGAGCATAAAGTGGTTATTTCCAAACACTTCAGAAATATATGCCCCTCAGAGGAGTTTGTTAGTGCAAAGACGACCTTCTTACAATGTATTCAATTAGTTTACGTTGCGTACCGCAAACTATCCGACAAAGCCTCTTGAAACACTCACACAGATCCCCTCCCAACCCATTTCGCATCTGGTAGACAGCTTTGGGAAACTTGGAGCATACATTGTTGATTTTGAAAGTAGACTACAGAAGATGAATGTTCACTGAAAAAGTATTTCGCTAAAAACACTATGACATCTTCCTCCTAAAGGAAAATCTTGAAAAAAGTATCTTCGTTTTATGCTCTACAAAAGTAAATTGCGAAAAGAATAGAGCAAGCCTCTGATGAGGCGATTCACTCCGGGAATATTATCGCTAAAGTCAACTTACGCATTCTGGCATAGTAATCGTGATGGTGGTTTGGCTTGTCCCAACAAACCAAACGTAACAACGTTTTCCGATAATTGTTTTGGAAATCTGTAAAAAAATTAGTGCAGAAACCAACGTTAGGAGGATTTTAAAGAGATACAAACATTTGTGTATCTCCTGACCAAAACAAAAGTACTTAGTATAACCAGAAAGTAACCTTGCCAGTGGCAGACTAAACTTAGTTTCATTTTACAGCGCTTATCGTAACCTATTGTGTACCAGGAAAATAATGACATGTTTCGAACAATTCTGTGAATAAACATAGATATATATATACACACACTTTTTGTGGGTCTGATATCATATTTCTTCATCAACATACATTTTCAATTTTTTGTGCAACCATATACTAACAATGCCAACACAGGCTTTTTTATTACATCTAAAAGCAAATATCGCNGTACTTTGTGTAGCCATTTGTGAGGTATAAATATCGCAAAACGTTCAAGCCTTTGAATAAAATGATGTTTAAAAAAGTAGTTTTGGAAAAGAGTAATTTTCATCTATGAAAGGTTGATCTAAAACGCAGTGTGGTCCAATGGAAGCAGAGCGTGAGAGCAAAGAAGTCTGGACCCTTTGCATCAGTCGAAACTTAGATAACTTTGATTACGGTAGCTTGTTTGTATGGAATACAGTTTACCTGTTAATTCATTACGCGAGTCATGAAAGCATATGACCGAACTTGTGTTAAGGAAGCAAATATTGCCCCAAAGCAGAAATTTTACAACCACGTATATCTTCTTGTAAAGATGAGCTATATTTTTCAATGCAATCCATAGAATCGTTTACACTACTTTCTGCCTCAAACTCAGCGAATCCAAGTTTTGACAGAAAAACGTAAAAATTATTTTTCGATGATTTGTAAAAACGCTGAAGCACCGTTTTCTTAAGATATTTTCTTGCAATAAAAAAAAACATGTCTCAAATGTTTCTCCTCGTTACATGCGTTTGTCGCATACAGTAACTGCTCACAAACAAACAAGTGCGTGCCAAACAACAAAAAGTCATTGCGGACGAACACCTGATTTACTTTGAAATCCGAACATTTGTCGGAGACGAAAGAGTTAAAACCTTTCGTATAGGATTCGCTCATTCTTGCACGTAGCGGGCACAAGACTCGTTGCCATGACTCTTTCAGGTGCATATCCCTGAAAAGCAAATGCGACAGGAGGGATGACTGCGGGGACGCGAGTGACGAGATGTGCCACTCGTCGACTTTCATTTGCAACAATGGTAAGTAACTGATTGTCGCGCCGCCGTTATAAGTTAGAATCATGCTTTTCAGATTCTGCTGCACAAAAAACTCACAAATGGGATGTGCGAAGAAAGCACGAAGGGAATGTGCAAGAGGTCACTGGTTTCCTCAGTTGACCGTGATTAATCTATCCATGAAAATTTTGGTTTTCTTTGTATTTTCGCACAAATGTTCAGGTCGCATGAGCAGAAAGAAATCCCTTTGCTTCGACGCAGTAGCTATGCAGAAGAGCTCTCACCCCAACCGACTGTTTTTACATACGTTTGTGGACGCAAAAACATCTACAAAGCAAAATAGTCGTGAAAGGTCATAATTACCAAGCCCGTAAAAATAGATCTTCAGTTAATTTTGTGCAAATGTTGCAGCTGATTTCCCGCAATTGCCAAAATCGTAAAATACCCATATCGTTCAAAGTTTTCCTTTGAACAGTTAATTAACATTTTTCAAAAATACTATGATTATGGTAGTTATAACTCCGTGGTCAATTTCCCCTCTTTGGGTGGGATTCGGGCAGCAGCTGTTACAGTCCATGATAATCTGCCTATTTTTCACATTCTCCACAGACATTATCGAAAATTTTAGCATTTTTCTTATTGGTCGGATCTACAAAAATTTTTGAAAATTGCGCCTATTTTCCTGTTTTTGGTTTGGAACCAGAATGGAATGATGTGTGCTTCGATCTGGCAAACTATATTTATCTGAAGATATATTACACGTATAAAAGAAATGCTCTGCAACTTATACATGTTTCTGAATACGATGCATAATTTACAAGAATAGGCAAGTGGAATTTCTTGCATCAGATTTGAAAATTGATTTCATGAAAAATATCTTTTGCAAGTGTAGTTTTATAGTGTGTACCGCTTTTGGCTGATGCTGTCCCGTTATCTTAGTCGTTCCAGCGGCATTAGCAAAACAGCTCATTTTATGGTTTCATTGCTCATATGAAAGACATTGGCCATGCAATTTCTTTCTAAGAATGCACCCGTGATGGAAGGTAGAACCAGTCTGACCTGACGACGCTCAACCGGTAAATACCAAATTTCGCGGAACAGTTGACGTGAGCAAGTAACCAACCAACACAAGAAATAAGGAAAGCAACAGTTCTATAGCAAGTAGCAACCACAACAAACACTTGGATGCAAAACAACAATCGCTGACAAAAGACAGTAAAAAATTAATTTCGAGACAATTATTCCTTGCTTGATCATGTTTTTAAGTGCAAACGAAACAGCTTCTGATGCACTATGCTGCAGCACTAAAACAAGGCAGCCTTTTCCTTGTTGTCTTCGTACCTCTCCCATACAACCAAAGCACTATGTTTGCCTGCGTTCCATCTTATGCCGTCAGCGAAGTAACTTTACTCAAGGTTCGGTACCAGCCAAGGCGCGTGTGCTTCCTGAGGTACAGAAAACGTTGTATCCTGTGGTTGCTTTTATATGTGTCCGACAACGTTTAAAAACTCCAAAAATCATTCCACAATCTTTTTTCAATAAGGTGGTCACTTCGCAGAAACGTTTCGAAAAGCATTGGTCTACTGGATGTAGAAGTAGTTGGGTGTTTTGGTTATGGGAGACTTCCACATGCTAGTCAAAATTTATAGCAAAGTTAGACTAAAATGATCGTTTTTCTTTCCGAACAAGATTCCGTGAAATGAAACACGCAAAACGCTTAGATTGCACCTTCGTTTTCTTTATTTGCTGTTCAAAGTAGCTTTACGTGTTTTGAATCGATTTTCTGTCTTGTTTAAGATCGTTGAAATCAGTCCGAAAAACGGAGAATCGCTTTGGATATTTGCAATTTAGCAATTGCAACAGAACACCAATCCATACAAATCGCAGTAGTGGTACTATCGTTAGAAAAGTATTTGTGTAAAAGAATTTACTGGAAGAAAAATTTAAAAATAGCATAAAAGCTGCTTTCAATATTATTGAAATTCTTCGGGTGCTTTCAACTGTGCGACACATATTTAATCTGTTTGTAAGCAGGAAGCAAGTTTTCTATTCCACTGTTCTACCTGCTCATCAACGAAATTTTTTATCTGATGCAGAAGAGCGAATACCTTTCTCGCAATTTTGCGACGGGTCACGTGACTGCTCTGACGGAAGTGACGAACTGAGACCTCAAGCTTCAACTCATCTTTTGAATTCTAATGAAACCATATCTTGTTCCAATATCTATAATTTCCACGACATGCGATGCTTATTACCAAGGAAGTATGTGTCCGAAGCATGACAATATAGAGTTTTCAAATTTACGTTTTGTTTTGTGAAATCGCAAAAATAACCATTTTTGATGCAGTCACTTGACACTGTGAAACCATTAACAGCAAACTGCCGATGAACATTGGACTAAATGCATACCAAGAAATAACCAAAATTACTTTTCTTTGGGACAAGAGTTGGTAAGCCTAATGCGCCCTCAGCCACTTCACTATTTTCAACGTATATGTATAATCTCTAGTAATTTTCGGGGCAAATCATTAATTTTTTTGTCAACATGCCATGGGCGCAGGCCCGCAACCGGGCAAACGCCCCCCTCCGCCAATGTTCATAAACATTTTGAAAGCGCCAAAAACTTTTATATTTGTTAGGTAAAACAACAAGTTGCAAGCATTTTGCCCCTCCCCGAATATATCAGCTGGCTGCGGCTCTGCAGTGGCGTGTATTTTGCGCTTGTTATGCTTCTTCTACCAGTCAGTTAATGAGGAAGGTTTTGTGTTGAACGCTGTTACGTTCAAGAAAAGAAATATTCGTGAATACGCAAAGGTATTGCATCAACATATCAGTAAAGCATGCAAAAGTCTACCGAAGCAATAGCGATAATCGACGTCCAATTGACCTATGCAATGCTGTGACCAGGTATTCATCGATGCCTGGGCCGACTAATGTGTAACATGCTCACCGAAAAATAATTGGCTGAAAAAGAATCCTGCCTTATTGAATTGGACGGTGACCGGTTGTACCGACTGCCGTTATCTCAGGAGGAAACTATAGTAAGATGAGAATATTCGGGTAACTCTGTTCAGAAACGAGTTACGAGTATCTATGCGCACCAGAAGTGGTAGTTCTTTCACTGCTTACTCGCAGATATCACTGCGACGGCACTGAGCAGTGTGTTCTTCGGGAGGACGAATGCACTAACAACTGCTCTTACTCATTCATGTGCAACAACGGCCAGTGCTTGCTTAGCAACAAGAAGTGCGACGGCAGAGTGGACTGCCTCGACTTGAGCGACGAGTGTGGCGGCTTTCCTTGCGGCAAATCATTATCGTGCAATAATGGCTCGTGCCTACCTCAGGATCATTTTTGTGATGGCGTGAAGCATTGCGCTGATGGTGAAGATGAAATTGAAGAGAGCCAAGAAGGTATGGTTTGCGAAATGGCAGATAAAATGAGAAGTAAGTGTTCTGCAATCATTCGAACGATTCGTAACGGCGGATTTTTGTATTTCCTGCAATGTTTTGTTTAAATTCCGTTATAAACTAATTTCAAACGATGGCAAAACATGGATGCCTGAGTGATGTTGCGTTGTTTTCGAAACCCCGTGTACGTACAAACCGGTTTTAAATGCCTTACAGTAGTTATGTTCGTGATGCCTTTCTCAAGCAAGCTTCTCTAGATCAGACAAAGCGTATCTGTTTTAGCATCGAAAAAAGGACCATAGGTGTTAACCCTGTCTGCCATTACACCTACACACTGGAAGGTGAAATCCGATGTAGTGGCAATTCTTTCACAAAGAAAAACCCTGAAGACTGCAGTGTTTTTTTAAGGTTTTTCAAAGGATGTTGTGGTGGAGCTTTAAGGTGTCAATACGATTTGCCCTTCTGTGCCTCACACTTTTAACTGATTTTCACATTAAAGCGCAAGTTTCCGTTCAAATATGCTAATTATCTGCGTACGACATTAAACTTTGGCAAACAANATACTGTAAAGAAAATTTCATAAACAGAAATTTTCTNTGTCCATACTCTCCGAGTCTAATTTACCATATCTGTCCNAAGGTATAAGGTTTTCGGGTTCATCCTCACTATTGCTGTCCCCTGCATTAGTGTTCCCTGCGTCGGCAGGCAGGGCATGTNTGTTTTCTTGCTCAGCCCGCCGCGATTGGAGCGCGCAGGTTCTTTATGTCGCGCTTCGATATAGTTCGACGCTCGTCCCTTCACAACCACTTTTGCGCGTCTAGTTGAGCTCACTTGGCATCGCTAACCAACGCATAATTGATAGAAATATTCAAAAGAGCAGAAAGATTTTCATTTAAAATCCAGTTAAAGTGAGACGTTCTTGTACGCTTGAAGAATGAAAAACCTCTCTCTGACCACGCTGCAGGCAGAGGGACGGTCAGCCAATTTGAGCAATGCAGGGAATTTCTGGATATCTTGTGTGATAGAAAAAGGTCTCTGCATAAGATGGAGCATAAGCTAGCAGCATCTTCGCAATCCTTCGGAGCTGTGGTAACCATATGCTCCACAAAACTTGGCCAATCATTTAGCACTTTGTCAGCTTCTCCTACGACGGAACCAAACGTTTCTACTAATTGCTTTATTTGATCAACGCCACAATTTCGATTTAAAGGTAAATAGTTCGGATCGAAGCAAGCAAATGCGCTAAGAACCTCAGGTTCAGGAAAGTGACTGCTCCTGTTACCAGAAACTGAATTCACGTATTTTTTCGTTACATGTGAAACAAGATGCTTTTCGTCCTGTTCTGAAATATCCCCTAATTCACTTTCAAACCCTTCCCAATGACCTTTAAGCTCCTTTAACTGTTCTGGTTTAGCAGCGGATCAGAGATCTTATTCATATGCAATTCCACTAAAGATTTCATCTGGGCAAAGTTAATACATCCCTCCTAAAACATTTTACTCAGTTGTGTCAGGTAAGGTAGCAATGTCGACAAAAGTTAAAGGACCACGATGAAATCTTTTGTTTTCATAAGTCGCAGTAAATCAATGCACATTGCATCATATTTCATTTCTGGCAGCTGCTTCAGTGCGACCGAAATAATAATCAAATTCGTACTCCTAGTAACCCTCAACTGCCTTACCCGAAAACCCCCTTGGTTTACATGCGCACTGCAATCGCCGACCTTCCGAGTCTTCATAGAAGTTTGATGCATCGCCAGGCAAGCCGACCGCAGCGGTGAAGCAGCAAAACACTTCCATATTTGCAGTAAAGTGCTTTCGCATTTTCGTACAGCATACAAATCTGCGGTGTAGCAGCAGGACAAAGCGAGGCGGTGCACATGACAATGCATACATACCATGGTTACAATTTCCGCTTTCAACTTTTGTGCCAGAGAACTGTGTCGGACTATCATTGCAGCCGCACCATCTGTTCCAGTAGCCACGCGGAGGAAAACATGCTTTCCTCAAATCGTTTTATCTCTTCCAAAATTTAGTGTGTCATTGTGATATTTTGGGTGTAATTTTGACACCCAAAAGCGGCTTAAAACACTGACACTGTATATGCGAGTAGCAGTGAGCTTGAAAAACACCGCTGAACACCGCGTACATAAATGCGTTGATGCTATCACAAAACGATGGACGAAAGCAGTCGCGCTATACGTCACAATGCAAACAGTTTGCTCTTCAAAATTTGTCATCATCAGCGCTGCATCAGGTAAGGAGCAAACTTGTCGCCCTTATATCTACAAAATAGGAGGTGTGACCAGTGACGGATTTACGCATAGTCCTCATAGGCCATGGCCCATAGATGTGTCCAATAATTAATTACTCATGCTCAGCTCCACACCTTTTTGTAATCACGCTGATTGTTTTCAAAGACGTTTTGAGCCCACAAACTCGAAAACAACCTTTGAGTGTCAACATTTTATAGATGGCTTTATTGAAAAACTTCAAACAAACTTTTTCACTAAGACCCGCATTCGCTCAGGACAGAATTTGATTTATGAAAATTAAATTCCGCTTGCACTGCTAAAATTCCATTGCTTGGTTTCTGGCACCAGACCTTGGTTTACTTGATAGAGAAAAAAACGCGTTCGTAATCTACAATTCTTCGAACTTTCCGTAATCTTTTTCCTTGTAAAAAGATCAATGATTTGTGCTTACTAGACTGAGAGCTTTCACAGTTTATACAATTAAATATGTCAAAATATTTACCACCTTACTTTTCTCATGATCACCGATCATGACTACTTTTTGTAGATTGTGTCCAATTCTACAATTTCAATCGTTTTATGCTTTAACGGTCGCTATGACCTGAGCGCCTGCATTTCCTTTGTTTTAATCTGAGAAAGCCAACTGTGCTTACCCAGAAACCGTTTCGTTCTCCCTAAAGGCAATCCACACCACCCTCATTCGTCCGATTTTCATATTTTTCAACCGCTCAGTCGTGTGAAATCCCTCCAACCCTTACTCCGCACACGTTTGCCTCTTCTCGCAGAAATTCTGCACATGCTAGCCTTTTCCCAAAGAGGTCGAACTTCGTTACGTTGCTCCAGAAACTAAACCTGGTAAATTTTTCATTTACCAGTGTTTTCGATGTCGGCTGTGTCAGGAAGGGGTTCTTGCAGAGTTTATTGCAAATGCTGTTGCGTTACACGGCTAACATGACACCTCTCAGGACTGTTGCGTTCAACAGTTTTTGAACAAAAAGCACGTTGTGGTACACGGTCCTGTTCCACTGCTTGGCCCTCATAGTTTGCTCGAATATGTTGTATTACAATTGCTTGTGTGGGCACGAAGTTGGACAAAATACACCAAGGAATAAACTGCCCCACTGAACACAGCACCTCGTACAATCTGACATTAGGCTCTTTTCATAGCAATCCACCTAGGGTGACCACACTTCCTGGCTTAAACCCGGGCAGTTCAGTTTTGGCGGTCACGCCTCGGTTACCCTCTTCATTACCTGCTAGTTGCGAGAACGAGAACGTCTTTGAACAACAAAAATGATGAGTTACGAAGGGAACAATGGAAATGAGACTAAACCTTTTTGGTTATTTCTCGTTTGCACTTAATTGCTTGTCGAAGTTTTTGTAGGAAATCAGAGGAGTTTCCACAACTTGTCCTAATTCGAGGCACACTGAAATTGCTGTCACCGTTATTTGAAAGCTTCACCAAAATTGCGCAACTTCCCGGTTTCGAAAATTTTTGTGGGCGCCTTTCAGATCGGGTTTTCGTTTATAAAGTAACGTTTGTGCTTCACTCGTGACAAAAGTTGCTTGTATTTTTGTGGCGGTTGTTTTATCGGACAAAAAGAATGTAGTTTGAAAGCTCAAATGTAAAAGTATTATTCAGCGACAAGGTTGGAATTCTGTTGTGCGTTTAGGAACATCCTTTGCGGATACATAAACTAATTTGTGGATTTATGTGATCATGGATAGTAATAACAGGTTGGGGCAGCGGCAGATTCTTGCCGCATTACCAAGTAGTTACAGCCAGTACGAATCCATCCGGGTGACGTGAATTATAAACATTTAGCACCTTTGCATTCACTGGCCTCACAGTTCCTGCATTTCGTTCTTTCAAATGGTCATTCTCTCACTGTGTGAAAAGTTTACTGCTGCTTGTTTCGAGATCAGTGACGTACCGAAGGTAAGGGCAAAAAGTGCAATGCCACGGGCCCACAACGCAAAAGGGGCATCGACATCCGAAACGTAAGTCTGAAAAGGTTTATTCCTCCCCTGACAATATGTCTTGCCTACACTTACAGTTTAGGGTTTGCATGCGGTTGCGCCAAAGGTGTTTTTTTGCAACTTTACTTCGAATCGCTATAGTTCGTGATGCACCAAAGTTGGTAAAAGTTCATTGCCGAGACTTCTTCACTGTGTCTTAACTATGAATGCTGTGGTGGTTGCTTGCGTTAGGTCTATGCAAGGTTTTTAAGGACTTTTGCTTTCCTTGCACAGTGACATTAATTCAGGAGTTATAAGTGAAGTGCAGTGCATTCCACCACATTTTCCACAAGGAAACTAGTTGCGTGAAATCCTTCCACGTCCAGATGACACCCTTTGCTGATTTTCTGGCCAACACTCAACGAAACACTACCTTTCAAAATCGTTAAGGGTCATCAACCAGCAGGGGCGTAACTAAGAGGTGTCTCAGGCTGTCATGACAGGCCTATTTTTGCTGACAATTTAGCCGTTTTGTCTTAAACCCAACGATTCCGAAAATGTAAATCTCTACTGCGCGGCTGTGACTGTCACGAGTCTAATGTTATTTACGTGCAGTCTGTTCTAGTCATATGTTAGATAAGGAAGGCGCAAACATCGTCAAGGATGTTGTAAACATGTCAAAGAGGTTGCTTACGCCTTCGTTAACAACAAGATTGTATTTATTTTCACTATATTAGCAATTGCCAATGTCCTTGACTTAAATGTGCACTGTCACCCAGCCAGAAAATTTACTTGTGTGGAAACTCATCTTTATATTTGCGAAGGAAGCTAGATTTAGTAGCCTAGAGGTTCGTCCAGCAGGCCGTTAAGTCTTTTGGGAGAGTTTTTACACTCAAATGGAAAGTTACTCATGTCTTTTATATTCGTGATAAAACGCTTTCCTGTAAAATTTGCTACTATCACTACTTGCAGTGCATATCATTATGCTTACTTAGGCGATGGGTTTCACTACTGCTCGAATGCATTCAGTCGCATCAACAAAAGAATTGACGCCACCCTATCACCGCGCACGTGCCGCTTGCCTTCATGGCATGTGTGCGACGGCGTGGGCCACTGCGAAAACCGGACGGATGAATGCGTGAAAGGTTGCGATCGGTCATTTTCCTGCGATGGCGGCGAAAACTGTGTTGCGAAATCGGGTTTATGCGATGGACACGCATCATGCAGGTACCAAAATTTCGTCTTTGTAACTTGCCACTAATTTATTCGAACAGAAATATTTCCAGCTCTCTGTCAATTGTCAGAGCATTGTCTCGTGGCTGGCTTATTGTTTCTCAGCTTTATTTTAACTTTTCGCTAGATATTTAGCGACGAGGCTGAGAACATGCAGTTGATGCATTCTTTCATTTTAACTTTAGCATGATCTTGCCGCCAAATATCTCATTACACCAAACCATTAGAGGTTCAGGAAGGTCATTTTAAGGAAGCTTTTGCCCAGCACGACGATGGCGCCTCTTTTTTTATTTTACGCCGTGCGACATACAACATACTGTTGACACTCATTCGGCGGCTCGGCTCTTTTACCGACTGCCTTAGCCCGAAACCAGGTCTGAATCCATCGCTGCTCCAAACTAAACAGTCATTTATGCAAATAGATTGTATTGCGTTTGACTGCAGTACAGAGGTATTGACGGCCAGTGCATTGAGATAAAACGAATAAAGGCAGACAAATGACGTCACTGAGTCCGGCCACATTGTACCAAAATAAGTAAGCGTAAAACAAAGTGAACCTGCAGCTAGGGCACCGAAAAACCTTACGATAATCGAGCCGAAATGCGCAAGCAGAATGAAATATTTCAGTAACTTTCTGATTAAAAATTAATTTTTGAAAGGAATTTAAAAGTTCTAGGTTTTCGTTATTATATTTAAATAATTTTTTAAAAGTTCTGATTATTTTCAATTTTTGTATTTAGAAGTCATAGACTGATAGGCTAGCCTAAAACAAACACGACATGTGGTTGTAGAGTGAGCAAGTTGATGAAATGTTTATTCAAACGTCTGGGTCAAATCCAATGTGCTAAGGTGCGCCAGTGTTTGTCTTGAAATCAGAGCTTTTTTAACACACTTACTAGGGGGCAACTGTGCCCCATTCCCTACACCTTCCTCACCAGACGAAACCATTTCCGCCATCCCAGTCAAAAACCCTCTGAGCAAAAGAAAGGATGATGACATGACATTCGACGGCAGACTAACAAACGTTAGGACTCCGGTTGCTCGCGGTTTGTATTGCTCCTCCTCTAAAATCTGATTAAAAACGCTTTGCATGAAACCACGGTAAATAGTCAAGGCTAACTTAACCCTTTTTCTCGTATCGTTGGTTCCTCAGTAACGCCCCAACTGCACATCATAACATCACCTGACACCCATGGGCGCCGGAAGGATTTTTTCCAGGGAGGGCATTAGGGGATTTTTCCAAACATTTTCTAAGGGGGGCCAAAAGTGGTGAAATTTGTTTTTTCCCACTCGAAACTAAGAAAACAACCTTTTTTTGCTGAAATTTTCAAAATCCAGGGGGGGCAAGCCCCTCCTGCACCCCGTTCCGACGCCCATGCTGACACCTAGGCATTGCCGAAGAAGATTTCGCTGAAGCGGTGATGGCTCAGTGGTGGAGTGTCCACCTCTCAATTGGAAGATTGTTTGTCCTGTTTACCGACACTGAGTGAATCGCTGTTGCGCTCCTTGGGCAAGATCGTTCGCCTCAACTGCCCCGGTAAGAAGCATATTTCAGGCGTCGGCATGCCGCTAATTGCCGTCACCAAAATCATAAAAAAAGAATTTTCTTGGCACATCTCATGCTATTTTTTAATGTTCTGAGGGATATTTTCAATAAGTGCCATAGGCTGTAGCCTAATCATTTGGTGGGTTTATCAACATTAAATTTTGGCGGTTGAAGTGAAGAACTCTGCAAAGGTACGCTGCTCATTTTCAATACAACGACTGTTTTTCTGTGTGACATGATGGTGTCGGAAAATGACGTTCTTGAAGCGGACTAGTGCAGTTGCTGCGTTTGTGTGTAGGGTTGCCAGATGGCCGGTATTTCACCGGCCTGGCCGGTATTTTACTGCAAGTTTGGCAGACACCGGTAAGAAGCCGGTATTTTCAAAATCAGTGCCTGAAGCCGGTATTTTGAAAATAAATAACTTGCAGTAACTGCAAAATAACTAAATAATAAAACTAAATAAAGAAACTAAAAATAACTTATGCAGAACTTAATAAATTATAGTGACTCTGGTATTGAATCTTGTCAGTACAGTTCCGTCAACGAAGTTCATTTGGGGCCAAAACAGAAGCAAATTATTGCTTGGGCTTAACAATAATCACTGTCTCTCCGTTTCCCTGTTCCTTTGTTTTGTCATACTTACCATTCTCCGTCATCCTAGCGTGATTTGTACGAGCATTGTTTTTGGCAAGTAACCGTGAAACCAGCGTAGGTGGGGTTGTCTGAACTATTATAGGCTATTGCAGGCAGAATGCAAGCAAAATATATAGAAATGGACAGGAAGAGAGTGACACTGTAAAGACTAGTGAACCTGGTAGTCATGGGCGTAGCGAGGTTGGATGGCGCCCGGGGCAATAAACAAGTTTGGCGCCCCCGTGGTCGAACCGAAACCCCATGGTCGAAGTTTGGCGCCCCCATGGTGGAACCTGAGGTCTTTCGAAAGTAAATTTACTGTATTGAAGAAAGCACTTGTGACATTGTTGGGACTTTTCGACGGCTCCCGCAGTAATTTGTCGCCCCCGCAGTGATTCAGCGCCCCCATAGTGAATTGGCGCCCGGGGAATTGTGCCCCCCTTGCCCCCCGTCGCTACGCCCTTGCTGGTACTACACCGTGTAAAAAAACAGATGGAGAAATTGCATTTTTAATAAGTCTCGGCTAGAGATCGATACACACAAACAATGGCTCGCCCAAGATCAGGATCCTAATCAAGTTTGCTGTGTATTGTGCCGCAAATCATTTGTAGTGAGATATCGTGGAAAAGATGCATTAAATCAACATGTTAAATTAAAAGACACAAAAAGGTTGTCAGGGCGCAATGCGTATAAGACTTCAGTTCGATCGGTAAATTTTTTGCTCCGAAAAGCTCTTCGTTACAAGACGAGTATCAACTGCTGAGATAATGAAAATATTACACGCTATCAAGCTTCACCACAATTAAGACGCATCAGATTGTGGCAGCGAACTTGACGTTCTTGTTGATGCAGATTCCATCGTATCATTTAAAATTAAATTTGGCGAAAAAAGATGGAAGCAATAACTAGAACGTTCTTGGACCCCTTGCTGTTACAACTGTTGTAGACAAATTACCNGCAGATCCTCCATGCCCAATTATATGAATTAGAGACAGTAGCAGTTATAAAGGGAGCCTGGNTGGGCCATGGCCCACCGGGTTTGTGGTTGGCCCCAGGCTTGGCCCCCAGTTTTGTGCTTAATTTCACGTTCAAATTCGTTTGATTGACATANACAGCAGATAACTTTCAGCCAGCAAAATTTTAAACGATAATTTAGAAACCCTCTTGCCTGCATTCAATATTTCCCAAATGCATGATAAGCTGAGCTGTTGGTTTTGACGGCCGGGTAATGGGAGTTGTTTATGACGACACACATCAGTGGTTGCTCGGATCCTGCGTGAAATTTTTTTCAGAACGCGGTTTTGGTGGTGAAAGGTCCAGTTCGAAGCTAAAAAACAGTCTTTATAAATAGGAAGGTTGATCTATCGTGCATTTCAGTGTGAGGTAGAACTGGATTATATTACTGTCGACAGATTGTTGCTTGTCCCAGTGGGAAAATGTTTGCAACAACATTGAGAATAGGGGTAAGTTAATTTATCAGAATTTATCCTGACTGTAAGCGCTGGTGCCTTGTGTCTCGTATGACTTCGAAGCATCTTACGCAACTGGTCGTGGCTTCAGTTTTTAGTCTACCTACACATGTCCTGCAACCTCATAGAACTTTGTAATGACATTTTGTAATGGTTAAGGAGCAATTATTTCCGGCATTTCAGCTCTTTGACCCGGAGGTCAAACATTTCGATCAGAAGAACACTTGAAAAAATTTGCAAATGCATATTCACTTAGTGAAAATGATTTGAAACATGAAACACTTCTGGCAAAGACTTTGCTTCGGAAAGAGTCACAGCTGTCTTGGCAACATTCTATGATGACATTAGGGCTTTTACATGACGTATTAAGTGAGCTCCTTGACTCACTTTCCTGGTCACGTGATACGATTACTGCTGATTCACAAAATCCTTGCTTGAGCGATCGAATGAGCGTTCGGGAAAGTATACTTGCTTGGTTCGCAAGTGAGCTCCCTGGTAAAAGCGTTTTCGCGAAGCAGGCGCCTCAGGCTTGGCAGTCGCCTTAACATCTGCATTAGTTGGATGATGCAAGAGTGAATTTAAATCACGTCTGCTGTTTTGAAATGGTACAACGTGTTGGTTTTATCTTAGTTTTGCAATCTGCATTGCAGAAATAACGACATCAAACCGCGGTGTGACTGTGGAGTGCAGTGAAATTGTGTAGGCTACGTAACATTGCCTGGATGTAACGTTTGTGGTACGCTAGACTGCTGTTTCGCTGCAGTTTTTCAATGTCAGTATTGTCCACTGGAAAATGCTCTTGCAAATTACACACAAAATTAACGGCCTAGTAGCCCATATAGGCTAATTGCTGATGGTGGTTTGCCTCCCAAAAGTATTGTAGGACTCCATGTTNGTTGGAATACAGTCTAATCGCGTTTCAAAACTTTCAACTGCAGAAAACTGGGTGTTGTAGTAGGTATCTGCAGGATTNTGATAATCCCTTTGTTTTGTCTGACGCATGCTGAAGCGTTGCAGAAGCCGTGCAAAGAAATGATTTGTAATTCGGGCCTAATCTGTTTNTGCCTTTCATCATCCTTAGACAAGCTGGGTTTTGGGAAAAATGACTAATAAAATGTGCCTCATAAGTGCTGCCTCAGAAAACTGTTCTTCGTTCGTCATTAGTAACTGGAAAATCTACAGCTCTACAAGACTACAACGACCGATATTATTAGTTTACTCGTGAAGCTGGTGCCGCTAGCCTAAGGCCGCAGCGCAGAACACCCAACCAAGTCGTTCTGAAGCGCCGCGTAAACACGCAGCTCCAAAGTTCTCGTTTGGGTTCAATTGCACTGAGCTTTCTTGACGTCAAAACTCCCTTCGACCGCACTTGTTAGCACGACCATGTAAATGGGCCTCTTTATGCATCAGCTTAGCTAATTCAAATCGATGTAGCAGTTTTTAAAAATTGAGAGATTTATGCAAAGGCGTAATAGAGGTAAAGATTCGTATTTAGTCTCACTATCTCGTGAAGCTCATATAGGTACAGCCATAAACCAAGCTAGGGGTCTTGTCCTCAACCAACTTCAACATTATGGGGCTAAATAGTTAAATAAACGTAACCGAAAAGTGACTACGACATGACTTTTCTCCCTTTCCATACTTTTTCTAACATGCACAAACTCCCAATTCAAAATTTTGTCAGTGTAAGGGGAAGTTAGTACAATGAAGTGCAAACTGTATAATCGTCAGCCATTACTGTAAAAGAGGGATTGTTAACCTGGGGTCCGTGAACCCCTTAGGGGTCCATGAGTGTGCTTTAGGGAGTCCGTAAACCAAGATCCAATCAAGAAAATCCGCTACTTTTTATCCGCTCATTTGGACCATTATTCAGCGAACCACAACTAGTCTGACATGTTAATGTTACAAGTCGACTGACCTTTTTTTATTTGATTTTGATGACGGCAATTGGCGGAGGCCGAAGCCTGAAATTTGCTTCTTGCAGAGGTGATTTGTTGCTAACGCTAAGAAGCGATCAAATCGAATTTCTCAATAATCGAAAAAACATTGACAAAACAAAGGATTCGCAGCGATTTTGGGTGCAGTGAAAGGGGTCCGCAAGTGCAAAAAGTTTGAGAACCGCTGCTCTAAATCTGTGATGGAGTCTCGAGACTTGGTCTTGTAATGGTCTCGGTCTCGAGATCAATTTTTTGAGTCTCGGTCTCAGTCGCGAAGGTTTCAGGTCTCGTCTCGGTCTCGAAGGTTACAGGTCTCGGTCACAAGCCTCTTGCCTTGAAACTTTGAATACTGCAAAGGTATGGCTTAGTAAAACTTCTGTATTTCAACGTGTTTTTGCCTTCTGTACCTGCAGATAAGAAACAACAAAATCAGGTAGGAAAAATGCCAGAAGTTCGAAAAATTTTCAACCTCGAAGTGGTGATAACATTTTTTTGAAGATATTTAGAAAAATTTCGGCATGATCCACAAATTTTCAAGTCGCCAGTCTCGGTCTGGGATTTTTCGATGAAGTCCCGGCCTCGAAGTTTTAACCAGGAATCGGTCCCGAAGTTTAGGTCTCGACTACATTTCTGCTCTAAATACCCAGCACAGCAATTTTAAATTTATTTCTCAAGTGGAATTATTGCTTGCCCTTGCGCATTACCAAGACCTTTCTGGCTAATAAAGTTCAGACTATCAACTTTTTTGCTTCTTATTTGGTTCTCATATTGAAGCTCCTATCATCTACCCGGCAATGGAACTTTGCTTTTTCTTCGTTGTTCTAACAACGAACTTGACAACAGAGAAGACTTGGATTAGCTGCTAACAAAGTTGTAACACCTAACATGTCGAAGTAGCTATGAACTTGAGCAAGTTAATCTAAAGCACAGTATTTGTTTTTCGTGTGTGTGTGTCTTTAGCATTTTTCAAATTGGCCTTTATGAACTTCTATGCCCGATACAATTAACCTCATTTATTCAAGTATTAGCAACGGGGCTAATCTATTAGTTTATCAGTTTTTTTTAAGGCGTTTTAGGGACCCGATTCGGGTCCCTAGAATCAGAGAAAATTATCATCGGGTCCTTAAAATCAGAGAAAATTGGGTCCCTAGAATCAGAGAAATCGCGTCCCTACAGATCCATACCGGGTTCCTAAGATTTTCCTTAAAAAAACCCTGAGTTTATTATATTTTTATCCTGATAATTTTCCGCAAGCAGAAAAAATGATTTAGTCTGATTCTTTTCCCCGTAAACTAGATTGATCCGTCTGTCGAACAACATTGTTGATGACGTAAAAACGTGAGTGAAAGTGACAAACCAGTAATCTAATTTATTTGCTCTTATTAGTTGCATTACACACGCTTTCACTGGCAAGTCGGCAAGTCACTAAGGATTTGCAACTAAGTCACATTTATAGGGCAAGACTGGGCGTGCAACCACCCTGCTTCCTAACTTTTGTGAGAGCGGTAAATTCACAAGCTTTTAGTAACTTACATGGATAGAACATTTTTGGTAGCTGTCGATGTTTGCTCACTGGAAGAGCACAAAAAGGTTGCAACGAATCATTTATCTTTTATTTGAACGTACTTTCGAGGAAGTTGAAATTCAGCCAAATGTTATTCAAAAAACATTAGCCGCAAACGTGCTACACACCCGAGAGGACCTTTTGTAATTGTTCCATTTAGTATTTCTTTCAGTGCCATGATTAAAGTTCTGAGTTAGAAGAGATTTTACAGTCAACCAGCATAGGACGCAACTTTTACAAAATACACACTCCTGAGCTATGACCCTTGTGTATTTCAAAAACCTTTTGTGCCATGGATGCAATTCCCCGATGCTTCATTTCATTTCAATTTTTACAGTAGCCTATAAAACGCTTTGCGAAATCCTTGCATTTAATAAACATAATAATGACAACACGTTTATAAAAGTTCCTTGTTCTTTCAAAACCCAATGTGTTTTTTAGTAAAACTGTCAAAGAAAATTTGCACCGGCTAGTTTATATTGCAAGCAAATAGTCTGGAAACTTTTTGCGCAGTTGGACCTCTAAGCCTGACCTCGGGTGTTGAAGTCCAATTGCGAGTGCCAAAAGTTCAGATTCAATCAGAATATCATGCAAACGTACAGGAAACCCTAGACTGAGCTTTTGCATAGCTACTTGACCCGCCGCAACTCTTTTCAAATATAACTTTCACATCGGTCTGCCGACAATTCAAAGCCGCAAATTGAAAGGCGCAAACTCAAAACCGCAAATTCTAATCTCAATTGTAGCATCACACTAAGAAAACAATGATTTAAAANAGTTGTTTTTCGCAAATCAATTCTAGTCTGCTAATTGATGTGTTAATTAGTCTGCAAAGTTCATGTGCTAGTTAATCTGCTAATCAATTGTCTGTANTTTTATAGGAAAGCTAAAATTTAAATAAAGTATGAATAATGTTGATTTTTACAAAAGCGGGAAAGGGAAAAACTAAAGCATGTTATGGCGGCTGTTCCTACAATTATGAGAAAGATAGTAAGCTCAATGTGGGTTTAACATTCTGGCAATGTAAGGAGTATTGGATGGAAAACAAGGTCCGGTCTAGAATGCATGTATGTGATGGAAATGCAGCAAAATTCATGGAAGGGCATAAATACGTTCCAAATGGTCAACGCAAACAGGTTCTACGGTTTATGCACAAGTTAATTTAGAAGCGGCATGTACAATCACAACAACTCAGCAAATCATTAGAAGCAACCGCCAATTCGACCCCAAGTGCAGTTGCGCAAATTCCTGAAGTACGTGCTATGAAACGTATGGTTCAGCAAGCAAGAAGACAAGTACAGATGGTTACTTTTTATTCCATTGTCACGTAATGTTTTATCTATACTTTTCGTTATTTCGTTTGTCTGCTTTAGACTGGTTGCTTTGAATTGTCCACCTTGAAATTGTGGCTTTGAATTTGCGACTTGGAATTGTCGTAGAACCTTTCACATCAGCTAATACCCAAATGTATACGGAGACGTGAATTGTCCGAAAAGAAATTCCACATTCCACCAGAGTTTTGTGCACAGTCTACTTATTAGAGATGCATGTTCAAAAAAGCCAAGGTTGGCCCCTTTATCTGCTCGATTTATCTATGAACCACGTTTGCCTGCTTCCCGGCGCATTTTTGCGATCATTTTCGAACTCTTCTAACGCATTGGTTTTCACTTTAGAGCATTGATCATATTGACACACGCCTTGTTTCGCAGTGTATTGACTTTCTTTGACAGTGTCATCATAAAGTGATTTCCTGCCAGGAATGATTAAAACGTTTGCGAAATTAACGCATTCAATTCTGAACTGTCAAACCAATATTTTCATGTTAGCGACCTTGCCGATGAGCCCGGAATGAAATACAAGTCTTTGGAAAACGCTCGGGGTTTCAAATGTCTTTTTCCAGCTGAACACACAACCAATGAGTGCGTGCTTCCTCAGGTAAGTTGCCATAAATCATTACTTGTAAAATTGCGAAAACGTTTCCATGTCACGGCGCATGGCTGCAAGTTACTGTTTGTTGATTCTCGTTAGCTACCTTCTGTAAATCGATAGACGCTGCGAAGCTATTAAACTGACCCACTGGCAGTTGCGCAGTGAAAAACGCTTGTCAATGCCATATCGACACTGAAGATAGCCTCCTTGCCAGTATCTCTCCGCGTGGCAAATCTAGAATAAAAGGCCGATTGCTTTGTTGCGCAAATGGCCAGAAACCCTATTTTAGAAGAAATTGACGAACAGGGCATGACCAGCGAGTAGTTTGCCATCTTTTTGTACGCAGTTGGTTTAAACGCATGTGAATAAGCAAGTTGGCCAGAATTAACATGTCATCAACGTCATACAAATGGGTCGCTGCTTATAACAAGGATGCCAACGTCACTGCAATAAACTGTACTATACCTGTCGCCAAAATGTTGGTTAAACCAGCTGTCATCTTTAATGGCATTTAGAACGTATTCTTCGTATGATAAAGCTCTTTCTGTGTCATATCATAATTTCTATGTAATGTTAACAGGAAAATCCAAAACTTTTATTTCCTCATCGATACGGTATCGCATCATAGGTGAAAGAAAAGCTAACTGCTGTTATAGTAATAGTTGACAGTTTGTTAAATATGTGTAATTTTTTCAAAAATTCAAGCACACATATCTAAGCCTCCGGCCCGATCAGTCTTTCGGTAAAAATTGAAACATACTATTCTACATCTTAGAAACCAGTTCTGATCCAATTTTGCTAAAAATGTTGCTTGGATAAGGCAGCCACGCGGTTCCGATATTTGGAAAATGCAGGGTTATTATTACTTTGCGGAAGGCATTGTGACGTATTGGCGTGCAGTCAACAATGAAATTCATTCAACAGCGCGTCAGAATGTCGCAATACTTTCCGCGGCGTTACAATGGCGGTAAATTTCCCAGTTGTTGAGATGTCGTACAGAAATGATCCGGACAAAGCTTTCTCCAAATGTAGATAAAGCAATGTTTGTTGTAGTTAGATCTACTTCGCATTACTTTATATCCAAGCATTGGAAGCCCGTTTGGTACCTGGTAACAAAATGGTGTGTTTGTGCAGCGCAGTTGAAACAGATATCTTTACGTCTAACACTGATATCTAAGCGCTACACTTTAAATGAAAAAAGAAACCAACAAAAAATGATGACAACTACACCCAGACCGAATTTTGCTTTGTAAAAATTTTGCAGTGTAGAAGTTTACTTACATCACGAAATGCTGCAACTGCCTGAACGAAAACTTAAATTTTACTCATCTTTCAATCATTTTCATTTGCATTAGATTTCTATTTTTAAATAATTTATAACGTGTTAACAGTGTCTAGCGAGTATTAACGGTGGATTGCTTGAACAGCAATTTGTAGCAGACGGAACGATTGACTGTCTGGATCATAGTGACCAATGCAAGGAAGAAATACATGGGAAAAATGTTTCAACGTGTGTACACTGCGTAACAACGCCGAACATACGGATTTTGAAGAAGTGAGTGAAACACATTTTTTGTGTGTACAGCTACGCAAAATTCCTATAAATTTTGTAAAACAAAAAATCGATATTTTGATTCATTTAAAAATCGAAAATAGAATTAAAATTGTTTAAAGCAACATGCATACATGCTAAGATTAACTGTCGCCTGAAATTTAAATCCTTGGCAAAACTCCCGTCAAGGTCAAATTTACTAACATCTATGTATTCGTCGAAATGATTAACCCACCTTTACTACTTATTTTTCCAGGCAAATCTGTGACGGAGTATTTGACTGTCCCGACCTTTCGGACGAGTGCTTTTGCTACGATGTGCGAAATGCTCGTCTGTGCGCCTCTTTCTGCCCCTTAACCAAAGCTCCCGACTGCCACTGTGCTGTGGGAATGGTTCCATGCTTGACAGAAAATAGTACATTCGATGACTCTGCCCTTCCGCAATGCATTCCTATCGATCAGTTTTGCAATGGCGTCAAGGACTGTGCAAACGCCGCCGACGAGTTATATTGCAAACCAGGTGACGATGCGATGGTAACGAACACCAACATCATACCTTGCAAAAGGTTTCTACCCGGAAACAGCTACGCACCAGAATTCGCGACTGCATGCGACTTCATCCCGGAGTGCGCGGATATGGAAGATGAATGCGATCAAGCGTGTCACGGCGAGAAACCAGGGTACTGCAAGCATAGATCCCACATCGGGTATTTCACTTGTTCTTCGTTTATGCCCAGCAAGTTCGTGTGTAACGGCGTGGTTAACTGCCATGGCCTAGAAGACGAACTGTACTGCAACAAGACCAGAGTAAAGTGTCATTCGGGTAAAGTGTACAGCATTGAGCGAAAGCGATGGTGCGATTACAGAATTGATTGCGAGGACGCCAGCGACGAGTTATACTGCGACAGTAGCACGCACTTCTACTGCGAAGATAAACAAAGCTCACCCCGATTCGTTCGCGAAAGGCAGATGTTCGACGGCACTAACGACTGCTCCGATGGTAGCGACGAGTGTCCAAGAAAATGGGAAGACGCTTCGATCTTTTCTTCGCGCGAATATCTGATAAAAAGCGTCTTCTTGCGCGTGATGATTTGGATAATGGGCTTACTTGCAGTGGGAGGAAACCTATTGGTCGTAGCGCAAACTTTGAAAGTTCTGTGCACGTCCATGCGCCGGAAACTGAACAAAGTTGCGGTCATTTATAAAGTGCTGGTGCTCAATCTGGCGATGGCCGATCTGCTCATGGGCGCTTTCCTGATCGGGCTGGGCGTAGAAAGTGTCCGGACATCTGGTAAATACTGCCAGCAAGATCACCTGTGGAGGTCAGGCTTCACTTGCTCGTCACTAGGTGTGCTTGCCGTCCTGTCCAGTGAAGTGTCTCTCCTTATACTGACAATCCTGTCAACCTACCGATCGTACTGTGTGGTAAGACCAGTAAAAAGTCGCGCACTCAACGTGCACACGACAGTTCTTATAATTACCGTGACTTGGTTTTTTGGTTTCATTGTGGCTCTTCTTCCGTTCACCTCATCACTGCAAGAATACTTTGTGTCAGAGATGTGGATATCACCTAATCCGTATTTCAGCAGCGATGTGGTGAGCAAGGCCAGTTTTAATGAGTTTTACCGCATTTTTTCACATTACTCCAGCGGCAGCCACCCAGTCAACGCGACGGTTGAATGGAGACAAGCGGGCGAAATACTTCGCAGGTTGAACCCAGACTATAAAGTTTTAGGATTCTACGGTTTCTACAGCAGGCACGCGACATGCTTGCCGAAAATATTCGTTACAAGAAGAGATCCCGGTTGGCAATACTCGATCGTCCTCACTGTATTCAACTGTCTTCTTTGCTTGTACATTGTGGTGGCTTACTGCTTGATCTGCCGTCCCCGGCAAGTTAACAAAACTACAGTCATGAATCAAGGTACACGAAACATGCAAAAAAAGATTGCGATTTTGGTGGCTTCCGACTGCGCTTGCTGGTTACCTATCTGTTTGACTGCGTTCCTGTGGTTTGCCGAGGTCCCTGTCTCCCACACTGCTTACGCAGTGACTGCTGTCATCCTTTTACCCATAAATAGCGCTCTAAATCCTTTGTTTTACTCGGACGCAGTCCAAGGTATGTACAAGGAATTAAAAACCATCGTAAACAAGATATGCATGAGGAACCGGCATTGTTCCATTTTTTGCTGCGGCCCCCGGATCCAACGAGGTAATGCCGTCAGTCTCTCTACCAACGGCTGCGATTCTCGATTGATCGAAGCAGGTGACAGTGCATTTTCTGCTGTTTATAGATCGGATTCCCGTACGCATACAGAGCACACGTACGTCGAAGGTGCGATGGCCGAATCTGTTATATAAAGCCAAAGGTGACAATCTGCCAAACTGACACAACACGGTTTTGACCAGCAGGTGTCTCTCGAGCGCAGAAATGCTGCAAGTTCGCTATTATTGTGTGTTGTTTTTGGTAAAAATTCGTAAAACCGTTTTTTCGCTGTTCTTTCCGTCTGACAAAATATCTATGTATTTAAACAAATATAAATATGTATACTTTGCACACTACGTGAAAAAATAATATAAAAATATGTATATAATTACTGCAAACTTCTCAATGTGCTGATTAAAAGTTTTGAAATCTGTTGCTCTTTCAAGTTTAATTGGCGAAAGGAAAGATGTTCAAGAGGCGGATTAAATTGTAAAGCTGTTTTTTAATGCAAGCACAAAATAGTCTTCTTGGTGCTGGGTTACAGACATCTGAATACTTCTACGGGTGGGGCAGTTTAATGGAGACCTTCAAAGTTCGAAGATGTTGTTGTGAAGACTTATGGTATTGTAATTTGTAAATGTATACATCGGTAATAAAGGAATCAATGCCCCTAAAAATGTTGAAATAATGCACTGAATGGACTCCTGGAAGTATGCTTCATTATCATTTGCACAACAGTCAAACAGAAATATAGGTAGGAGTGACCATAATTTTGATTTTACGAACGGGTTGTGCAGTTTCTGTGAAACTTTCAAATATAGGGTTTGTCAATTTGAGTGTACTTCGAATTAGAACAAGCTGCGTAAAACCTTTCGATATTCTGAGTAATTTTCGCTTGAAATGAACTGAAGAGCAAAGAAAATGATCATCGATTTTTTTCGGGAAGGGAAACGGAAAAGTTCACGGCTCATCTCATTACGGGGCCGTCCATAAATGACGTCACACTATTTTGGGCAAAAATCTACCCCCTCCCCCCTTGTCACATTTCGTCACAAGTATTTACCCCCCTT
>JGI24158J21664_10000414_pt1 | contig 37930 bp, 25 predicted proteins | sample Ectturendosymbi3_FD_21664 | JGI IMG/M metagenome (IMG submission 21664) | reverse complement strand
TGGAACATGACTAAATGAAACACTCACAGTTTTGTTTGTTTATTAGCAGATCCGATCGATATGCGTAAGCTAGTATGCATTCAGAATGAGATTCAACGCGAAAAATAACTGTACAAGAGACCTAACTACGACCTACAAGTTCTGCCACTGTTGCATTCATTGCGCGTAGAAAATTGACATTCACACTTCCATTAAGATTTAATAAACAATTTCTTCTTGCGTGTGTGCAGCGGTTCAAACAAAACCCACAAGGCCCTCAAACCATTTAGTGTTGTTAAAGTTAGGGAGCCGCAGGTCTTCCAGGCAGTTCGGAGGGCGAAGGATGTTACAATCGAAGATTATATGATTGGCCGACTGCGGGGGTGTGGCACTTTCCCGTGCCACTCTCCATCACTCCAGGCGATTGAAGCCGGTGTTTATCAGCGCCGCAGCATGGCGGCGGAAGGTGGGTTGTGAATGCAGGCGCTGTGTGCCGAGGAACTGTGCACTGTGGACAAGGGTATGAAGGGGTTGGTTAGTGTTCAGCTGTGCCTGGAGCGTCAACTTGCAGGTGGAATGTTCCCTGCGCAGGTGGGCCGGTGGAATGCACGAGAGTACTGGTGAAAGCTCCCTGCAGGTCGGTTTCAGGCACCCAGAGATGATGCGCAACGTATCGCCTAACGCAACATCTACAGTTAGCTTCTTAGTGTGGGTGCTGCTCATGTTGACAACCGCCTAGTGGTGAGACCCGGTAACTGACATAGCTGTAGTTAGGCGAATGTCAACAACCCGAGAGGCGGCTCGTATAAAGTCCCACAAGAAAAAATAGAAAACTAAATAACGGTTGGCATAATCCAGTTTAGCGTTTTTTTCTGTTGATTTGACATATCCGTTCGTAAAATTTCCGTGTCGGAGTCAGACAGCGAGGTTTCCGGATTAAAGGGGCGAAATGCAATGGGATAAATTCGTTCCTGCCACTTTTGTGTCGGATAGCGTGTGCTCCAGTTTTTCGGAGTTCGGACAAACGAGGTCTGACTGTACTCGTTTTTCTACTCCTTTCGGAGTTCTGCAGTGAATGCTGCAGTGACACCGAGTGAATGGCAGCACTGCGCGTGAAGCGTTTCCTTGCACCCGCCCATCAAACCGAGCACGAGGCTAGACAGGCCGCAAGTACATTTTGATGATTTTTTCTCCTTTGCTGTTTTGTCAGTCCTAACTTGGTTTCGACGTTCTTGGCCTTTGTACAACATCCACCACCACGCTAAGTATGTTTATACAGTGTTATGCAAACTCTTGAACGAAAACAAGTTTAGACTGACAAACAGGTGTTGATAACAGCAAACGTAAAATCGTATCGTATTGGCAGCTGTATATTGCGTTGGAGGTATTCGCAAACGCCTGGAAAAATTGCAAATTTGGCACGAAACAGCTATGAAGAGATAAACCCTTTTGTAAAACAGTTTCTAACAAGATTTTTTCTTACATCACATGCACGGATGCAAAAAGACGTTTAAGTACTTCGAGTCAATCTGAACTAATTGCTCATTATTGTGTTCCTGCATATAATTCATTCCCGACTCAGCCACTACAAGTGGCAAATCTTGAACTGAATGATCACTGCAATGCAAACGAAAGGCTGTTGCTCGGCTTTTGTTAAAATATTTCGACCTTCTTCCACGACTGTTCGCTAGACTGCGGTAAACCACTTCGCTACCCGCGCAAAAGGAAATAGGTCTATTGCCGTCCTTGGCAGGTGGGTCAAAAATTTTGAAGTTTTGTGATGTCAAATATTACCAACTAGCATTGCGTTGTGCTTACAAATACAGTCAGATTCGTGGTTCTCTTTAGTTGTCAAAACAGAGTAATGCTTTTCCTGTCTCCTTAAACGTCGACTAGCGATATTAACAAACAACACTGAGCAGGGTTGCAATCGGAATTTTCGTACGAGGGGCTAAACTTTAAAATTGGTGAATTCCTTATTGCTGGAACCGCCAAACGCAAGAATTTATCTGCTGAATAAAGAAATGACTGCAGCCACCACGCAATTCCAAACAATCACCAATCTTGTCCACTGCTTTCGAGTGTGGACCCTACATTTTGCATGTGAGCAAGTGTTTACCGGGGTCGTCAACCCCAAACACCCCCTGGTTGCACCACTGTCTGTCAGCAAATATTTGTTTAAGTTCATTTACCGTCCTCGAGGGTCTCAAACGTCGCCGGAACACTTTTCTGGTCTCCATCGCCGAGGCGAGTGTAACATGTCACGTACACGTCATACATGCTGTACATTTCTAAGTTGGTCAGAACAACGAGCGGGTCTACTGACTCCACCACGTACTCTTTGCTGTCGTCTGTGCCATCAGGTAAACTTAACCTGAACAAGAGCGAGAACCGTGTTACAATAAATAGACTCTAAACTATTATTATCAAACTGAGTAAACTAAGCATAACGGATTAACAGCTTAACGAAGACTAAAACATACGTCTCTATTAATATCTCTTATTGGCGTATACAAAGTCTCTGTTAATATCAAATATTATTATGTAATATTATATGCATGAGACAATGACATTTTTTTCATACCCAGTTTTTTAGAATTGGAAATTCTCTAAAATACTGTAGTAATATTTATAGAATCCAACAAATACGACTTGCGTAAAAAAAACATGCTACGAAGTATTGTTTACTTTGATATAATCTATTCACGCAAACCAAACCCAGATTTCATAATTCTTGCATTAAAGCTTGTGGTAATTCTTGCATTACAGTTTTGTTCCATTGTAATTCTCAATTTAACGTTCCCACTGTTTTTTATTTCATCAAATCACCTATCAGCTTAATGCACATATTTCCCTTCCAACCACTTCAAAACCAAAAACAAGATGGTTATTTAGTGCAAACTAAGTGCAAACTATTNGATGCACCTTTCACAATATTTGGTGATGTCAGCAGTATCACAACTTTGAAAAAGCGTCCAATTCTCTTTGAATCCAACAGATTTCTAAATTTTGAATGTGAGGCATACAACTAAGCTTGTTATACCAAAAAGAAAATATGCGATATGTTGTTTATAAATTTTTTGACTCTTTTAAGGGATGCATAAAAACTTGTATTGCTTGTTAGCGTTGCCCAGCACACGTGTGCAGCCCTCAGCACACGTGTGCAACACGCAGGTATGCGATTTGACCAACAACACTTACTTATAATATACACGGTAACCGAGGATAGGACCATTGGGTCTTTCAGGTGGTTGCCAATGCAGAAGAATAGCTGTAGACGAGAGCTGTTCGTATTTGATTCCATGTGGAGGTGTTGAAGGTTCTTTGAAGAAATGAAGAAAATCAGTGTGTTAAATGCATGTACATCCGTCAACCACGAATAAAACACGAAATGCTTGTTTTTCATTTCAGACATGTTAAAAAAGCATATTTTGCAAAAAAAACGGCACGGAACTGAAACTACAGCAAATATATTGAAGAAAATTTTATCGCAAATCAAAACGATTGCGTTCCTTCCTTAGAACTAGCACAGGGGTCCTTTATCCTGAGGTCCGTGAACCCTTCAGGGTTCCATGAATGTGTTTCAGGGGGTCCATCAATCAAAATGCAATCAAGAAGATCCGCCAGATTTTATCCGCCCATTTGGACCATCCTTCAGCTTTTAATCGCACCACAAATGTGGTGTGACTTGCCCCTTATAGGCTTAACTAGGTAATTTCAGTAGTACGTTTTTGATAGTCCACACTGTCCACAGAATTTTCTGCTAAAACTTTGCACGTGCATTGACGTGAATAAAAGACTTGTGTGTTTCGTTCCTGTGTAGGTCGTCTGTTGTTTCATTCATTGTTTAGAGCAGGGGTGCACAACCTGCGGCCTTCGATAAAAATTTATGCGGCTGTGCACATGTAATTTACAGCATAACTTATGGTGGCCATGCTTTGTTAAAAGATGTCTGCTGTATGAGGATACTTAGTAGAAAGACGAACAAACAGACGTGTGGAAGCAGGCTGGGCTCAATGTGTGGAAGGAGAACAGAAAGAATGCAAAAAATAACTTTCAACTCACTGGCGGCCGTAATTCATAAAAATAACCGAAATGCGGTCGGCAATAGGGAAGGGCTGTGCACACCTTATTTAGGGTATTTGGGGGTTCGCAAAAAATAAATACATAACTTGGGAGTCCTCAAGGCGGAAAAACTTGAGAATAAATGAACTAGTACATCACATGTAATTAATAAGTAAATCACTCGATCATAATTTAGGCAGATGCCTCTTCATCCTAATAATCTGACGAAAATGAAGACACAGCATCATTATCTTACCATCCTCATCAGTGTGCACGGTGATCGCAAGACTCGGGCCTTCTCCAGCGACCGTGCTTGCAGATATATTAAACAAATAAGGCGAGTACTTGGAAAGATTCTTCACTGTAAGAACAGTAGTATTGCCAGGTACAGTGGTTTCTCCCACACGAGCGCCGGATGATGGTTCTGAACCATAGAAAACAAACATTCGTTGTTCAAATGTGTTTGAATAAGCCAACAACATCCAGATTCCTGTAGGGGCATGATATTGTTACCGAGAAATGATGCAATCTCTATTTCTCTATTTACGTGAGCAATCTCTCATCAAAGCAGTGAGTCAAGAAAACAATTGAAAGCTTCAAACCTGTTCCGAGTTGTGAGCTACTGAAAATAACACAAAACCAATAGTCAATTACCCTTCACGCTGTGGATAGATACTAGCATAGGACCCGTCGACAGTCACCAGCCATTTTAAGCAAAAGCGATGCACAATCACTGGGCTTACCGTTGTTTAGGCACTCGTAGCGTACGCTGTACGACGTAATAATGCCGTTCGGGACAGTGGGAGGATTCCATTTAATTTCAATTGAGGATGAAGTCAAGTTTTTGTATTTCAAAAATCCAGGCGAAGTTTCTGGAACTAAAAAAAAAAACTTTGGGCCTCTGTTGCAGCGAATACAAGTTGTCGACATATGAACCAAAAAATAAATGGCAGAAATGTTTCAAATTTGACCATTAGCCAAGCGACATACCGACACGTTTTACGTTACCTGCACTACATTGATTTGATTTATTTCATGAACAATGACAGCAATGACGTTGGCAGGTATCTTTACAAGACGGAAAAAAGGATTTTAAATTTAGTTTAAAAGTGGTTGTTGGTCTCTTGATGTAATTGTTTGAACGAAGGTGATAAATCATATTTGGTAAAGAAATTAATAACATGACAGGGACATTTTTTTTAATCTGCCTCGTATTGCTCGCAATGAAAAAGTGACAATTGATAGTTTGCAGTTGTCAAACATATGAATTTTTTCATTCAATCAAAGCCTCGATGTTTGAGAGATTATAATTGCTTGAACAAGTTCTTAACCTGCGTTAACTTCAGAAGACCAAAACTTTCCTGAACGCACTTAGCAAGCAAACATGTAAATGAGCCTATAAATAAATTTTAACTTGTTTGTTCCTTGAGCTCAGTTTAACATATCCCTGACATTCAACTTGCTTATTTTACTTCAGCGATTCGGTCAGTTTTTGTAAAAGATTTTTGTACTTTTTCTTGCAGCAGTATAAGCAAAATGCTTGTAACCTTACTTACCATCTTCTAAAGTGTATACAAGCAGTAACACTGAATCCTGTCCGCCATCCCCGAGCCTAGTGTTGGCCCGGACAGAAACGAAGTACTTGCTGAACGGGGCCAGTTTTTCGATAAGGATCACGGGTTCCATGTCTTTTGTGCGAAGGCTGCAAATCGCAATACTTCTTAACGTAAATGGCTCTTTTTGACAAAAACAATCGTAGTGATCGGATGTTACTGGAGATGGATTGTGAAATCACAAAACTAATATCAAGAAATGTTCCATTTACATTGTTGTAATTGCAATAAACAGTGTAAAGCGCTGTTTCAAACTGCCATTTCCGCTTAAATTATCGTTGAAACTACTTTACGGTCAAGTGAAAGACAAAACATAGAGCAGTTTAAACTTTTAACAAAAATGGGACGAGACATGGTTTTGGGCAGCAGGCTAAATAAACTCAGCGACTTCGGTTGAATTCTACAGTTGTAAAACTTCAAGTAACAACACAACTCGAAATTGAGCCAGTCAACACTCAGCTCAGCCGGAAACATGAAGCGGGCAAGGTTGTGATTGTCGTTTTTCTTCACTAAAAGACCTTACGTCTGCTGGAGTATAATGACAAGCAACACTGAATAGTTGATTTCACAAGTGGTTTCTGCAGTTATGAGCTATGTCGATATACGCTACAGCTTGAGTGACTCCGAAACCTTCACGTCGTTTAGCGCATTCTGCTCACTCAAAAACTTTACCTTTTGTTCTGCATAACGTCTTGATCCATTGGTGCGATGGTGACGTCATAGTACTGAATAATACCGTTTGGGACGAGTGGCTTGCTCCACGTCACGTGAACACTCCTCGAGGAGACATTGACGTACGACAAGCCGTAGGGTGGAGTGGCAGGCTGGCCTTCCATGGTTCGGATATGAAGAGGTTCGCTACGCACGGCGCCCTCTCCTTTGCTCGTGTTGGAAGAGATCGTAATCTCGTATTCTCCGTACGGGCGAAGCCAGCCCAGGTACGCGCTTGTCGTGTTGCTGTCGAACGAAATCAGTATACTTCAAATGCACGCATCATAACGAGGTGAAGATTTTTCTATTTGTCACGAGCAATTGGATTTTTTTATGGCAAAAGCGTAGTTTCATTTTATACTATATAGTTTGTAGCGCAGGAGATTTGATCTTGCTGAGGGATGTCTGTATAACGTAGACGCAGATTGCAATGCGTTTCTAAAGTAATAGTTTGCTGAGATAACAAAAAAGATTAATATTTTGTCTCTAGCAATCCTCTAGGAATTTTTTTGTCCATTGCATGCAGTTTTATTGCCCTCGAAAGGGCTATATTTTCACTTACACACCCGTGTAACACCAAAACCTACCTGGTTTCAATAAAAAGCCCAGTTTCGTTCTTGTAATAAACTGTGTAGGATCGAATGATTCCGTTAGGAATTTTCGGAGGTTGCCAGAACAGTTGCACTACGGAGGTGGTAACGTTCTCGCAGGTGATATTCCACGGCGGGGAATCTGGTACATCTTCATCAGTGAGCATAGCAATGCTGAAACTAGAAGGGCCTTCCCCAACATGCGTATTTGCAGTGACGTAGACCTATAACACAGTCATAGGAGTAAAAGTTGATGAAACCTCCCGTGGGTGAATATCGGTTTTGTTAAATCTTTAAAACAGACGGAAAAGAGAATTCTACGCAACAGCGTATAGTTCACACAAAACGCACAGCAGCAATAAATTTGCATCACATTAAAAAAACGTTGTTTTGCGTTTCTTTTCTCTTTCATATATTGCTGTTACAGAAAACACAGTATGTCGTAAAGACGAACATTATAGGTAAGATATAATGATATAGCACGCAGTGGCGTGGTCGCATACGGTCTTCCTCAAGAAAACCATTACATTCCTGCGAAAATTTCTCTTCCAACTTCCTTTTGACTTTTTTCATTATGTGACTGTTTCGAATGTTACACTGCTTGAAATTTTTGTATAATTCTCAAACTGCTTTGTAATAATTATCACAAATCATGATTTGGGACGCGTTCAGATAAATGTTCATCGCCGGCCTGCTGGCAATGCGAGAAGTACTTTGGTAATTTACCGACAAACCAAGCGTAAATCGGAAGCAAGATCTGTGCCCACATCCGGAATAAGATTTCGTGCATTTGCTTTCACTTGCAGCTCTGCTCAACACAAGTACTGAAATTTTTTATTTTGTTACGTTCAAAAAATCGAAGAAAGCAATCAAAGTGATGTGAATTTAGCAAATCGTGTCGTAGCGACTTGTATCTTTTCTCCTCTTCAACAAGCCTACCAAAAATTTCGTTATTGCATTTCCCAGATTTTTTGCATAACTTGAAACCCCAAATAATAAAATCCGCTTCCCTTGCGGTTGCACAACGCCATGATTTGCTTCAGTCAGTGCCAGCGAAGTTAATAAATGACCAACCGCACTCGCTCACCGTGTACTGCTTATACTTTTCCAAATCTTCAACAACGGCAAACTTGTCTTCGGCTGTCCTGGTGAAGATTTGACCACTGGAGATGTAGACTGTGTAGTAAGTGATAATGCCGTTGGGAATTTCAGGCTCTGTCCACGAGATGTTTACTGAAGTCGATGTTAGGTTTGTGTATCTCAGGCCGGTTGGTTCTGTCGCCGGCTTGTCCTGCTCTGTTTCGACTGTTGTCAAGACAGATGCTCCCTCCCCAGCATGCGTGTGCGCTGACACAAGGACTTCATAGATTGTGAAAGGACGGAGGTTGGTGACAACCTTTTGCAAAGGCTCGCTTTTATAGCTCTGAAGAAGAGTTCCCAAACGAGAATAGTCGATTTCAGAGAAGACGCTTTCGTCAGGCAAGTTTCGCACGATTGGAAGCACCTAAAAAATCGTTGTGCGTTGTCTTCATAAATAATGATGCGAAGTGCTTAGGTCATCAGAAGCTTCATACAATTTTAGTATATTGTGGTTTACAGTAACGGGTATGCACAACGTGGCATCTATTTCAGTAACAGAACCTACATCTCACGTTTCTCTAATCACAAGTCTGGTTGACAACAATAGAATTTCTTTTATTTGTTGGCGAAAATTTACTGCTTTCCTTTTATGCTAAATTTGAAGTTGCCGAATGAATTGCTAAGAGACACTAAGTATATTGCAGAATTCGATTCAGCCATTGCCAGTACTTTTAAACGTGAGTAAATCTTTCCGATATATTACTTTTGCAGTATCATAGGTATATTTCATTTCGTGTTCGGTTGTGCGACACTTAATTTTAAACAACATGTAACTGACATGTTGATATTTTCAGGGCGTATTATTTCTTGGTTTGGTTTCACCAACTTGTGATGAATCATGTCAAAAAATTGCAACAGATTTAACGAGCACCCAAAGCAAGCTTACCGGATTGACCACATATTCCATGTAGTCCTTGCTATTATTTGCTGTAACATCTTGTAACCTCACAGAGTACCTGCCAATTACACCGTGAGGGTGTGCAGGCGACATCCAATTGATTACCACAGACTTTGATCCAAGGGCGGTAGCAGTTAGATTGCTAACAACGCCAGGAACTAAAATAGAAATTGCATGGAGTTGCATGAAAAAACTGACGCATGACTTCAATAATTAAATCATGCTGCCTGCCCTTCATTAGAGTGTAAAACACATTACCACGTTACACATTGCTGAATAAATTTCGTTGTGAATGCAGTAAATTTACATGAACAGCGCCGTACCATCTTCTTCGGTGGTGACAATGACGAACGGGGAAGAAGGTCCTTCTCCAGCTTCGGTGCTGGCTTTCACAGACAAGGCGTAAGTCGTGAAAGGCTCCAGGTCATTTAGGGTGATTCTTGTGTCGTTTGTGACAAACGTTTCATGAGGTTCATTCTCTGTCAATAAAAATATTTTTCTGCACAAACTGATAAAAAAACAGTTGCAACTGAAGACTTTTCAGGCATTGAGAAAATTTTAACTCACGCAGGTGACCGACTGCTCCACCTCGGGATACGAACAGTAAAGAATTTTTCGGCGAGAAAAAATCATTCAAAGCTTATTTTACAAAGATTAGGGACCTTTGAGCCAAAATTTACATTTTGTTTGATGCAATCCTTCCTGCTTGCAGCAAGTGGCTCAAAGTTGGTTTCCGAAAAGTGCAAAGGGTTCCCATTATTTTAGCACCAAAAAATAACCAAGATATTGTATAACCTCTGAATGATTGCCCTTCAAAAATTGTTGAAAAAGTGGCCCAAAGGTCTCTACCCTTAGGAACCAATGGCCCATGGCTAAGGGACCTTTGGATTACGTTGTTTTGTCAGGTAATTTCATTACAATAATTACAGAGAACAATCAAATTTTCGTTAGTTTACAATGAGAAATTAAACTTGCTTATTTACCATAAAAAAGAAAAACGATAGTTTGCATTTCTGTAATAAAGAACATGAAATGCAGTGGAAATGCGAGTTTTCTTCATAACAGTTATTTTACTTAGCAAAGAGCACGTCTACTGTTGTACTTTTAGGGCTATCCTAACCCTGCATGAACATCTGCATGTTTTTTACAAACTATCATTAGACAAAGATTACCCAGTTGTTCCCAACCGGGATGCTGCGATACACTACGGTTCCATTTACAATACTCAAGGATGCCGCGAGCTAATTCGTTTTTTAATATATCAGGGGTGGTCAAACTGCGGCTCGTGACCCGTGCAAAGGTTCGTAGAGCCACAGGAGGTTCTCTGAGCTTTCCGAAAAAAGATATATTTGTTTTATTTTTGTTGCAAAGTGTAGAAATATTGTAAAGTAGTACTGTAGTAGCTAGTGTGGCGTGCAGTATTGCTTTTGCAAGTCGTTGCAAAAAGAATTGCGTCCGAGATATGTACATTGCAAATAAATTCGTGTTTTCAGATTTTCATGTTGCGGCTCTTTGTAACTTGGGTTTTGCGATATGCGGCTCATACGTAGAACAGGTTTGGACATTCCTGCAATATATCACTAAAAATATCATTTTCAAAATGTCATCAAACCTTAAAGCGAATTGCAATGCGTTCGCCACTGGGTGTCGCAAATTATATTTGTCTTCTCTAGGGTGCCGCTAGCCTAAAATGGTTGGGAAACACTGGATTAGCCCATGATCCATCCTGTGACGTGGTGCATGTGATACTAAATAGAAAGAGAATGCGAAAAGGGAGTTTGGTCAACAAAACGTAGCCAAAGAAATACTGAGCATCATCAGTAGGCACTAGGCCTACCTTTCAATGAAGTAAAGAAATAAAAATGTAAACCGCCCTTGATTAAAAGTCGCACGAATTGATAAAAAAAAACTTTATAAGCCGCGGCTTACAATCGAATAAATACGCCAGTCTATGTAGGATGGAAATGCTTGGTTTTCTGCTGGATTGGAAATCTGTCAAGAAAATGCGTAGGCCTAATGATAGTTCACTGTTGAAAAGCAAATTAATCCATTAGCTACGCACCATAGACATAAACCTATCTGCTTTGTCGCCATAGATTTTCTGGATACATTCAGATTCAAGGTTTCTGTTTTTTAGTGTCAATGTTATATCTCCGCGGAGTTGTTTGAGGAATATTGTAATCACGATCGGCCTCACGAATGCTATTGCTATATTTTAACACATCTTAACGGCTTTTCTCAGTAGTTTCATTAAACCTTCCGTTAATGTTCTTACATTTTTTCAATGTGGCCACATCAATGAAATTGCTTTGGACCTGGTCTACTTCGGCAAAGCGCATGAGACAAAGATGAAAACGTAAGGAATGCATACTTATGGAACCTTTTTACAATGTTATAAAATAAAATGGGCAACCATACAAACGACCTTTCGTCATGGTCCAAAGGACCTTTATGGAAAGTGGTCCAAAGGTCCTTCATCCGGCCATTTTTATGCTGCTGTTACTGAAACATTGTTACTTGCTTAATTCAAAAAACTCTGCTTTCATTCCAGACATATATGTTGCTTCCATTTGCAAGCCAAACAAGTGACAGAAATCTGCTTTCTATCCTTGGATATCACAGAAAGTTCAGACCCTGCAAAATTTACTTTTACTCCATAAAAATGCATTTTCAACTATAACTGCTTAATGACTGCATCAAGGTCCTCTGCACTGCACATGACAGGTTGACATCTGCTAAGCATTTTTACGCATGATTAACGAAGCGTTACCATTTGTCATTTATGAGAAAGACACTATGGTCCAAAGGTCCTGCATGGCCATAGGTCCCTAATCTCCCCTACCTAAATTTTTAAATGAGGCAGCAAAGCCCCACAAAGCTGTTTCTATGCGTGGAACATACACAATCCGGAGTGAAAAAGAGAAATGTGGTAATTCACACAACCAACTTTTTACCCGCTTCGCCGACTCTGAAAGTTGCATATTCACAGCAACGCTGGCTGGTTACATCAGTGAGGAAAAATACTTCCGTATATGATCTTACAATAACAAATGAAACAACAACTCTGTACGACCTGTTTGACTGTTCATGTGTCAAGTTGGTAAGATATATACCGCAAATCAAAACCATGCGTTAATTTGAAATAAAAGGTTTGAGAAATGGGTAAGACATTGGGTTCGTCGCTACAGGGTGAGTTACGTTAATTCGCGGGGTGAGTTTTGTTAATATTTTGCAGCTGGGGAGAATATCAACTGCGCGTTGCCAACAGCATCACAGCAGCAGGTGCTGACTTCGTTTTTGTATTTTTTTCTGTTTTGCACGTCATACAAAGCATTGTGGTTGCTGCTCATAAAAACGTTTGGATGTTGAAAGGCAGCATCCATCATCTCACACGTCCGTTTTTCTAAATTAAAATGAAAATTATTTTCTTTAAAATCAATTGCAATTAAAGGCGACATTTCGTTTCTGAAGCAAATGGCTCCATGACTTCATACCTGCCAAACCGAGCAGCATTACGCAAGGTTTTGTGCTAAAAATGCATCGATTTGCTACTTGCGACATCATACAAGAGCCTTTTCTAATCTCGTATCAACATGAATTGTTCTGCAATCTTAACCTCGTCTGTTCATCATCCATTTTTTAACCTGATCTTCCTCCTTAAAAAGGGTGAAGATAGAAACCCGAGCAGGTATTAAAAACTTGCAATTCCTCGATGCGTTTGTCACAAACTCTTCTGGTTCTGCACCGACATCTGAACTAAGCCTGATTTGGTGATGAAATTATGTCTTGGCTTGCCTCCCTGGGTCCTTTTCTCGACGGCAAATAAGAAAATCACTACAAACGCTATCACGTCGGCTTGAAAAAAAGAAAAATGCCAGCATTTTGCAGCAGACCAAACGTGTTACTGCTGATTCCAACCTGCTACTTTCCTCTTCAAAAATACTTCACAAAATTTACAGACCCCGCTTGGCGCTATTGCAGAACTTTTTTTGATAACACGTTTGGTGTTAACTCAACGCACTGTCTGTGATTAAAAATGGAGCACAGTTGTTTGTGCAGATAACCGCTCGGCAACTTTTACACGAGTATCGTGAGATTCATTTACGTTGGACAAAGCAAACTCACCTTTTTCATAAAGATTCAAAGTGTAGAAAGGAACGCCGTTGGGGTTAGCTGGCTCATCCCACGCTGTGGTTAGACTCCTGGACCCAGGTCTGCTGACGTGGATATTATCGGGCGAGTCGTCGGGCGGTGCTTGGTCAGTGCGCACCTCAGTTTCCGCCATCTCCCCCTCACCGGCTGAATTCCAAACGCGAACTTGTATTTTGTAGAGAGTATACGGATGTAGATTGTTGACTGTGTACGCCACCGGACAAAGCGGCTCAAACATTGCATCACGTTTCTGCAAAACACATTTCGTGTTTCAGGAAAGAATCTTCTTTTGAAGGATGTTCGCTTTTTTATCGATACTGATTTTTTAAAAATAATAAAAAACAAAAGATTTGCGAGAAACATGTCAAAGCTTGCACTTGCTTTTAATTGGTACTTTTCATGGACAGAAAGCGTATGCTTAGGCTAAAAATTAGTTAAAAATGGGATTGCGCATTTCTAAAGTAGATCCAACAGGAAGAATGAGTTGCGAAGCACGTCTTTAGAAACTGCTCGGCAGTTTCGTAGCAAGACGTTTCTTAACAATGGCAACCTCTTCTGCACACAGATGCAGCAAAAACTGTGTATAAACGTGTTGCAATGAAAAGGACGAAATAGGAGTCGACCGCTGTTACTGATTAATAATTGCTCTTCACGTGAAGTGCGCTTGAGTGGATTTCGTCAAAATTGCGAAATTATTTTCACCTTCAAGCACAAAAATTTGGAATTTACTGGACTCACCTCAGCAGCCACACTGCTCACCTCAGCAGCCACACTGCTCCGGCGATTTCTGGTTGGAGTTAATTCTGTTGAATTTCCAGTATCCGACGAATCTTTAAAAAGTTTGAATAAGATATATTGCATAACTGATCATTGCAAATATGCATATTCGTAGCGGCCCTTGCTTCAGCTGAAAAAAAGATGTATTGCGTCCGCTGTTACATTACAAAACTATCTGCCTTACTTCCAATGCAATACCGAGAAGTTCCTATAATTATAGAATGGCCTAGTGAGAGGCTGTGTTTTTTTTAGAGAGCGTACAAAGATTACACGAAACAATATATCACCACTATTGAAGGTTTGAAACCCTGCTCAGGAAACCTTTTTTTACCATACGCATCAGTAAAAATAGGATATAATGCTACCCATAATTTGCATACGTCTCCCCGGGACACATGACGTCCGTTATTTCCGGACGAAACTATTTTTTACTTCCATCTGTCCATTGTTAATCACTTTCGCAACAAAATTGCATTTGCCCAGCGAAATGTACATATCATACAAATTTTATGCAAAAGGTTTTTTTAGAGGGGATTTTTTGTTTGTGCGTAGAAAACGTCATGCACGTGTTAGATCTGTTTTTTTTATTTCAGATCAAGTCATGGTGTTGGAACTCTTCACACATTAGGTATCGGTGGTCATATCTGGCCAAACAGGTTTTGCACTTAAATTTTCATTGAAATGTTAACTTAGTAAGGTGTCCAAAATTTGCTACAGCTCAGGTAACACTGGTATAGTGCCCATACATCCTATATATCGGTTTTCAGGGACATTTTTGTAAAATAACTAGCACCATTCGATTTGTCTCTGAAAATCAGGAAAAGTCATGAACGCACAGGTTTGTAACATTTTTCTAAGCATGTGAAATCAACAAAAACACCAAGTCCCTGGGTGGTAGACCACCCACGATTCCTCAGCAGGTAAAATTGTTGTTTTCATACTTAAGTGATCCAAATCGCTCTCAATCCAATCAGAAATAAAGCAACAACAAAGCACATATTTCAGATCAAACGAGTTTATGCCGAAAAATCAATTTGACGTAAGAAATGTTGAAAAAACTATGAAAAACTTAAAAACTTCAGACTGCGAGCGTAAAGTAGAAAGGCAAGATTAATACCGCACGCAAAAGGCGGTCCACAAGTTATTGCAATAAAAGTTTGCAGTCAACAACATGCTACTAGGGAAAGATTGTTTGTTTGTTGCACAAAAAAAACTACAATAAAAAACTCGTGAGAATTTATAGACAAATGTGATGGAAATTATCTTGAACTGAATTGAATTACAAAAACAAAAATTTGAACGATCGAATTATGAAATGTGCATTATTTTTATGCATTAAAGCAAATAACATGAAGAATATTTTAAGTACTGCTAAAATTCAAATGTTTGAATCTACAGTCGTTCTTTGAAAGCGTGGTATTATTTTCATTTTTTAAATTGAGAGTTGATTTTTGTATTACTCTGCGACTTTACACGCTGCTTTGGGTCTCTGCACACAGTGACCTATGAACACCAACAAACGTTGACTGTACGGTAAAATTCACCCATGTTTTAAGTGCATTAGACCTTTATTCACAGCTGATAACCACTAACATTGATTTTTTTGCCGCAGTTCTAAATGTTCATTGTCGTCTGTATTTTTAACGTCACCGTCTGATGCAAAGTGATGGTTTCAAAAATCGTTTTTTTTTTTGGAAGGCAGAACGAAACAGAAAAAAAATTACGGAAAATATATAAAAGGTAACAGTGATAGTTTGATCTACTTTCGGGGCTATTTTCATGCAAATGAGGACTTCAATTTTAAGGGCCCAATATACTGCAGTGAATAACGCCGTTGCCAATTTGCTTCCATAAACTTTAAGGCTACAAGGACCGTCATAAAAAGAGGGGAAGATTTTATGAAAAGCATCGGCGAGTGAGAACATTGTCCTGAACAGCTGAACCTTCGCGCTCTGTGACTCCTCGCTAATAGGTTCTGATGAGCACTTCATAGCTATGCCACTAGTACAGCCGAAACTACTTAATCGGTAATTGATCTGATTCAAAATGAGTGATGGAACTATTTTTTCAAAAGTGGGATAGCACTCAATCACTCCGTACAAACGCTCCCGCTAATAACACAAGAGCCCTGCAGCTAATGATAGCATACCAAAATCAATTTCTTAATTTGGGCAAAGAAATGAGCTTTATCAATACCCTACAATTCTAAAATTTCTGCCCAGTTTGTCAACCAAAAAACGCCATCTGCACAGTCAACAAACGAGGCAAATCAGCGAAGTTGCCACAATAAGAAGTGACTAGGAAATGTCATAGCAACGTAAACTGTGGTTTTGTTCTTTATGTAATATTTTTTAAACGTACCAGGTCGCGTGTGCATGTCATGGTCATAGGAAACAGAACTTTCCGTTTCCGATGTTTGTTTCGAAATTTTGAAATTCGTTGTTACGTCAACACCAGACGTCACATCCGGTTGCAACGTGACATCGTTCGATGACGATTGAAACGCTTCGGTAAGCTTTTCCAAATCTTTCTTGACGTCATCTTTCGCCGGTGTCTGATCTGCGATCAGGACTGACGCAATTTCAAAACCCTCGACAGGAGGTGGGGGTGAATGATCGGCTGACGGCGCAACGTGCAACGAGAGGAGGGACGTGATGGCTTCTTGAGGAGCGTTGTCCATGATACACTTGTACGGATTGGCATTCTGAACAAGCAGCGATTACTTTTCTTTAAAGCGGTGTGAATATAAGGTTCTTTTGGAAACTTTTAAGCAAACTCAGCTACCGTGCATGTGTAACCAATCAACCCTCGTAAAACATGCAAGCTATTTCTAATTTAAAACCAGCCCAGTAGCGTTTTTTCTGGCAGAGGCATTTATGGACCGAAACTGCCTATTCCTAAAAGTAAATCAAAACCAGTTTGGTTTCTTTATGCCGACGTTGCTCATAAGCAACTCAGCACAATTTACCGGCTTCACTTTAAACGTCACTTCCAGAAACAGTTGCTGATCAGAAAGCGACACACTGAGCCGGTACATAGTGACGTCACCGTTGGGCAATCGGGGATAGCGCCATTTTACAGAAATTGATGACGACGTGATTGCTCGCCCCGTTAACTCGTGGACTGGACCTGCACGAACAACAAAGAGAGGTGAAGGCATGCAAAAAAAGTATTCACAGATACTTTTTTTCTGAGAGCTGCACTTCAAGACAGTTGCGTCATGCCAAGGCGGTTGAAAGGAAATTCTACTTGTATTGCTGATGTTGCTTTGTTTGCCCAAACTGTTCTATAACTCTTCTTTGTCGTAAATTATCATGTGCGAAGATCCGAAAAGTGCTTAACAAAAACTGTCACCATGCATTTGCTGGTGCAGATTATGAACCAAGTTTTAAATTTAATCGAATAGGAGAAAACAGAGATCCCGTTTTTAGGGAACATTCCCCATTGAAGTTTGGTCATCTTGGTTCGGAAGCTACCTTGCAGTTCAATTCTCTGTGCAGGCCATTTCGGTATTTCAAGAGTTATCTGGCAGCTCTAACATCAGCGTACTAATTGGAGCAACACGTTTTTTAAATATTCAGCTAAAGTTCATCAAAATATTATAGAATAAATATCCTGTTTCTGATTATGAAACATTTTAATTCAGGCTTATGAGAATAGAAACAAACAAAACCCTGATTGTTAAAAACTTTGCATAGAAACTGTGGGAGATGTTACCAACCGGAAAAAAAACTTAGTTACTCAACGAAGACAACTGCGGCACCTATTGGTAAATGGAGATAAAGTTGACTGGTTTTCTTAAGTTAGTTTCTAAAACCTATCTATCATAACAAAGACCTGGAACGGCTTCTTTCACTTTGACTCTTTCAAAATTAGTCGCTGCTCCTTTCCCGGCAGAGTTAACAGCTGCAACTTTAAAATAGTAGACGGCGCCATTCTCCACTCCGGTGACTAAACGGTTGGTTGTATCCACAATGATTGATGTAAAGTCAACTGTCGGGTGGGGATAGACCTATAAAATGTGATGTTTGATATCATGCAACGTATAGCTAATTCATAGTAAACATAGAGCCTGCGTTAAACTGAAAATCTGTCTTGTACTGTGTGAATTTTGTAAGACGCCCTCCTAGCAGTTTAAAAAGTGTATGGTAAACTTATTGCCTTATTAGAAATGTTTCAGGTGTTGATTCAGACACTTCGAACAAAATTTCGTATGTTGAAAAGTAAAAATGATATAAACGAAGGACGTGTGCAAATTTGAGAAGCAAAACATCTATGGGTTAAAAATATTCATCATAAAAGACGGTTTGACATTATGTCAATAATTAATGAAGTATTGGGTGAATAAGAGGAATGCAACAAATGAACCTTTAGGGCTTGTTAAATGTGGGGTCTGACCAACTCAAAATAGGCGGACATCCATGCAATCTGCTGTTCGGTCGGAAAACTTAGCAACAGCAAGGATATAATTTTCATACCTGTTGATATCACTTCCGGGATCTTCAAAAAGGCCTATTTGTTAAGTCGCGCCTAATAACACGAAAATCACGTAAACGTCAAACATTTTGCCTCAAACACGAAGCAAATATCCTCTGACATTTTCATAAACAATGTTTAGCGCACCGCTTTCTCCTGCTGAAGTTTTCAAAAATTTCAATTGCCTGTTTATAAAGTAGCTGGTAATGGAGGATCCGTCCATTAGGATCACTCGGCTCGTTCCACTTTGCAATAATCTGACTCGGTTCATTTGACGTCAGCTCAAACGAAAGTGGTCTTCCAGGCACTAAACACAAAAGAAATCGATCATTGTCTGTCGAAAGGAATCGTTTCACAACTAAAAACCAGAGACTAAGATCTTAACTGAGTACACAGTTCGCCTACAGATGAAATCGAATTGCAATTTCAAAATCAATCTGGTAAAACCGTCCAAGATTTCAAAGAATTGCTAACCGGGCAGTTCTCATTTGAAAAAAACATTTTCAGGTGGTTTCTCCACTTCAAAATGAATGTTGCAATGTATCTTTTTATTACAGTCAATGATGGTAAATTGCGCCCCAGAGTACATACCACACGATCAAAAACTCTTTTCAGATAATTGAATCTCTCGACTAAGTTTAGATTTAGCGTAGGTCGTTTTGCTTCCTTCTTCCACTGTGATTAAAACAGTCGTCCATCGCAAAGAGTGTTTGGTCCGCTTATCATAAAGAAAAATCGCTCATTGTTCCAAAGTGACAGAGCAGTTTGTTCTCGGAAACGCGCTTTTTTTAATTGATTTCAGAAAAGACTACGGCACACAATTCTCTGAAGCACTACCGCTGCCTGTAGGCAAGGGCAACAAATGAAGGAAATGTTGGACACGCTTCGGTGAGCACCCCTTGTAGGTCACTAAAAGTTAAATGCAAGTGTGTTCGCAACAAAAAGACGTTCACTTTNATAAATTCTAGTTTCACCGAGGAGCCTCAACNACAGTAATTTCAAGGCTGCTGTGAATTCACAAGTCGTTTTATAAATATTTGACGCCAATAAGATTCGAGAATCAATAATTCTTTTCTAGCGAGAGCTGCTCTTTTTTACCACAAGGATCCGAAACTCCCAAAAAGTAGTGCACGAACGTACGCCATTTTTATCTTTCAAAAAATGCACATTGGTGCAAAAAAGTCAAACATATCTTACGAGTTTCAACAGTGGTAACAAGTAACTGCGCTGAACGTCGACTTGAAACGTTCTTATTCTCGCTCAACGTAAATACATCGATCGTGTAGGTTCTTCCGGGGGTGAGTCCTCCAAGTGCTGCGCTGCTATCGTCGATGATGTGCAGCTGCGCAAATAGTTGTCAAACACCGTTACAATAAGATCGATGTAAACATGCAAAATGCATTGATTTGATTAAACCCGTGTACGACGTTTCAAACACAAATGTCGTCCTTGTCGGCAAAGGTTTAGTTTTTCAAAGAAATGGTACTTGTCATGCGATAGCTGGCACTAAGTCACAGCAAAAGCTACAGAAACATGACAATACATTTGTTAGATATGTGCCCTTGTTTGATTTGAAATGTCCTGCATGGTTTGATTCAAGTCACTGGTTTTTGCGCAGTCGTTTCGAAAGCCATTTGCACGCGACTGTGAAGTTGAACTGTAGTCTAAGCCAGTGGTTCTCAAACGGGAGCCACTTGGCTCCCTAAGGGAGGAATTTTTTATTCCTGTGAGGAAATATGTTCCAGGGAGGAATTGGGGAGAAGCTGTGGATGAAAAAAGGTGTTGTTATTATTACAGTAGTTTATTCAACACACAAAAAACTACACAACGAGGTTGGTTCAGGTGGGAATGTCAACAGCGCGCAAGCACAAGCTGCTTCATCATAATCGTTTCAGCCAGTTCTTTCAGTCCACTGCTTGACCACACTAGATCCAGGGGCAGGTGTTGAGCAGCCAATCGATTACAACTCATCATCCAGAACCGTCAGACCGTGCTCCATGAGGAGGTCGATGGATTGGAAGACAACAATCGTCAACGGTTTGATCTTCTGCGCCACACTCACAAACCGCAGAGGAGGTCATATCCTATTTGTGCAAGCAGGAGCGGAAACGTCTGGCACCGGTGCGGGGGCGATTGGGCTGGACACACGCTGTTCTTGGCAGGACCATTCCAGGAGGGTGGGACGGGGATGGAAGTACGGAGTCTCGTAGTGCTCTCCAACTTTCCGCATTCAATCGGTGATCCGCCCAGGGCGTGGCACTTCTGCTACTGTCGTCAGATAAACTGATGAGCTGTTGTGCGGTGAGGACGAATGGGTGTCTCGATTTGAGACGCCGTGCATTTGCACTCCATGTACAGGCGAGCGCTGAGTGGGACAGGTGTCCAGACTCCATGGCATGGCGTGCGAGAGACAGTACGTGTGCTCTGCAACGAAGCTCAGTAGGTTGGATGCCTGCGAGGAATCAGAAGATTGTCCGCTGGTGCAGGACGCAGGCACCCAGTCACCATTCGCAAGGCGTTGTTGGTGGCAGGCTCAATGAGGCAGGTGTGAGCACTGCGGCACCAGACAGGAGCGTAGTACAACAGTACTTTGCTGTTGAATGGACCAGGGCTAAGGTGGCTTTGCGCAACGTTGTTGCTCCAGCACCCCAGCCAGAGCCAGCAAACCGTCTCAAGAGTGCAAAGCGTGATGTCAACGTTTTGCGAAGTGACTCGAGGTGTCGGTGGTATGTGATTGCCCTGTCCAACGTTACTCCGAGGTATGTGGGCTCGGAGCAAAAAGGCAGGGTTTCGTTGTTGTGGTTGACTTTCAGCTCACGTTTGGTTTCCTTGTTGTTGAGGTGGAAGACTGCCAACACTGCTTTTGTAGTAGTGAGCTACAAGTCTGGAGGTATTCACCCACGGTTGCCATATCCTTGCTTAGAATCCCTTCCACTGTTTGTCAGTTTCCATCAGCACGCATGATTGGTAGATTGGTAGGTCGTTGGCGTATGCATACTATCCGGAGACGGCGGCTGGTAAGTCAAAGGTTCTTCTTCTTTTCTTCTTCTGAGCGAGTTGTTACAATCTACTGCTTGGCCGCACTAGATCTCAGGGCAGATGTTAAACAGCCATTTGATTGTCTCATCGTCCAGAACCGTCAGGCCGTGCAGAGGTCGATGGATTGGACATTGGAGGACGACACGGTCCACGGTTTGTTCTTCTGCTCAACACTCACAAGCCGCAGGAGACCATATCCCATTTGTACAAACAGGAGCGGAAAGCAGATAAATTAGCTCTTCTGGCGATTATTTTATTAATAGCCGACGTTTCGCCCACCTATTCAAGTGGGCTTCTTCAGGGCAAAAGAGCGGAAAGGTCCGACAACGTTGCGGAGGCAGTTAAGCCGGACCCACGCATTTCTTGTAAGCGCCATTCCAGGAGAGTGGTTGCCGGTGTCGGGGATGAACGTGCGGAGTCTTGTAGGGTTGTGCTTGTCCAACCACTCCGCATTCCATCGGTGATTCGCCCAGTGCGCCGCACGTAAGTTATTATTGTCAGTTGAAATAATTAGTTGTGCGGCGAGGACAAATGGGTGTCTAAATTTGAGACGCCGTGCATTTGCACTCGGTGAACATGAACACTGAGTGGACCAGGTGTCTATACTCCATGACACAGCGTGCTAGAGACAGTGTGGCTCCTCTGCGATGAAGCTCAGTAGGTTGGATGCCTGTGAGGATGTAAGAGGTGTTGATGTGGAAGAGAAGGGGTGCCAGCCCGGATCCCTGTAGGACGCCAATCTTGAGGCGTAGTAACCTACTCCGTTTGCCGTTGGCGGTGGTTAGGGTGAGGTTGCGATTATCAACCAGCTCTATGAACAAGCGGACCACGTGCCTGTCAGGTAGCGATCGCAGTAACGTGCAGGTGAAAGCTGCTTTGACTGCAGTGCCTGATGCTATTTATAACATCTTTTTCAGAAAAGAGTCTGTTTGGTTCATAATCCTCTCTTGTTTCTTCACAGTGGGCAGTGTGAAATTTTTGCAAGTATCATTTGTGATCTTTGCTGGGGAGGAATTGACAGTGTTTGGGTTTGTAAGGGAGGGATGTGAAAAAAACTTTGAGAACCACTGGTCTAAGCAAATTCTGTTGTTGAAGTGTCCAGGCACTGCCATCAGCCACAATTCTTTCCCACCCGGTCCAGCAATAAATCCACGAGCCTATGGTTGAAAGTCAAACAACGAGATCCTGGTGGCGTCATTTCTGAAGCTGCCAGCAACGATTTCATCTGGTCGGGTTAGGTCGCCACGACTTCGCGACTTGGGTAAACAGGCAAATAAATGTGAATGAATGAAAATAACTATTTTTCCTAAAACAGTCGCGTGCACTGGCACAAGCAAAGTTAGAAACTTACCCAAGTGGTTTCACCGCAAATTGCCTTAGATGTTTTGAGTGGAAATTAAAATCTGCCTAGGAAAGATACGTGACGCTACACAAGAACTTAAGCTGCACGGAACAGCCTGTATAAAGGATATTTGTGTTGCAACACGCTAACGATGACTTCTTCATTGTTGAAGCCTTTTATCACGGAGTTCAATTCAAATGACAGGAAGACATGTCGACTTGGTGGCTGTAGCAAACTATTCCCCTACCTTCCCTTCTGGAGGTTGACGTTCAACTCTGAAGCCGCCAATGGAGCCTTCAGGTGCCGTCCATTCTATGTCGATCTCATCTTCAGTTACGTAAGTTTCGTTCAAAAAGATCGGAACTTCGGGATCTGGAAAAATTGAGGATTTTTTGCTTATATGGAAGAACTGCAATTCTGGGCGTGTAAATATTCTTACTTTCAACTCTACGATATGCAGCCGTATCCCTAAGACAGGGGTTCCTAAACTTTCCCTGTCCGAGCACTCCTTCAGCATTTCGATAGATGAGCGTGTACCCCTAAACATGGGCGCCGGAGGGATTTTTTCAGGGAGGGGCCAATAGTGGATTTTTTAGGTGTGGGCCAGAAATATTTTTGCAGAGGCGGCCAATAGTGGCAAAGTTACATTTTAACCACTCGAAACTAAGAAAACAACCTTTTTTTGCAAAAAATTGATGGGAAAATGTCAATTTTCAAAATCCTGGTGTGGCCTTGGCCTCCACTTTCGAAGCCAATGCCCTGAAACTTCTTATGATAAAAAGGCTGAGGAAGATAACAAAAATGTATTTACCAATAAGCATGCACTGATTTTTTGAAATAATATCCAATTGTATTTATTTTAATATTTTAATCTTTGAACCAGACATGAAGTGCACAGAGCACAAGCACGCACTATCTGCACAACACACATTGATAATAACAGACAGAACATTTTGCATCGGCGTTGGTGGTAGGAGCACAGGAATTCCGATACTTGTTCGCTAACTTGTAACACTTCGTACAACACTACATTACAGAAACTTTCTCAACATAGTTGTTGGCTAAGTTGCACCACTTGGTACAACACTACATCCTGTGTTGGACGCGAAAATCGCATGTTAAGAAATAGAGTTCAAACCTGACTAAGTCCTGGTGAAATACGAATGGTTTGTGGCCTGCACACATCCTCAAACTAACACTGTAACGTCCGGGCACTCAGTCACAAAGTAAAATGCGGTTGTAATGTTCAAAGAATAAGGACTAATACTGGTATAAACAATCTGACTGCATCAAAGCGCGCAACCATACATTGTTGGACTTTTTGCATCGTTAAAGAAACAGGTACACAATTTTTAAAAGGGGCCTCAACGGTAGGAATGTTACATTGAACTTGATAACTATAACACTCGCTCGTCACGGCAGGTTGTACAGAGCCCTGCAACCAAAGTTATAGGCAGCACGCAATCAGGGGATATATGCCTTCCTAAAACCACACCAATAATTACGATGCATACATGGACCAACAGAAGAAACGAATGAGTACATGTTTCACTGCGTTCGAACATCGGGAAAAAGAAGCTCGCAGCTTGTTTACTGTTTCATATTGATATCGCATTTGTCTCTGAATATCTTTGTCATCTAAGAGCTCAATATCTAATACAATCCCCGAATATTTGCAGCGGGAAACATATTTTACTTTTAGTACACCCAGTGTTAGCAACGGGGATGGCCGTGCTTTTTGCACTCTTAGCCTTTAACATCATACAAACAGTTTTGCTGCAGTTGAAAATAATTTNATGCAATCCTGCATCAGCCTGACACACTTCTAGTATACTTTGCNACCCACGTACATTTGGACAAAACACATAAATGTGATCAACAAACGTCAAGTGGTTCAATAAGATTTCACCAATATAACACCCAGCTTTAATGTTGCTTAGTTCAAGAGATAAATCATCTAAATATACAGCAAAAACGTATGGACGCAATACTACCCCTGGTCTAACCGCATTAGTAACACGAAATGGTTCGGACAACTTCATATATATAAATAATTTGAAATGAATTATGTATAAACAAACTTTTTTCCTTCTAATGCTAACCTTAAATGTACCCCTTAAGATAGGCAAACGTACCACTAGGGGTACATGTACCTATGTTGGGAACCCCTGCCCTAAGATGATATAATCTATCAGTCTTTAAGCAGATGTTAACAATTTTATTGTTTTATGGAGGTATTAACCACACGAAAATCCTGCCTAATTTGCTTTGAAAAAAAAAACGCTGCTCAATTTGCTTTGAAAAAAAAAACAGTGAAAAATGGGAAATACTAACAAAACAGACCCGCTAATATCACATGAAAATGTTTTTTGCCAAAAAAGATAAGTCACAATCGCTTCTACAGCCAGAGCACACACCATGGTTTGTTAAATCTGATGTACACCTGGATCTAACTTAGCATGGCCGAGCAATTTTGACGTAGGCGCCTTATTAGCTTGTAAACCAACCCTCGTCTGAAGGGTTTAATGCCTTGCTCAGTTGGTCACACGCTTTAACCGATAAAAGCGCTCTTTGATAAGTGCGTTTGCTCGCTTGAACCACCTTCAATGCATTTTCGAAATTCAACCAACCTGCATCTAGTAAATACTATAAGTTCATTACCACCATTCACAGAGCCTTTAAAATTTCTATTAATTGCCAATTTATTTTTGTTTCGGAACTGCGGCAAGCTAACTAGTGGCAGCTGGTTATTCACAGAACTCCTCTCAACATGATGAACCCAATTTCATGAAAACTGCAACAAAGCGTCTGTTGCTGCTTCCGATTTGCAAAGATTCCCCCAAAGAAATGGATAATATTTTTCAGCATTTTCCCTAAAATGTTCATACAAACAACGATTTATAAAACAGCAATTGATGTTGTACAAAAACAAAATTTTTCAATGATTCACTTGCCCAATTTCAAGAAATTTTATAAAAGTCGCACTTGTCAAAAAATAAAACCATCAAAAATTCAAAATGAAAACAAATGAAACAATTTACAAATTTTCAAGACCGGTTGCCTGATATTTGCTAATTTTTGCCCAATTGTTCATAAAACGTTTTGATGGAACAGGGTATTTCCAGCCTGCCTACTACAGTTATGAACAGAACTATCACTGCCCGAGACAATCCACCACCGTTGACCGGAGTGCCAAGAACACTGGTCTTATTCTGACTGTCTCCAAAAGTTGTAATAAAAATTGAACATATATACGTCAAAGTTCGTTTTTGTTAAGAAAACGTTAATCTGCGTAGCGTTTGCTAATTGCAGACATTTACAAGACAAGGGGTTGTCTTTTAAACCGGCGCTACCATGATTTGAAGCAGTAATCAGTACTGTATACTTACAGAGTGTTACATCTTGCTGGACGCTGTAGCTTTTTGTTCTGTTGTAGACAGCTTCAACTTGCAACTGGTACGATGCGCCTGGGATCAAGTCGCCAAAGCTTATGTTGCTAGAGGTGACGTTTTGCTCTTTTACCACTTCTTGTACTTCCCGCTTTACTCGTTTGGTAATCCTCACTCGCATCAGAGATACAACATAGTGGTCATATTCTGACTTTGGTGGTGACCACATGGCGTAGAATGATCTTTCGCTTATGTCTGAGAGAACCATGTTCGTCGGTGGCAGAGGCCCTGCGTGAAACGCGGAATCAGCAATGCGTTTATCAGGCTTTTAAAGTCATTTTCAAAGTGTTTTAATTCTGGCTACTTAGAATATTAAAACAGGCAACGATGTCTTTTCTGCTGTTTAACATATTAAAAGTATTTTGCAGCGATATTTTGTCAAATATTCACTAGACGATGGATATCTTTGTTCGAAGAGCCCTAACCTTTCCTTGGTCGAGAAGGATATGTACTGTTTTGAAAAGATTTCTACTGGTTTGGGAAAGGTTTGCTAAAAACTGCTTGACGGACCTTTAACTTATGAACAAAACCAACTTGCAAGCAACCAGCAGGTAGAAAAGTCATTTATAAACGCAATCAAACATTTTTAGGCCTTATGCCTTCGTTATTTTTGCAATTAAAAGCATGACCACTTCAACGGAAAGAAATTAATTCAACGCTTTATCAAAATTTTTGAAGTAAATACTACAATAGTGCAATGTCATTGCTTCACGTTACTGCTATACGCACTGTGAGTAAAACTCGGAGGTTTGCAACACAGAACTTTAATGTTTGCAAAAACATGATTTGATTTGTTGTGCTGTGCTGTACGCTTAATACGGTCTTCCTTTTTCATGCTTATCTTCATGTTTCAAACGATTCTGATTTTTATTATGTAGCCTAATACTTAATTTATGTACGTAGACTGAAGCGCAGTAAATAAACTAGATTCCACAAACAATGCCGCGCGTTCGTGCAGATATTACGGCTGCAAAAGCACAAGCAGAGAGCAAAGCATATTTTCTGACTTGTTTGAACGTAGATGGTAGTGTTTATGTCTTCAGGAAAAGCCGTCTGTTTACTGACAGTAACTCCAAACACTGAGGAAGGTATCAGTTCGGTGACGTTATATTCAAAATGGAAAACCTTTTCTTCCATCATAGGGCCGACCGGAGACCACGTGATCTGCAGAAAACAAAAGCATGTCATCGGTTTGAAGAGAAGAAACAATCAGTCCATTGTCACCGCAGCGACTTAAAACCTGAAGTTTAGCACATGAGACAAATTTCCAGAAACATCTCTTATTTTTAATTTGAAAGAAACACTTTAACTGTCATTCACAAACAGTTACTTTAACTAAAAGGGAAAATCATAATTCGTTCTATGAAGTGTTTAAATTTTGCAAGCAGTGATAGAACACGAGGATTTCTTTTGACACAGAACCTGTTTTTATTGTTTTTCAATGTTTTGCATTTCCTCAGCCACAAAAAAATGTGGGAGAGCATTTGAAGATAATTAAGTAATGTATAAATCTGAACACAAATCCCGCTTGTCACAACAATGGCAAATGTTATATTAAGCTGCAGCTCATTCATTCCGACAAACGTTTAAACGAACTTAGAATTACTATAACCACAAAAATCACAACGGCGCTAAAAAACGGGAAAAAAACTCGCGAGTATTCATCCATCCGACAATGTTCAATGAGATTTCGAAACACCATCGCAACTGTCTCTGACAAACGGAATTAATTATTAACCGCATTTTTCGGAAACATATTTGACAACATCTGCAACATTAGATTTCATCGTTCACTTGAGAGGATTTTCAAAACTTAGTAAAAACCCACTGTAAACGACAGCAGTCCTCCGTTTCCTGGCAACCATGACAACGCCGCCCACGTTTCTCCCACGCTGGAAACACGTAGTTCTTCAATCGGATTCGGTTCTGAGGAAAGAATAAAACATGAACATTAATTGCGAAATAGTTAAAACCATGAATAACAGAAATAATAAAGACGAATCATATTCAAATGTAAGCAAGCGCGTTTTTCCTGTTTTTCGCTCCGAATCGATCTAAATTTGAATTCAACATAAAAAAATATACAAAATAGAAATATATATTCAGGTGAGTATACCACGTCGCTCTTAATTATTTTCCTGCGAGATTTTTTGAAGGATTATTGTTACTATATTTATTTCTGCTCTATGTGCAACCATACCAGCTCAAAACTTGTGAGAAGCAATGAAGAATGGAAAACCAAAAAAATCAGTTCAAAGCGTCCGATTAAGTAATCCAACTCACAAAACCTTTTTTCATACTGGTGGTTGCGTTTGAGAAAGTAGAAAATATAAAGAAAATATCATTTAACGTCTAAAAAAAAACTCTTTCTTCACACCCATGTTTTGTCGGAATGCCCTCAACCGCTTCATAGAAAGAGGAATGCAAAAAAATATAAAACACTGCTTTTGCAGAGAGCATCCAAAAACAAGAGTAGGCTTCGAAACCACTCACAGACCAAAAGAGGAAGACTTGCTTTTCCTTGAGAGCCGTTTAAGATGCAAATGTGCTGCAGAATGATATAGTTTAAGAAATCAACGACTAAAACGTATTTGCAATTTGACGCCTTGAATTTCATTCAAACCACATGCTGAATTATTAACTAGGTTGAGCTGTTTAACAAACAGCTAGAGTGTCACTTCAAGACAACATTTTTCTTACTTGTTGGCTCAAACAGCTCAACAGCTTTGCTTTTGACGCGGTCACTTAACGTCATCACATACAGTCTGTAGAGAACTCCTGGGGTCAGTCCCAGCAGATCAGAAGTGACATTCCGTGACCCGCTTTTGTTCCCCGCTGGTATCTCGATACTCTTCTTCCCTGGCGGCGCTCCCGCCACCAGTACATCAGTTTCATCCACCGGAAGACACTCCACCAAGTAATCACTGTAGATGTCGGAGGGTGGGTTCCACGTAACTTGCAGGGATGAGTTGGTGACTTTTGTGATTCGGACATTTCGAGGAGATTTTGGTTCTGACAAAGAAAGTAACTATTCCTTGAAAAAGAGATGCACCTACAGTTAGTTAGCCACGGGTGCGAGACTGTACAGCAGCATACGAAAAGCTCTGCAGCCATTGGACCTCAACCAAAAAACAAATCTGAGATGTTTGGGGCAGGCCCGCAGCCATGTTTTAAGATTTTGGTGGTGAATTTTTATGGGGGCAAGATTTTTGTTTTCATTATATGTTTAAAACAAATATAATAAAATACAAATAAGTATGATAAGATTTTTTCTCAGCGCAACAAAGTTTGGGGGGGCACTGCCAACGAATGCCCCCCGTGGCTACGGGCCTGCTTTGGGGTTGCCTTATGGTTAGTAATTATGAAACTGCCGGCCGTGGGACACAGGGGCCCAAAGTATTCAGTTCTCGGTCCGGCTACCACGTCCACAAAAACAAGCTTTTATGAAATCGAAGCTCTTTTTCCTTTGTTTTAATTGAAGGTACTTAATCTGTCTCTATTGTAGGAAGCTTTCTCACAGCGGCTACCACAGTCGTGCAACAAGAAGCAGATATCTTCTTCTACGCTGTAGACTATGCTTACAATTTTTCACAAAACAACAACGAACAGATTTTCCTCAGAGAAAAAACATACGCGAATCCTGGAAAATGCAATCGAGTGTTTTTTCCGCGACAGCAAAACTAAAGCGTTTTTCAAATTTATTGGATCTTAAAATTGCACATAAAATGATCTATTAAAAAACATGTCGAAATTCTTTCGACTTCACTTTTATGCAAGTAGATGAAATTGATGTTAAACAAATTGTGCAGTTTTAACAATCAGCGGTAGTTCGATGTCGCGTGTGTTGATAAACGTCTTTCAGAATCATAGCTAACAGACGTCGTTTTCTCTGGAAAATCCCCAGAACCACTCATTGAAAAACTCAGAAAAGAACTGTAAAGCCCGCCCGAAGACATTACGTCATCAAGTATTCAACCGAAAATGACTTCTGTGACGTAAGAGACCCAAACGACGCTGTCGCAGATTTACAAGTAGAGGACTCATTGATCACCAACTATTGTTGAAATATGTGGAGAGTTCGATGATGACTCATTCGNGACTCCTTCAAAACGATCATCACCACGTCAGCAGTTTTGTGAGTTTTTTCCTCATCAAAAACACNCCCCCCAAAATCTCTGAAAGGTCACTCAGTCTTTTAGAACCTCACAAACGCTCCAAACCAGTGGCGTAACTGGCGGGGGGCAAGGGGGCGAGCCGCCGCCCCTGGCAAGCGAAATGTAAAAACTGGACCCCCTTTAGTTGACATTGTGACATTTACTATTCTTTGAATTTCTTGTTTTTAGCGTTTTTCGGGGTGTTTTCGTCTTTTTATCTAGTATGGACATCCACGACATCCAGAGATTCATTATTATTTCTTAACCTTTTTCTGAGTTTTGGCTCAGAAAGTTGGCCCCCCTTCAGCTCAGCTTTGGCCCCGCTGGCTCAAACCACTAATTACGCCACTGCTCCCAACCCGGTGTTTTCCGCGTTTGACACTTCACTACTCTTCAAAATCGATCTGTAGCAGTTGCTACAATGTGACATCAATCAAGCCCAGGGCGCTAAGCTTAAAAAGGGTTTACGCGAACAGTTTCACATCAAACTGCATTTACTTCAAATGATGCGGTCGAAGAAAGAAAGAAAAACTTATTTACTCGTCCGTTCTCGCAGCTCCACAGGGTTGGTGTTTCGTGTAGTTTTCGTTATGTAAAATTTAAAGCTGTAAAGTGCGCCAGGTTTAAGGCCGGAGAACTTGTGCGCTTGGACAGATTTGCTTAGAGCTTGGTACGCCACTGGACAAGAACCCTCGTCGCTTTTGCATTCAAGGATGTATTTTTCAAAGTCGCCGGGAGCATGGTCCCAAGTCAGGTCTATCTCTGTCTCACTCCGAGATAGAAGCCGGAATCCCGTTGGAGGATGAGGACCTGAAGTAAAAAAAACAAATGTCTCACCCGAAGTTTTTCTAAGATATTTTGAGGAACCGAAACGGTCTCTCATATTGTCACAACGGCCCTTCAAAATGTCTTAACGGTCACCAAGGTCAAATAAACTGATCTCATCCTTGGCATATCGCAGCGAAAAAGTTTCGCCTGAATAAAACCAGCGATTAATGTTGTAAAGGCAGAGGTTCCAAAATGGAGGGGCGTGGCTCGCTCGTACACTGTTTTGAAATAGCAAGGGCGTCGCGATTCTAATCCATTTGCTACTTCGTGATTGCGCAAGGCTGCAGGATTTTCCACTGTTGCAGCAACATAAACAAAATATCAATATAAGACGTCTAAAGCAGTGGTTCCGAACCGGTGGGCCGCGGTGGAGTGGCCGTGGGGTCGCGAACGGCAGGCGCAATAGTTTGATGAAGTCGCGAATTTTTAGAACTGCGCATATCAACATTTTGGGTTTCATCAGCAAAACCGAAACACAAACAGATTTTTGTGAAGTTCACATTATCTCAATAAAACTTCCCATATGGTTTCTATTATACAGTTTCAATCGACCTTATTGTAGAAACACGCCAGCATCAGAAATAGAAAGCTATGCCCAATGATGCTGAGATTACGCCAGCCTCGTAACATCTGTCCTGCTGTGAATACATGCCCGCTGAAACTCTAACAAAGCACTACCGATATTTTTATCGTCATAGTTCTGCATTACATTCATTATTTTGTATTCGTTATGGTTCAAGCTTATAATAACAGCACAAGCAGCGTATAGTTAACAGATGGCGAGATCTTACCAGCAGACCTAACAAGCGATAGTGATGTGCACAAATGTTCAAAGTAACAGCATAATGTAATTTGCAGTTAACAAGCTTTAAAAAAAACGTTGCATCTAAAGAAGATGATGCTCTTGCGTGCCGTGCAATGGAAACTCGACGTAACGATCGTGTATTTACTTTGTGAATGAAATGGTTATGTTAGTCATATCTGAGTGAATTTGCAACTGCGAAATGATTCCTTAGTACGTGACTTGCTCTCTGAAAAATCGCTGACGCAGTTCAGGTGTGCTATAGAGCAATCATACTTAAACTTAACTTTTTCGTTGTCTGCTTCCATTTGTTTGCACGTACCTCTGTGAGCAGGGGTGGAATTTAGGGGAGGTGAACGTGAGACGGTCACCTCGCTTCCCCTTTGTTTTTCATGCTGCGGGAAAGCTTTGAGAGTTCCGCACTTAGTTTTTACCAGTTTTTTTTCGGTCGTAAACCGATTTTCTCAAATGACCAAAACAATAAGTCAATTCGGTCATAATTACCGAAAAGGAAGGCTGGTGAATACTGTGCAGCGAGTTTTAATACATTTACGAGACAAATGACCGAAAGATCTTATCGAAAAAAACACGTTTTTCGCATTGTTCTATTAAAAAAAACCTATGAACCACTCTAGAGCCGCATTTGTTAAGATCTTAAGCAAGTCACATGTTTTTCAAAATAAAGCAACAACTAGCCTTTGTGCAAATGTGCCGAAGGGGGTTCCTCATCAACTGTTTTGGAGCACCCTTCTGAAAGTTTGCCTCAGGCACCTAAATTCTGATATCCACCTCTGTCTTTGATGCTGGATTTTCAAATCTTGTACACAAACAAAAGTCAAGGAGTAGACTGGACGTTGAGAATGACATGAGATTAGCTCTCACCAACACACCCCTAAGGGTTTCAACGCCAGTTGCACATATGCAAGTTCATTCGTCCCACTGATTAGCATAGGTGCTGTTCTGTTTTGCATAAGAACGTAAATACATTGACTCCAACACGTGAAATAATAGTGTTTCTTATCTTGTCGGTTGTTAGTCGAACATATTTAGAGTTGAAGGAAACGTCTGGGGCCGAGCGTTTTTGTAATATTTTCGAATGGGGTCATGAGGTCAAAAAGGTTGGGAACTGCTGGTCTAAAGAGGTACACGCTCAGCTGTTCCAAGCCTGACACAGCGTTTTGGTGTGCTGCGTCGCAACAAGCAAGCGAATGAATCGTATTAAATAACTGTTTGTGAATCTCTTTTATGCAGTGCATCGTTTGCTTGGTTTTATGCATAAGATTAGTGGATCTGGAGTGCATAGAAGTTGGGAGCCACTGCTTTCAGGTGATGAAGAGCATGCCACAAACGTAGGAAGACAATAAAAACCACGTATTTGGATACATTTTGTCGCCTACTAAGTAAGCTACAAGAACACAAAACTGGAAACAAGTGATTGTCTGATTTTTCTTCAAATACATCATTTTTAAAACCTTGAACACCCACAGACTTTTTACTAACACCGACTTTGTTTTGCGGTGAAGTTCTAGTAACAAGGGTTATAATGGCGCATAAAAATCATGACGAACAACAATAATAATGAAATAGCAACCGTCGTGCTTTTCTAGCACGTGTGACCAGCGCGCGTAGTGGTTGCTGGAAGCAAAATTTTTACATTGTATCGACAATTTACCTGCTTGACGGTTTCATTGCAACAATATTGCCTGCTAGTGTGGAAGGTTGGACGCCCGTACCTTACCCAAGCTCCGAAATAACACCAGCAATTCGTGTTTGTGTTGGTTTAAACAAACCCTCAAATTAAGGTATATACAAGATTTCGGTTCCAAGCCAGCAATTTAAGTCACTTCCTCACAACCAAGGCCCAGGTTTTAAACGGAATTTGTCTCTACACCCAACCTTCCTTTTCATTACGTTCTGCTGCTGGATCGGTAAGAATAAAGAGAAATAAAAAGTACAAACAATAGAAAACATTCTTCCACAAACAGACTTACTTAAATTAATAATCGAAGTTAGTTTCACCGCTTTGCTAAGCACGTTGGCACTTGTGGTATAAACCGTGACATTGTAGTTTCTACCTGGCACCAGACTTTTCACTCTCCCTCTGCTGGTTCCCGTTGAATTGTGAACTATTCTCCAACGTTTGATGTCCGAATTTTCTGCACAATAATGCAACCTTCTCTTAACCTGCTACTTGGTTTTCGAGCTAAAAAAACGCCGGCAAGAACGCCACAGCCCGGTAGTGGTTATCTCTCATCGCAATACATCATAATGTTAAACGTTTGCTGCCAACCACAAAGCTATTAGGTTCAGAAAAAACATGGTAGTTAAGAGAAAATCATATCAGCATAACAAAAAACGTCAAATTTATCCATTTTTAGGGCAATGTGTTACATGTTATTTGAAAAATGTGCAACCCTGCGAAGCGCGTACAAGCACAAAACAATCAAGCATGAACCAATACGCTTCCTGTGATTTAAAAATCAAAAAGCAAATACATTGTTCATCTTCTAAATCACGATGCACATTTTAAAGAGGATACAAACCTTCATTTGTGAATGTCAGGTTGTATCCATCAAGAATGGAAGAGCTGGATGCCTGGTTGATGATGGTCACATCTACAGTGTCGCTCGTGCTTGGCTGAATAATAATATTCGTCGCCGAAACAGGCGTGGGTCCTTTTGCAAGAAAAACGAGAAAATTTAACCTTGTTCTGCGGGATAAGCAATGTTGAAAATTGTCTACTCATTGAAGACAACATTTTACATTTTTTCTTGCGTTCAAAACTGTTGTCTAAGTTTGCAGTGAGCGTTGCGTCTTGCGGCGAATGCGACAATCGCCAAAATTAAAAAAAGGCAAATGCCAAGATCGCATAAGCGAGACAGTGTGGTACAATTCCGACAGAAGTCATGACAGAAGTCCCACTAAGTGACGTGCATAACAATATATGGCTTGTAAATTTATGTTGGTGTATGTCATTATGTTGGTGTGTGGTATTTACAATAAATCTAGCTGAGCAAAGGTACGTGTGTGAATGAGGAAAAGATGGGGTGATGTTCACGTGTGCTAATATGTGTGATGTGGCTGTTTGCAGTAATGCAGTAAGAAATGTGGCTCTCTGACTGGTTGGCCACCCCCGTACTAGACCGTAAAGAAAAGCAGTTATTCCACCACTTTTCCTGATCGCGTACCTTTTGTGGGTCCCGTGCTGTCGCCACGTACCACTTTGTTCCAGGACAACTCAATCTAACAAATATCATTCCATCAAAAGTTTGGAAAAGCTGGATTGACACAAACGCGACATGAGCAAAATATCTGTGAGAAATTACAATGGCCGTTTAAAAAGCAACAAGGAAGGTACACAAAAATTCCGGAATTTATTACAGAAACCAATAAGCAAAACTATAGCTGTGAGTATATCTTTTGAAGAAAAACAGAAAGTAGGCCTGTTCACGCACAATCTGGAAGTCCTTCGCGTAACACTAGTGGTACGCGTACCACAGTTTGGGAACCACTGCCTTAAAGTATGCGTATCGCGATGCATCCAAATTAACTTTTTTCCGAGCGAAAAACAGAGTAAAGTTCTGAATTTTTAAACACAACATCTGTTTCGGACCCGCCCGTGACAACGTTCGAGCAAAAAGTTTCTTCCAGAGTAGATGAAGCAGTCGATTGTATGACACAACAAAAAAGGTCAAAGGTCAGGGTTAATATTTGTTGAGTCAGCAACAACCGCTTAACTTTGAATTGTGCCAAAAAACGATTGTAAAAATGAAAATTACTTTTTGCCCCCAAGACTCGCATAAATGATCTGCAATGTCAGTTTTATTGAAAAATCAATCAGTTGTCTCACAAAACGATTGCTTGCGGGAGACACCGGAACTATTTAACTGCTGGGGCTATGTTGCTTTACTGGATTCTCTTGTAAAAATACCATAAACGTCCCAAACAAGAAATGACCGAACCGAAAAATGCTAAATTTGCTTCGGTAATCGCGTGCTCGATAAACTAAAAAAACAAAAAATTGTAGCAGATGCTACTTTAATTTTCCGAGTATAATATTATACCTGCATATCGAACGTCTTACCCTACCAACAACAAACAAGCGCCGGCCACTATCGCATGACATGTAAAAACAGAGGATTCCATGTGTGCCGAATAGCGAGCGGCCATGGTTACAACTGACTTCGCTATTTCAGGCAAATTAGGTGATCAGCGACACTGATTGATTAGCAGGGTGATGCACGACCAGTCATGTATCATTATGCTCTTTAGTCCGCTTAAAACAAGCTGGCCTAAGTCAACGCACTGCGCTATTTTTCTTATGTGACCACCAAAACGTATTGCGGTGACATATACTAATGTAATTGCCTCGTATTGCCAAGGCAGATGGAGTTGCGATTCTTCAACAGAGAAAGTGTTTGAACATTCTGGACTCACGGACACTCGAACCTAGTTGAAGTGGCTCTTGCTTTTCTAAAAAAAAGCAGTGCTTCGCCAGGCTGCAGTAACAGTGCTGTCGCACGCTTCCAGCGTGCTGTACAGTCAAGAACATGGATGAGTCATGACTGGAGTACTGGAATGGAGAAAGTTCACAATTTTAAGAGGGCTTGGAAAGACGACAGTCACAGCAATTCAAGTACATGTCATGGTGGAATAGCTAATCCGGCCATTACCTGCTACGGTGTGCGGGTGTTGTTGAGACACGCATGTGTATAGCACAAATATCAAACGAAGGTTTTACGGGGTCATTTAAAACAATCATTGTAAACAATTTACACGTTTGCTACATGGACAAGCGTTTCAGTCCTTTTAGTTGTAAATTTTTTCGGAATTATGTTTTGCATCGTCTTCCAACTGAAAAAATCGAGTTGTTGAGGTCAATCCACGAAGCGTCTCACCTATAAAAGCTATTGTGTTTTCGTTTGAGAGACAACAATCGCCAACATACTTTATCCCTAATGTGAAAGTTTTCCTCACTAACTAATCCTGTGTTCAACACATGAGAAGTTAGTCTATTAGCTCAGTTCTTAAGCGGGAGCCACTTGGCTCACTGTGGCAGGAATTTTTTGATCCTGGGAGGAAATTTGCCCAATGGAGTAGTTGGGGAGGAAAAATATTGCAAGTTTTTTATTTTCTGTTTCCGGAAGACTCGATTTTTCCAGCAAATCCAACGCTTTTTGTTTCCTAACGTGCTCCAAGGTAGCAACTAGCCTACTGTAGATTCTACGCTTGGCTGCATTTGTAGATTTCCTTTACTTATTACTTGCAATAAAAGGCAATTGCATACTGTGATGTAACAGTCCAACAACGTTAGAGGTGAAGAACATGAAATTGCTATTATGCTGCAAAAGATTTGCATTGTAGATACCAATGCTTCGGCAAACACACTGCTGATTATTTGAGAGGATTATACAAATTCAAAAAACTTATTATCATACTATTGGAGTGACACTGGTTTCGAGATAAACACTTGAAAGATTTTATTTAATTTTTGCTGACACTTTGTTCTGTCACAAAAGAAAAATACAGTAGGTCTAACTGTAAACTTTACGTAGTGGAATATGTTTATCCTTAATAGTGCAAAAACAGTACCGAAAAGATACAAATCTGCATATCTGCAAAATGCAAACACACAGTTTCATAGAAATTGTTCTTTTGCAATAAACCTCGATTTATGTTATGCTCATCTCGGAATTGATCTTCTTTTTGTGATTTATCGTAGGAAGGAAATGAAAGTGTCCGCTGTTGGTTAGGAATAGAATACGGAAGTAATGTTAAAAACCACTGGTCTAGCTGATAAAGTTTTGGAACGGTAGGTTCGCTCATGCGGCCTCCCCGTGGTCATGAACACTACCTGCCTCATCCAGAAGGTTGCGAGCGTGTTCCACGTAACAGCAACCTTCTCTGAACGCTGG
>JGI24158J21664_10000412_pt1 | contig 38036 bp, 31 predicted proteins | sample Ectturendosymbi3_FD_21664 | JGI IMG/M metagenome (IMG submission 21664) | reverse complement strand
ACGCGCTCTTTCTGTGAGAGCATTCTCTTTGTGCGCCTGGAGGCGCTGAGAGGCAGTGAGCGGCGCGTGGTGAGAATAGTAGGAATGGTCGGACTTACACTAGACGAGACCCTGAGCTACAAGCTTCGCTTGGAAACGTGATCGTCATTTAGCTATTTAGTAGAGTCCTATCGTGGGACTTGGGTTGTCACTTCCAAGCCTAAGAAAGAAGAACCGTTCTACTTCTAACCATGCCAGGAATACGTTTCAGACATTGCTTTTCATTGATTTCGCTGCGGATAGCCAAAACGGTGTCAAACACTACCGCGCAGCGTGTTTTAGGGTTTAGGGTATAACTTTCAAATACATTTTGCTGATATGAGAAATTGTTTGGGACGCCAACAGTGTTCTCAGTTATGTGTAGCTTGTGAAAAATGCGGCCGACCTTTTCGGACCCGCTTTAAACGTTTTTTGAATTAGTGGTAGGCCTACAAAGTGCTTTCAAATTATGGTTGTTCCCTGAAAAATGGCATAGTTCGACCAACAAAAATAGTCACTTTCGTGGCCTACAAAACGTAACTACTTTTGTGTGATACCCAACGACTGTCGCAGACAAACTTTGGTGTTAGCAAGTGAAGACCTTTTGACGCCCCTCAATTTGACTCACGTACAGGGCTCCCATTCAGTGATTTCAAATGAACCCAGATTGCACACCAAAAAAAACATATTGGCAGAATAACGCCATTTTGAACAAGCAAAAAGCTAATCTTGATCACTGTGACGGAAAATGTCCAGAATTGCGAATGCATTTGTTTGTTGTGGAAAACGAGTGAAGCTGCCCTTCGCATATACTTGTGCCTCATGGTTTCCAAGGGTAGGCTACTGAAGAGCGCTCTTTTTCTAAGTTGCGTAGACATCAGAATTATCTTCGAAGTTTAACTGAGCAAGAAAAACTAAGCATGCTGTCTCTAATGAGCATGGAGCATGAGATTCTTGGAGATACGCACCTGGAGACAATCATCAACGATTTCGCTTGGAAAAAATGCGGGACCACCTACCGGTGATCATTTATTTGCATGTGGCGCCATCTTCAAGCTTTTTGTAGCTGTCATTTATTTTAAAAGCACACATTGACAGTGACAGAAATCATGCCACTTCAATAAGTTCAATACTAAGTATTCTCCGCAATCTAACGCCTTAGCAATTAACATGTAATGCGCTGATGTAACAATTAGTTGCGAAGTGCTTGTCGTGATGGTGAGGGTATTAGTCTTAGATCAAACAAAGCGCTGTTGTCTGCTAGATTACAGAACAGTTAATAAATGTAGCTATTGTAAAGCTGCCATCGCAAAACTTCTGCCAAGTAGTAAGGTTCTAGTTGCTTTGTGTGACATTTTGTTGAGAACATTTTTTTCTAAATGGTGTACGTTTCGATCTGCGAGAGAATCTAACTGGACATGTGTTTACTCAATACATATGTGAATGGACGATTGGTGCAGTGAAGATGGTCAGAGAGTCAAAAAACATGGTTGTGTAGCGCCACGGTAGCAAAAAGATCGTTTTTTTTGTGATACAACTTTCTGTTTGAACAAATTAACTACATACGAATCACCGTACATGGTCAGCCCCAATTGTCTTCGAAATGTAGCAGACCCGTAGCCAGGTTTTAAGAATTGAAGGGGAAAAATACATTTTTAGGGGGCAAGATTTTTGTATTTATTATCTATTTTTAAAAAAAAGTTCTGGGCGCAACAAATTTGGGGGGGAACAAAAAATTTGGGGGTTCACTGGCCCAGAATGCCCCCCTTGGCTACGGGCCTGAAGTGTAGGCTGCCAAATCGTATTAGTTTTTACGTTTGTGACTGATGCTTCTGCAAAGTTGAAACGAGGGCATGTGAAACGCTACGAATTTGCACTCTAAGCATTTAGGGGGTCTCGCGGTGAGGACTTTGCCCAGGGCCTCGCGTTCATTTGATCCGACCCTGGGTATGGCCCCCTATGCGGCCTGTGAGTGTGGCGCAGAAGAACAAACCGTCGACCATGTTGTCCTCCAATGCCCAATCCACCGACCACCTCATGGACTGCATAGCCTGACGGTTCTGGACAATGAGAAAATCGAATAGCTGCTCAACACCTACCCAGTGATCTAGTGCGGCCAAGTACTGGCTCAAAAGAATAACCAACATTCTTTGCACGGAAAGTGTGTGTTTGTACTATAGGCTACTTCGTGTCTGTAGGAAAAATACATTATTATTATTATTAATATAAAATCTGTGGCAGAAATTCAGTTTCGTTAGTTTTTCAAAATTATTTTAACTTTTTCGTCCGACACTCAATTTGGGATATTTTGCACTTTTTCGAACTGTTGGCTGCCTTCCCTCTCGGTTTCGTGAGCCGTCGCAAACACCACGCATTTTTCCATGTCTTTTGCTGATTTTTCAGGTCTTCAATTATGCCGTCACTGTGCATTCGAACTTTTTTGCATTGTCTCCAACTGCCGACTGCCGGGTAGCTTTTCTTGCCGACACAGCCGCCAGCCGGGTCTTTTGCGCGTATGAACATTGCACTGGACTTGGATTGGACTGGCCCGGACTGTAAATGACTTCATAATTTAGGTTCCGAACCGGATTTAGAGTGAGTTAATGAAAAAGGAATGTGGCATTTTTGTTGTGAAAAGGCTGCATTTTTCGAATTTTTTGGACTTCATTTGCATTTGGACCCTACATGTGAGGAAATTTTTGGACTGTCGTTGGACCTGGACTGAGTTTTGAAAAACAGGACTGGATCTGGATCGTAAAATATAACAGTGCGCACATCTCTGCAGGCCACACAACTGCCGACTCGCGCAACGTGGTCGCGCAGAAGCCGTTCATCAAATCCAGCTGCCCACGCGGTGCTTTGAAAAAACGCTTCGCGGAATATAAAACAATTTCACTCGAGCAGCGCGTCAGGAAAGTCGATTCGTGTTGAGCGCAGATTTTGCATGAACTGCTTAAAAATTTCCGAAAGTAGTGTTTTTCCAAAAAATTTCGCGAGCATCTCGGGTTTCCCGGGAATGACATTACCGAATCTTATACTTTTTTCTGGCCTGATATAACAGTATCAACATCAAGGAGCACACATAATGTGTGACTGTTTCCACGATAACCTCAAATGGCATGTGAATGTGAGTGCAATGATCTGAAGTAATTGCTAGTATTTGCTGAATTAGGTGAAGTAGTTTGAAGTGTTCGTTGCTCAGAACGGAGTTGAGACGGTGTTGAATGAGTGTTAATAACAAGTACCACTCCCAGGCGATGTTAGACTGTGACTTTTTTTAGTGTAAATTTTTAAATGTGAAATTAATTTTCACTGCAGTTATTTGGATTGCGATAATTGGATATCTAGCAAGAGCCCCACTTGCCTTGCTGTCTTGCAGACTCAAGTCAAGATCGATGTTTATGCAACTCATTTAATTTAACTTAGAAGAATGTTTTTAGATGTCAGTGTAACTGTATCAGCTTCATATGAAAGAGGTGTTATCTTGCAATTCAAAATTATGCTATTTTGAACATAAGATGCAAGTAATAATAGAGATGCAAGAAAAATACAGATATTTTAAGTCAAGTTGAAGTGGTGTTATTTTAAGTGCAGTGTCAATGTGTCAGAGCTAGATTGCAGTGAATCTGATTAAACAATATTTACTGTAGATACTGTAATAAGCAATAAAACAGTAATTTTATTTTATCATAACTGAATGTAGGTAAAAATTGTTAAAAGGAAATTAAAAGCTGATATTTATTCCACAAGAAACTTTTCCAGAAAAGCTAAAATTTTGTCTCTGGAAGATAAAGAAAAAAAGTGGTTAGTTATTCTTATATATGCTATGTGTATGTCACTGTCAGAAGTGTAATACAGTGCCTTTGTGCATACATAAGCAAGGGATATCAGGCACTTCTGTGCTTAGTTAGTCACTTAAGTCAAGGGTTTCTTAAACTATGGGTTGCGGTTTCATTTGGGGTCACATAGCGTAATTTTGGGGTCGCCTGCCTCATAAGCACAGGATAATTTTGTGCAGTTATTTACTGATAAAAGTTTGCAACTGGGCTTTTCAAAATAGAGTTTATGTGATTTTTTGATAAATAGAAAGGAATACAGTCATTCTTGATCTAGCCATTCAAATACTTTTAACCGTTTGTGCAACATATTATTTGTGTCGTCTGGAATTCTCAAAATTGATAATCATCAAGTCCAAAAACCGATGCTTTTTTTAAAAAAATGTTGAGAATCTCTTCCTGCGTTGGCTAATTGTATGAATCTGCAAATGGATGATCTATGTAAAAATTATCAAGTGCATCCATCCTATTAGTTAAGCTTGAAAACTTTTATAAACGGCACTGTTTTTTGTTAATTTGTTTTGCCTTACTATTTCTATCATATGATGGTTTTATTGCTGTATAGTTACTTTTGTGGACTGTGTGCATTGGTATGATTTCGCCATGGACAAAAATGCCTCTTCAAATTTGTAATGGTTGAGACATTTACACGTATCATCAAAATCTCGGCCAGAGGTCGGGAACCTATGGCTCGAGCCAGATGTGGCTCTTTTGATGATAACATCTGGCTCGCATGATATTTTCTTAACACGATTGTTACTGATGAAACTTTTTCTGTGATTTTCCTACAAAGCCATCAGCAACTCCATACAGCACCAGAAGTCGCATTAACCGTAAGAAGCATGTTATTAAAAAGAAAATTCAGACGTTTACCATTGTTTAAAATTGTTGATTTTGCTTAAAACTGCACACATTGGTTAAGTAAGTTAGTTGCATTAAATGTTAAAAAATATTATATGGCTCTCATGGAAATACAATTAAAAATATATAGGTTTCATGGTTCCCTCAACCAAAAAGGTTCTCGACCCCTGAGATCTAGGCTATCTATCAAGGGGGTCACATAGAAAAAACTTTTTAAGATGGGGTCGCAGAACAAAAAAATTTGAGAAGCCCTGACTAAAGTGAGTTGTATTTATGTAGAAAAGGAAAAATGTCAAAGCATCATCAGTATTTTTTTTATTTCAACAGTGGTAAGGAGATAAATTCAAGTTCGCAAATACTTATATCCACTTCTAATGTTTTCGTTAATTTAAGGTGAAGCATCCAGTTGCTATTGATTGTTCCTCTCATTCTATTATGTTACACAGGTCATGCTCCTGGCAGTGTTATTTTTTTGCTTCAAGCCACCATGTGTTGTGCTTTTTGTCATGTCATTATTGTTTGTGTCACAGGAAAACATTTAAAGAGTAGATACAGGGTTTTGTTTAAAGAAAATGTTAGGTACCTGGTATTGATCTGTAGGGACCCAATTTCTCTGATTCTAGGGACCCAAATTGGGTCCCTAAAACACCTTAAAAAAACCTGGTAGATATATTATAATTGTTCTTGTTTGTGTTAAAGGCCTAAGACTGTTTTTGCTGCATCAGAAATTGACGTGGATGTCAACATTTGTGAGGAATTGTTTTTTGTTTGAATTTTTGGCAAATGCAGCATTCCCTACTAAAAGCAGTTGTCAGTTCTGTTACTATGTACAAATCATAAAACTTTTCTTGGAACTGGAATATTCTGTTGGAAACTCTATTTCAACTATTCCTTTTTCAGATAAGTTTGTTACTAGAAATTAAGTCCTTTGTTATTATTTCTTTCTTGTAGCATTACTTTTGTGAATTTGATCAAAAATCAGCAAAACATCTCATCTAAAATAAATGTTTGAAAAGACAAGCTGTTTTGAAATCATTTGGAAAAGAACAGGGAATGCTTATATCTGATGTAGGTTTTTTTGTGAATAGGGAAAGCACATAATCTGATCTACAAAATACAGCAGGGATTGATTGTCTGATGTAGGTTTGTTGTGAACAGGGAAATCATATATGTGATCTATGAAAAATAACAGGCAACTGTATGTGATGTACGAAAGCAACTATTGTGTCAAAACTGATAACTGTTTTTTATACTATATGCACCAAATCACTATTGCTATGGTAGTTTAAATTGTTTTTGTTTTATATTTGTAAGTTAACCATGTAATTGATTAACAGGCCATGTGCAGGCTGAATTGAAAAAGAAGAACATGTCCTTGGTCCATGGGTGTGTAATGAGCTGGATGTTGCTGGCCATTGGCAGTCCAGGCTCAAAAAATCTTGGACTGTGCCATCTCTAGGAAGCATGCCTTTATAATTAATGCCTATGTTAATATATGCTAGTTTGGTCAGTTCTAATCGGTTTGGCTTGTTGGATCTTAGCTTTTGGATAGGCTTTGCTTGTGTAGGTCTAGGCCCCAGTGGAAATAGCTGGATCACTGTTATCACCATATCTCAGGTATCACGGGCAGGGCAATGTATCACAAGTTATTGCAAGTACACTATCTCGGGTTATCACATTTGCAGGTGTCCTAGAGATCATCAAACATTTGCAAGGATGTACGCATCATAGATGTGTTGGCAGTTTTACAGATAGATCTACCTTTTATCAGAGATAATCATCTTCAATCAACCTTCCTTAAGTGGAACAACTGTGGAAGGTAGACTGTGGCAGCCATGACATGCATTGAAACTATGTAAAGGCAAACCAAACATATGCTGAATTACTTGTAAAAGTTTTGTGAGAAATTAGTATTCTCCGCCTTTGCCAATTTTGATCAGTTTCTGCCATTACTTTTTTGAGCTATCAAAGCAAATATTACAATCACTAAAAATGTGAAAAAGCTTGGTGAAAGCCCTGCCACCAAACTTCTCTGTGCTACATGCACTCATGTGGTTGTATGTGCATAACTTCAATCTAGTCAGTGCCAAAATAGAAATGCAAGTTAGATTTTGTGAAAGATGCATCACCATTAAAAAATGTGGTTGTAGATTTAGTATTCTCACCTCATTTGATGACCACACACTTCAGACTCTTGTGTGGGAGTCTTGTATTAGAGCCCTTTCATGCACTGAGGTTTTCAGTGTGTTGGCATTCTGTGTTAGAGCTTTTTAATGTGTTTGTGTGTAGCATTCAAGCTTGATGTTGTTCACTTAATTTAAAAAATCCTGTTTTTAACTTAGCCTGCTGTGCAGAAGTTGAACCTATGTCTGATCAGTAGTGAAGTTTGAAAGAAAACTTCATTCTTTTGTTGGGTATCACCATCTTCGAACTTATGTTTCCAACAGAATAGCTAAACTTGTGATAAAAAAAGAGAAAGGCTTACAGATAAACTGTCAACATACCTGTGCAATGGCTTCAAAGATTTCATACATAAAAGGTTCCGATGTTGAAAAGAAAGATGAAGTATCAATTGAGAGGTAAACAGTGAAATGGTAATCACTATTTTTGAAAACACAGTTTTTTTTNAATTCCTATTTGTTGATTGTTTAACATTCTGATAGTTTTGGCATGAGTGTTGTTTCTNAAGTTTTCTATAAGCAGATTTTAATGTTGTAAAATTGTCATACATGCTGATAGTTTGGGTACAACACCCTGTTCTGACTTATTGCAGGAAAAGTAAAATATATACATTTAAACCTTTTTTCAAATATGGTATCTTCTTAATTGATTGCATCTTTTATACAATTACCAATATGATTGATTACAAACAGAAAATAGTGTCAATACTTACTTTTAAAAATACAGTATATTTTACAAGAAAAAAAGCTCATTTTTTCAAGGTTTTGCAAGGGTTTACCAAGAAATTCTGAATTTGTCAAGTGTGTGAACAACATGCTTGATTAAAATTCCAAGCATTTCATTCTTGTAAGCTCTATTCACCTAACCTCTACAGACAAGCAATTGACACTTTCATTTCAAATCATGTAGAAGTTGCCAATGTTATATTTCTATGTGGGAATCACTGGTTTGAACATGCAGCAAACATTGTATCATATGCAGATGTAATAAACCTAAAGATAGGTCTACACAGCTCTCAGTTGTTGCAAAAGAAATATAAGCTGTATGTGAAGATGGTGCCAAATTCTTCAGAAACTTTGCCCAGCACCACATGTCGACATAGTAAACATTTTATAACAATGCAAATTCACTTTTTGTAAAGCATGAAACCTTTCAAAATTTATCTAAAATCCTGAAAACGTGTTCAAAATCCTGGTTCGAACTACCAATGAATCGGCATGTGTGGTAAGTGGAATTTCAGAGTGCGAGTGAAAGTTGCCACTGCAATTTAGCCATATCAAAATGTAAGCATGAATTGCTTTGTTTTTGAAAGGGTTTGCTTGCTGATGTGACACTAAATCATCAGCACCTTCGGTGTCACTGTTTGTACGATTTTGGGAATGGTTCTCAGATATATGTAGTGTAGTTACAGGAATTTGGCACTTCTTTGGCACGGCACTTCGGAGTGTCAGTGAAGAAAGTGGAATCGGTGCACCTCTTATTGTTTCAACACAACGAACATGGAGCAATTTGGCTGCCCTTTGTCTTTTTCTAGCTTTTAGCTCTGTAGTATTTGCCAAAAAGAGCTTCCCGGATTCAGGTTTTGAATATTTCACGATCTTCGAGACGAGCATGATTTTGTTCCGGTACTTCCAGTTTGAAAATAGACGTTTTTGACAATTGGCAAAAAGCATAGGTCATATCCCAGCGTACGGATATTACGTCTGTAACGGTGTTGGCAATGCCCAAGTCTTTCAAATGGCAACTGCTTCGAAGCTTTTAACATGTTTAAAAGCTACAGTCGATATATTCCGCAGTTGTTGCAACCAGGATTTTAATGCAGGAATGCTATCGCGGTTTTACGCGTATCCGCGCTCATCAAGCACCAGTTTGCGAAACATATGCATAGATTCATCGGAATCTAGCACAACAGAAAAGGTTAAAATGTATCATAACACTGAACGAGATGACTCTGTCTTGCTGCGTCGATTTTGTCCTGTTCTAAGGGTGAAGTTGCAAGCGCTCATTTATAGTCACTTCTTAGTTTCTTTTTTATTGTTTTTGCGAGTGGCATTCCGCCGAGCATTTGGCTAACGGCTGACTCAAAAATTATCCCTGCTTAATGGTGTTTGTCATATACTTTTCCAAGGAAGAGTTTTTGCTTAACAATCGGTCAAGTTTTTCTAAGAGTAAATGGTTTGAATTCCAATCTGTGATCTGTTTTNTTGGAAGTATTTATAGAAGCATGAATGGATGGAAAATGACGTAGTGCTTGTCAGCTGACAAATGATATAAGCGTAGGAGTTGAATATTCCCGCACACAGCATTGTTTCCACGTATCCGGTGCTTTATCCTGGGAAGGTTGCGGTCGGTAATTTTCCTCTTTGTGTGGCATAAGCAAGTTAGTGTGGCGAATCGGCAGGACTCAAGACGTTGGCAAGGTTTCATTTGCAGATAAACCTTCGCCTGTGAACTGTGGCTTAAAAGTTACCTTGTGCAGATATTTTCTTTTCCGTTTATTCTAGTTGATTCGATTCTTCGCATTGCGTAACATTGATGGTTCTCCACGCAGGCATCAAAATGCTATTTCAAAGCTAATGTAGCTGTGGTCACCTAATGAAGCAAACTATCTTAATTAAGTGCACAGAAGCTTACGACTTAGCAAGCTACATCTTGCATACTTTAAATGCTTGGGTTTTGAACGCAACGTCCATGACGACATTATCACACGGGAAATGTAAGGTTGTTGACAAACATAACAGTGTCATTTGGGAAAACCGGCGTGAATGCGATGTTTAGCCTTGACAGTGATGGATGCCTGAGATGCTTCATGACGCAAATGCTGCATGTTTTGTTCAGTATTATGTGCTTGTCATTTGATTATTGCAGTTTCAGTTCATGACACTTCATCGGTGCAGATAAACCCCGTTTGCTGGTTGTATCTTTCTTGCATCGCTTCAGATCCGGCTGTCGGTTGTATGTAGTGAACTGACCTTTCCGGGCTCGCAAGTGAACAAACCAAGATTTTTTCCTGCTTTTTATTCCTTTTTGCGACAATCACTACGAAAGGAACAGAGCATGTCAACTTTCGCCCCTTGACGAGAAACGAATTTCTATGTTCAGACTGCTTAGTGGTATGCTTGCGAAAGCAGACTGGCGACTAGTTTTTTGCCAGTGTCACTTCCGCCATTGATACAGGGTTGGGCATTAAATAATCTAAAAAAGCTGGTGGTCCATGAACCCCAAAGCGGTCCGTGAATTTGGTTAAGTGTCCATGGATGTGATTTAAAGGGTTATTTGCAGGCATTTTGATTACTACCACGATGTTTGAAACCAATTTCAAATATTTATTGCAAGGTTTGTTCTTGAGGGGTCCGTAACTTTTGCTAGGATGTACCAGGAGTCCGTGATCCATTAAGGCTGGGTTAGACCAAGGTCAATGAATGCTCGCATTTTTAGCAAATTTGTAAGGTATCGGTTTGTGTTCTGATCACAGTTATCAATAATAGCCATAAGGATAATTCATTTTTGTCATTTGTTATAAAGCGATACGTCAAACAAATCAAACTCTTCTGGAATAACTCAACTGGCAAAATGTCAAACATTTTTATCCGTGTGTAATTTTTGCCTAATCGCAAGAACAGCTCCGATGCCAGAGGGTTTTACATTCTGTGCCTCTGAAGTTTTTTGACACGGCCAATGCGTGACTTGGCAACATTGCAAATGCATTGTTTCATGGCGGAAGGAAGCACAAAACCGTGCTAAGAATTTGAAGGTGGACGTCGTACAACTTTTTTCCTGGCAATCCCGTTTGTTTTCAGCAACGCGACATGGGGCAAACAGCGGGAGTTCATATTCGCAATGATCGGGTACTCGGTCGGCCTCGGCAACGTTTGGCGTTTTCCGTACCTGTGCTACAAGAACGGAGGAGGTGAGAATCTATGTCCGTGGTTGTTTCAGTGGTACGCTCCGGGCGCAGTGGCAGTTCAATGCACCAGTGCTGTGCGTTTGGGACGCGTAAACCAGTTCGTTTCATTTCGCTGTGAGCGTTCGTTGGTAGTGTATTTTCAAACTGTTTTTTTTTCGGTCACAGACCGATATGTTTTTGAAATGACCGAAAAAAATTAAGTCATTTCGGTCAGAATGTCTGAAAATACAGGCTAATCAACACTGTTACGGCGAGTTTTAATACAACTCTGAGACAAATGACCGAAATGTCTCAGCGAAAAAAAAAACAGTTTTCAAACTGCACTTGAGCAAATTTTAACTGACTGCGTAAACAGTCTCACTTGGTTTTATTTGAATTAGTTGTTGTTTGTTGTATATTAAGTACGACTTTGTCACAAAAGAGTTAGCGCAGAAAATTGCAAACATTTTTTCATAAGCTTGTGGCCAAAATCTTGAAGTAGGTGATACTGCGACTCTGACGTGGATGTTACATTCTAGAAAACTTGGGGGAAGAACGTTTATTTGCTTCTTCAGCATTAATCGTCTGTCATGAGAACCTCCTGTGCCAACCGTATGGTAATAGCTGGTCTTGCGCAGCGTCTTTCTGCTTGCGTGCTGTGCTTAAAGTTGCAGGTTTCGCCTGAAAACCCTTTTGGATATTAAGGAGTGACTAAAGTCACGTTTCTATAAGACAACCAGTTTTTCATCTGTTTGTTGCAAACCATGCAATCCAAGGTTTGTCGCGCAATGGAACCTTGGATAGATTGCCTTGTTGCCTACAGTGGCAAAATATAGAACGCAAGACAAGGGGTCAAATCTGTCCACCGCTATTCACGGTAGCGAGTGTCTCAGCTCATAGGTCTTGTGACGTTGCAGGTGCGTTCCTGATTCCTTATCTGTTGTGCGCCGTGGTTGCCGGCGTTCCACTGTTTTTCCTGGAGGTCGCGCTCGGCCAGTACACACAGCATAGTGCCATCGACGTTTGGAAACTCCTCCCATCCATGAAGGTGCGTGGGAAGATTCTCTTTTCTGGATGGACTTTTGATTGCTTTCAATATACCTAGGGCAACCAATTTTTGACCTAAAAACTTAAAATTTTNACTTTATAAGTTACAAATTTTGACTTTATTTTGACCTGTAAATTTCCTGCGTTTTGCAAATTGATTCAGCTTTAGGTGTTGCGTTTAACTCAGANGCATATCCATGCATTATACTTCGAAATTAAAAAAATTTGGTTGTTTAACTTTAGGATGACATATTGATTACTACATTAATAACTACAGTAGAGTCACACCTGAGAACATCATGAAGTTAAACACTATGTGCAAAATGAATCGAGCATTTATCAAAGCAAGAGACCACGTTTCTTGCGTTACCACGCATAGCCTACATAATATTCAATCGTCCAGTAGTGGGCAAAACAGCATTATTACGACAGAAGTCGCAACAAACCCACTATTATTACAAAATTGCAACTAAACTTGCAAAAGCATATCAATATATGTTGTTGTAGTTTCAATAAAGTATCGATAAAGAGAAAAAGAACTGCTGCAAGATAAGTTTAACCTACCGATAAATTTTGACTTTTTTTTACCTAATAACTTGGGAGTCGCTCATGTTATGAGCGTGAAATTTGGTTTGTGCACGTCTCACAAACCATAATAAAGGCAGAAAAAATTTGACTTCATAGACTTTTGGTTGCCCTATTTATAACGTTGTAGCTTAAGCATCACTGTATACTTGAACGGAAGACAAAGACCGCGGTGGTAACATGCCAAAACTCATTCTTCTATCGAATAGACGTTGCAGTAAAAGCTATCTAGTACCTTCTCGACACTCGTAACAGTCGGGCGGCATCAAACTCCTATCCTGCGTTTGTTAAAGATATCTCTGTAATAAGATGTAGTTTGCGAAAGTTGAATTGTGCTGTCTGCTTGATTCGTGGTCTTCAAAAGTTCATTGATTTTTTTTAAACGCATCTGTCCACTTGATGGTTTTAGGAAAGTGTATGTTACAGATGGTAAATTAAACTGAGATCGTGATACAGTTTTCGTGTGAAATTCGTTTGTCAATTAGATTTTCAACGTAGTTGTGGTGTACAACTGTACATACACGCTTGTTAAAATGTTTTCCTTTTGCCGCCAGGGCGTCGGTTACGGTTGCACTATCATCAACGCGATCTTTACAATTTACAACGTGGTGGTTATGGCTTGGTCGGCTTTTTACCTTGTTCGCTCGTTTTATCCGGGCCCGCTGCCGTGGACGACATGCAGTGAGTGGTTTCTGTCATTACTGATTTCTGTCACTTGTTTGCGAGTGACAGACTGTATTCGCATTTTTTCCCTTAGTCGAGTTACTCAAAATTGAGATTTTGTTGAAAACTTACCGGTTTTATTCGCAGAAAAAGTCAAATTGTTTGTTTGTCAGTGAGTGTGTCATGCTACTGCCATGCAGTGGTTCTTAACCTTTACAAACACGCCGAACCCTTACGTAGTTTTCCAAGGTTTTGTCGAACCCCAGTTTTGCCCAATATAACTGAAAGTAAAAATGGGTTACTGAAATCAAGATCACCTTCGTCGAACCCCTGAAACGGCTCCGTCGAACCTTAGGGGTTCGATCGACCCCAGGTTAAGAGCCACTGGATGAGATCTGCCGCTAGACCGTATCTTTAATTTCACTTTGGAACGCAACATCTCATAAAAGCGACGCTGCTACAAAGAAAAGTTTCTGAAGTTTACAACACTGCTTAATTCATGCTTAGTGGGTGTTCAAAAAACTAAACAAAAAAATGTTGTGCATGAGATTTACCGAGACTTCACAACCACTTGTCTTGTCGACGGAACAAGCGTTGCATAGGTTTGAAAAAGATCATTATTAATCAGTACAATACAGTGGGATGTTTGGTTTTTCTACGCGCATACGTAATTCAACCTGGAAGCAAATACAATTGATTTGCAGCAAAAAAAACAAACGATTTGTTTGTGGCAAAGCAATTAGAAGTCACCAATCAATTTCAGTGAAGTGTTTTAAAGCGGTCGACTTTGAAACTTCGAAACCAGATTACCATTGTTCGTTGAAAGACCAACCGTTTGCTCCAAGACTTTCGGTACCGAATGCCTGTGCGCCGAAACGGCATTCCGTGCTTGTAGCAGCATGCTCCGCTGATCGATTTTGTGAAAGGCTTTCCGCGTTGCTCCCGCATTGGTCTCGTGCAAAAGTCGGCGCTGAGCTCTGCTGTGCAATGGCACGCGCAACTGATGGATGGCTTGATAAGCGGCCCAGTGACGCGCAACCTGAATGTAGGGAGCTTCGGGATCCCCATTAAAATTGTAGCCGAGTAGGCTTAGCAGCAGGAAAGGAATGTCTTGACGCTCCAGAAGCTTTTCGCACGAAGCGGAATGACGTAAGCCGAACGTGCGGCGGCGCCGGAGATTGCGCTGATCCACGCAAAGTGCCGGCTTGAAAGTTTTGTTTGGCACAACCGAATATTACTGGATAATGCAGAGTGAGTCACAGAAAAGTATGTCTTGTCTGAAATAAACTCAAGAATTTTTTATCATGGTTGCTTCTCGTTTTGATTGGGACAGCATTGAAAAAGACAATTCGCGCAAATGCAATATACGCGGTATTAGATCACTGCAGTATTTCGTAAATATTAGGCTTGCTTCTGCAAATAAATTCAGGCATTTTTCAGTTGCATACGATTTATTCCAAATATTCCGACATTTGTCCCATCTTAATACACGACTCCTGCGCAACAAATCCGGGATGAGGCCGAAAGAATCCGACAAAAGGCCGAAATAATCCGAAATAAGGCGATCCCTGATGCGTTGCGACGCATTCTTTTTTGACGAACCCCTATTAATTGTTCCAAGTTTTCTCTACAACAAGTCGANCCGGGAAAATTTTCGGCAGCGAATNTTGCTGCTGGNTCGCGCGNCCTATCTTTCACAACGGACGTCTTGAGACTCCCCGTCCCGCCGATCGCTGCTCGTCAGCGGAAACGCTGATTGCGTATAGTGCCGACAACTTTTGCCAACAAACCGATCGTTGCAGATAATAAGTGGAATTCTCCTCACTGTGTTGCGGAGAAAATCGATGGGTTTAAGGCGACGAATGTTACGTTGTTTAATTCCTCGCTTTGGGATGGCAACGACACTTTGTGGACAACCACACCTGAAGTTGAATTCTGGAGGTATGATGGAATACTGGGCGAAAACGCGCCCAGTTTCCTTCTTGTTTGTCCAAAGTCCTTGTCTTCCTGGAAAGAATTTAACGGTTTTTCTTCCCTAATTCCACTGCGTAGCTTTCGTCCATGAAGCTATGTGTGGAGTTAGAGTGCTGCTTGCTGTGACATTTATAGCTGACTGTCCGAGGTAAAGTATGCAGTAGTGCCGAACGAACAGTGTTCCTGATAAAGTTTTTGCTGAAGCGGAACGAGATCTAAGCGAGGGATTGCGAATCCCTGTAACTTTGTAAAGCTGCCGGTTCGTTGCGACTGACATAAGTGTGGATTGAATTGCAGTGGTGACGTTTGACATTACCTGCAGTGATGACCTTTGACATTACCTGCATGGTTGCTGCTGAATTGTGCGGCGTTTTGACGCGCACTGCGTTGTACGTTTCAGACGCGAAGTCTTGGCCCAGTCGTCAGGCTTGCACGAGATGGGAAACATCAGCAGCTGGCTCTTGGCCGGCTGCTTTTTGGCGTGCTGGATCGTTATTTACTTGTGCATTTTCAAAGGCGTCAAATCGAGCGGAAAGGTGCGTACGATTCGATGCTGTGTCGCTGGCTGTCATTGCTAGTCGCTGTCGTAAAAAATAGCCATCCAAGCTAGAAATACGAATTTAGTTACGTGGTTTGGTTATGTTCTCGATGTTTCTGTTAGTGTCTTGTGCATGGTGTGTCATGAAGGGTGCGCAAATTAGCTGTAGATCTTGCTTTTCATATATCGGGCGATTTCACTGTAAGTTAAAACGCTTCCTAACATTTGCCGCTACTTAACTGACTGCTGTGGCGCATATCCCGTCCCTTGACGGCAGTGAACTCATTGCACATGTAATTAAGCGCGAACCCAAGTACAAGATACAGTACACTTATACGAACACACAAGTTCGTACGCAAGGTGCCCAAGTTTCGAACGGACTTATACCGTGCACGAGTACAGAAGGCTACAGTACCAATTAATAAGGTCTGGGTGAAACCCTGGAGTTGAACTCCAGACCTGCCAGCCCCAAAGCGAACGCAATGACCACGAGGCCACGGGCTGATTTTCCTCCGTCAGTAGTTCCCTAAATTGCACGAAATGCGTGTATTTGTAAAAGAAACTCCCGTAACTGCTGTTGATAACCGGGACATCTCTCTGCCCTCCGGGAGAATTCTTTTTCAGTGATGCGGGAAATTTTCCACCTCTCGTCGTTTTGACCCAAAATCCGCTTAAGCGCACGATCGCAAGGCTTCGTATTCGTGTTTCATGACCGCAAGAAACACTGCTACGAAGCCTGCCTCCTCGAAAATGTCTCTAGGTGGGCGTACCCGACATGCAGCTCTCGATTTTGTGTGAAAAAACACGATCTCGGACAGTTTAACAAAGGCCACCTAACTAAACATAGTGTTTCTCTGGGTGGTCTTGTTTTAACGTCCCGTCTCGCGAGGCCAGCGAGCGTACGCGCCTTTGAACGGATGTCCACGTTTCAGGTCGTCTACGTCACTGCCACCCTGCCTTACATACTGCTCTTCGTGCTGTTGATACGCGGGGCGACCCTGGAGGGGGCCGGGCAAGGAATCGTGTATTTGCTGCGACCTAATTTCACGAAACTCGCTGAATCGCAGGTAAGCGGCGGCGGTGTTTAGAATTATTCTAAAACTTTTTGTGATCATATAAGAAGTCCTTTCCTGCAGGCACAGTAGCTCTTTACGAGGGTAGTGATTCCCAATAGTTTTTTACGTGGCCCTAATAGCGTACGGATACAACTTCGTGTGGCCAGCTGTGTTGCTAGCTTGTCGTGGCTCTTGCACTAGTCAATGCGATTTCTTTGGTAAATGGTGTTTTCACTCAATACTTCCGTTTGTTTCTTAAACGCATCTAGTATCGTAGTTTCTTTTTGAAATTGCTGCATGCATGGGCGCCGGAGCGATTTTTTCCAGACAGGCAATAGTGGGTTTTCTCCATGGGGGGGGAGGCAACAGTGGTAAAATTTCATCCAAAACAAAAAGAACAACCTTTCCTCCTGAAGAGGAAAATATTAAATTTCGAAAACCAGGGAGGCCGACGCCCATGGCTGCATGATCATTTTCGAAATTGTTGTACGACCACTGCTTGAAAAGCATTCAATTTGGGGGGAGAAAGAACGTAACGAAGATTCTGGAACACTGGTCGTATCAAGGCCAGCGCCAGAGCGTTCAAAAGCGACGTTGTTTTAAATTTTTCCGCTGTCTCGTATGTCTTAAACTGACGTTATACTTTGTCTGCAAGTTGCTTTCAACTTAAGAAATGGGAAGTTGAAAGCGACGTCATCAGCAGCTGAAAAATTTATCTCCACCCCTGTTTTTTTTGCTGCACACCCCCTGTGCGTCCGCCCCGCCGCAACCGTTAAGTTTTAACTTGATTAGACTGTAGCCAAAATTTTATGGTGACTGCTGTGCAGCTTTTTTGATGTTCACGATGAAAAGTTTATTTCTTGACCTTGTTGGGTATCAAGCAAGAATGAGAGACGGGAAAAAGAGCGCATGAACTTTCGCGGTAATGACACCGCCGCACGAGCTTGGCGCAGCGGCCTGTCAATCATGTTGACAGAATATGGCTCGTTCGAGCGAGCAGTCGGTCTGCCAGCCACGTTAGTGCTTGGAGCACTTAAAGAAATCATTGCACTTGCTGTTCAGCTCATGCCTGAAACTTGTCGTGTTGTTTTTTAAAACTTGCGCTTTTATCGTTCACAGACGTGGGTCGATGCGGGTGGCCAAATATTTTTTTCGTACGGCATTTGCTTCACCGTACTCATCACCTTTGGGAGCTACAACAGATTTTCGAACGATTGTTACAGGTGCATCTTTTCACCTTACTTTGATGTCGAAATGTCAGAGCGAAGAGGCGTGATTTTCGAAGCATCTCTTAATACTCGTTATTGCCAATAGTCTTGCACTCCACCAAAGAAGACACCAGTGTTTACTCAAAAATCTGTAAACACCCGTGTTTGCCCGCAAAAAATTTATAACACAAGCGATTGCCACGAAAGGTCTGCACATAAAACCTCAAATCTGAGTAAGGCTCTCGAGAAAACGTGTTGTTTGGGAAGCAATCGTCCGAGGCCTACACCGAGCGAAGGTGCAGTAACTATTCGGAGACGGGTTGTATGGTTAAAAACTGACACCGGCCACGTAAACAGTTATGATGAATCAACAACTGGTCGAAGTGCGATGTGTTGCTCGCATTCACACACGTCTGTGTGTTATACACATTCACACATGCCAATGTGTTGTACGCATTCACACATTTCGACCTTCCCCATGTGTGGCAACTTTAACATCGTTTGTATTTTACTGCCGGCAATTCCCGATGATCGCTTCAGCGCCTGAAACCCAGGCTTTGCAACAGCCCAACACTGGGTCTTTGCAAATTCACGCGAAGCCTTTTGCTGGTGAGCAACATCGAAGTATGCGCATGCCACTGGAAACTTTTGCACATCATATTGGTCTGAGGCCAGTGGCTGGAGCTGCGGTACAGCTCAATGGACGCTGCAAAGGAAAACGTCCGTTATATCATGCGCCGTTTTTCCGGGCACAGGGCGTTTAGCGCACACACATTTTAATTCATTCGCCGAAGCAAAGTAAATTTATCACATGCACTTAAATGTGTCGTACGAATGGGTTGAAAAAAGAGTCCAGTCAGAAGGGAAATATTGTTTATCAAAGAATTTAAACCAGTGCCCACAACGCCATGTCTTCATACCAGATGATTGCCTCTATCGACCAAATGTATTGACCATAGGTGTCCGTTTTAGCGTTATCGGTTAAGCTAACCCTCGTGGATTTTTTGTATCAAACGGGTTTTGTTTACAACATCACGACCACGTACGCAGCCTCCAACGGTGGTCATGTCTAAAATCTTTGCGTAAAACGAACGATTCTACCCCATATACGGACTGCTGGATGCTATCTGGATTGCTGCGCCAGCTGTCCAAGTATATAAGACAGCAATTTCATGCCGTGAAAGAAGAAGCATGCTCGCACAAGTGTAGCTTAGTGAATGGCCCGCGCAGCTGAAATTATGGTTTATTTTTTTCTGCTGCAATGAGGAGGGTTGCGCAACGTGGCGTTACAACTGGTCGACTTTATGTTGCCGCCTAAGGCGTTGTGAAGCGATTGCTTGTGCGATGCACTTGGTTTCACGCCGCGCGTTGTTGCATAAACGAAAGGCCATTTGTTTCCATTATTACGTCACATTTCAAGCTCGCTGCGCTGACAGTGCTGGCACTACGAGTTGAAGAATGGAATATTTCTTTGAAATGATGAAAGCAGCCTTTTTAGTTTCGTTCTCGTAACTGATAAAGCGCGTACCTCAACCTGCAAAGAAACGCGCAGCCGGCATGCACGTGGTGCAACCAAGGGAACAAACGGTGTGTTGAGCGTTCGTATGAAACAACTTTTGTGAAGAAGTCTTGCAGTGTTCTCTCTAAGAAAATTTTTGCACTGAACAGATGCTTGTTTCAGTGCGCATGCAATTACATAGTCATGTATACACACAACTAGTGAAGCGGTACAAGGGATATTCGAAATATATGTACGATATTAAATTTGGAATGTTGAAAGCGCGCGAGAATGAGACAGCACTGCGCAAATTGTCTGTTGGTGCTGCGCATTTGCTAACCTTAAAGGGAAGACTGGTCTTGAGGTTCGCAACTAAATTAATCAATGATTTGGTCGGGTTGTTAGAGTTCGGCTAAATAGCGTCGTTTTAGAAATTTCGTCAGTGCAGAAAGCACTCCACCAACGCTTTTCTTTCTGTATTTTGTTCACGTGGTAAAGCGTTAAATGTTCGATGCACCGGTTGTAGTTGTTTTCGACAAATCAGCACAGTAACTTCCTGTGGCGGCAAACTTTGCCCCATCCTCCGATCCGTGTACGCAGCTTGGCTCGCGCGCAGCGACTCGGTGTTCTTGCGTGTTGGGGCGAGCGGCGAGTTGCTTTACAAAGACCTCTGCCAGTCGTGACGTGCGGCCAAAAAGCGTTTCCTCCTGAACGACCCACGTTGTCCGCACTGTCAATATGTGATCTCACGCTCACCGAAAGATTGCTACACAGTTTACGCTGATCCCTTTTCCGCTCCCCGCTTCTTTTGGCGAAGGCCACCATTTACACTGTGCTCTGGTTTGAGTGACGTCAGTTAAGACGACTTCATATCAGCGCCTTATCCGTATACACCTTTTATGGTCTTGGTTGAATCGTCGAAATTACCTTTTTTATTCTGCATATCGTTTGTTTGGCCTTTACCGTGGAGGTGACACCGTGGAGGGGTTCGCATCAATTACAGGTTCGATGGCAGCTTGTTTAATATCCGCCGCTTGCAAGCAGTGGCGAAAGTAATAAACGACACCGTCTTCGATCTACAATACGTAGACGCCGCCGCCCTACACAGCCACACACCAAGACGGCTTGCAGCGACAGCTGGATGCAATCTCTTCTGCATACTCTCGCGCAGGACTGGTTGTTAACTCCAAAAAGTCGGAAGTCCTTTACCGCCCCTCAGATTCGTCGCCGCTCCCAACTTTTTACATCAGCGGTGATCAGCTTGGCCTCACTGAACAGTTCACGTACCTGGGAAGTATCATTACCTCCACATTGTGATCTCACTGCGGAGATTCAACATCGTGTTAACCTAGCGTCCGCTTCCTTCCGGAGGCTGTCCAAGCGAGTTTTTACGAACCGTGACCTTTCCACACGCACCAAGATGGTCGCTTACAACGCTATCTGCGTCTCGACACTACTCTATGCATGTGAGGGATGGACACCGTAACGTCGTCACATCCGAGCCCTCTTGAGACCTTTCACATTCGCTGTCTCCAAACTATCCTGCACGTGCACTGGTGTGACAAAATACCTCATGTTGAGATTCGCCGCAGAGCAGGCACAACATCCCTCGAGACGATACTCCTCAGAAGACAACTGAGGTGCTTGGCCATGTGATAAGGATGCCTGGAAACAGACTTCCCCGCCGCCTAGTTTATAGTGAACTCTCCTGTGGCCGACGTTCGGTGGGGGATCAAAAGAAGCATTTTAAGGATCACATTAAGTCGTCTTTAAGTAAATGCGGGATCCCTTTCGACAGACTTGAGGAAATGGTCGGGGACCGAGAAGAATGGCGTGCAGTTTGCGACCAGGGGCTGGCAACACTTGCACAGCAACATATTGATGTGGCAGTAGCAAAGCGTGCGCGCAGACACCAACAGCGCAACCAACCACCTTTAATGACAACGCGGCAGGGATCCGCCTGTGCAGTATGTGGCCGTGTTTGCGCCTCGGCCTTTGGACTGAGGAGCCACATGCGTCGACACAAGGAAACGCGTTGAGCAGCGTCACCGTCGAACCGACGGACAACTGAGAGAGATAGAAGGTGACAGTACGTTTTATAGTACATCCGACCAATACCCTTTTTATTTTGTCCTCGCGGTTACAGTGTGTTTAACAGAGCATTCGAGCAACGTCTTCGTTTTGTTTGGTATTCAACTTCGGCATTGCGAATATGCTAACTGCACGTTTTTTCAAATATCTGCTTCCACTCAGGCTTGAAATAAGCCTGCTCATTGTTGATGAGTCATCAGATCAGCCTGTCACAGATTTCTGTTGTCGCTTGAGCTTTGCGAGCCGCTCAATGTGCCCGCCAATGTTGGACTTTCCCGACAGGAACTTGTACACTACAGCAAGGCCTCCTAAATAAACAACAGGCTTTGGCTGCAGTGTTTGCGGCGGCAACGCGCCATAAGAAACGTACCAGCGTTGTGTCGCTTCGCCTCGAGGATCTGGATTCTAGTCGATGCTAGGATGAATCCGCCAGCTTGTACAGGTCTCCCTCATCGCATCTCAGACCAATGAAGGGTACTAACCCATCTGAGGCAGATTTCAAAAGCCAAAATTTATTTTCTGAGTAACTGTAGTTTCGTTCCGCGATTGTGTTCGACTTACAGCTGTTCAGATAAATGTTTTTAGATTTGAAAGGTAGGTTTGGCGTCAACGGTGTCGCACATACCGCAAAAGGTTCTGTTTGATTTCCTTTCACCATAAGGTAGAGAAAAGGGTAATTGTACTCCTGAATGTGAGTCACTGTACCGATATTCACTTCAGTTCACCTGATACACTGCACTTGCCTTTAAAAATATCCTGCTTCTTGTTCACAAATTGTCCACCCGCTTTAGAAATGGCATTTTAAAGTTAGTGAAAGCACTGTTTTTAGCCCAAAACTTCAGCGAACTCTCAATGACTAGGGTTATACTGTAGTTGCAGAAAATCGGACATGGTTTTTCTTGTTTCAGTGTAAAAGTGCCTGCATACTTTCCTCCGTCATTTCGTTTCTTTTTTGTTTCGTTGGTGTTCTTTGTTTCAGTTGTTGTTGCCCTCACGCTCCCGCGCTACTTTATGGTTCAGGTCTTGTTAAGCCCTGATGTTAAGACAAAGCATAGCTGTGTGAGTTGCTATTGATCAACGACGTAACTATTGTTGGGATTGTTCGAAGATGTGGTTAACATTGATGGAGTCTCGAAATTCGGCCTCGAGACTCGTCTCGGTCTCTAAGTTCGGTAGGCCTCGCCTTTCTGTCTCAAAGCTTTAAATCGGTGCTTCGCAACCCAAAAGTGGGCCACCTTTTATTTTGGTGGGACGCCGCAATATTATTATTCATTTTCGCAGAATATTCATAAATATTGATACTGGGTATTCATTGCTTTTTTAAGGTGCTGTGGTCTCTCAAATTTTTCGAAGGGTCTCTCAGAATACAGTAGAAACTCACTTTACTGCTACCGTCAAAGTCACTAAAACTTGCTTTACGGCCATCTCGGTATTTATATAAAATAGTTGCGGTCGCTCAAAATGTCATGGCCGTCAGCACTAGCTTAAACGTTGAAAAAAAACTGAGTATTGCATAATTTTGTTTCTGTCGCGAGAAGTCTTGGAGCAGCCAATCGCTACTGTAACTATTGTCATTGTGACATCACAATGCTGGCGCGTGTTGGTCTTGGTGGAAAATTCGCTTTGCTGAGGTGGGTAACCGGAGCTATGCTTATACAGTACTTCACGGTTAATATTCGGGTCGTTTCAAAATAAAGGACGGGAGCTGCTTTAAATACTTTATTGATATAGCTTGGTAAGCCTTTTGCAATTCAACCTGTTATCTGTCAGGCGTATGTTCTTGGAAAGAAAAACCAAAAAAGCTGGCAAAAATACCAGAATTTTGACCAAATGACAGCTAGGCAGTGTTAGTGACGTTTTGTTCAAACAATAGCAAAACTGGTTAATATTAAGGGTCTTGAACATTCAGGTATCGGCCTTTTCGACCAATTCTCGGTCTCGGAGGGTACGGTCTCGCCAGTTCCATCACACTTCACTTCTTTCGGAAAAATTTAATTGAGGACTGCCGACTTGTCAACAAAACAACGAACACATTTGCTGTTTTTCAGGCAATCTCTCGTGTTAACAACCACGTGCAGTTTGACATCAGTATTCGCTTCCTTGGTCATCTTCAGCATCCTCGGACACATGGCTCATGTTCAGTCGAAGGACATCAGCGAAGTGGCGACTGCAGGTGAGCTTTGTGTGCGGGTTTTATTCGTTTTTTCGGTTCATACCACAGTCGGCAGTCCGGACAGGTGTGGTGTGCTCTTCTGTGTAGCGCGTATTTTACGGAATACCCGCTACTTTTCGTCGAAGGCGTTGCTCAACGCTTGAACTTCGAAAAAATACGTTATCAACGGAAGCAGGATCGGCAAACTGACGGATGCATCAGGTTTGAAAGCTGGTGTTTGAGCAATGGCCGAAAGTTAGAGAGTCATTTAAAATTGTTGCGTGTGTGTTACACGTCCGATACACAGTGTGTGTCGATGTACCGTATGTACCGAACTGGTCGATGTACCGAACCTGGTTTCCGTCGCGCATTTCGACAAATTCCAAGCTCATAGCCAGGAGTGGCAGATCAAAAAAGTGAATCCGAAGGAATTGGATTTTGAAGTATCCGAATCCAAAATGCGGATTCAAACCATATTTTTGGATGATTCTTTTTTTTATAGTCGCAAGGGCATTTACAAGAACTTGTCCGTGTGCGCGCCGCTTGTGTGCAACTATTAATCATCCGATAAAATACGGTGCCAGCGAGTGCCGAAAAGCAAGGAGAAAGGCGTAATCTCGAACATGTTCGCTATTTTCCTCGGTTTTGGTCGCGCGTTCCCTCGCACTACATGTTATAATCAATCGAAGAAATCGGCACTTGCAAGCTACCTGAAAGTATTATTGCAAGCCACTTGAAAGTATTATTGCAAGCCACTTGAAAGTATAATTGCATGGTACCTGTAAGTACAATTATCTGGAAGGATAATTGCAAGCTATCTGAAAGTAAGAATTAAACAGATAACGTCTGGTGACGCAATGATGTTGAACGGTTGCCATTGCTAAGCCAGATAGCTTTAAAGCTACATTCCACGTTAGGACCATGGTTCCCACGCAGTATTGAAAGGATTGAAAAAGTGTGAAATAGTGAAATCGATTTTCAATACTTTGAAAAAGTATTGAATTTGGTCAAAATGTACATAAAGTATTGAAAAAGAATGGAAATTCCAAATTTCGCCAGTTGTTTATTCACATTTTATTCTTTACCGCTGATGACAGTTCTGCAGATGTTTTTTCCTTTGTGTGCCAGGAATAAAATTTTGCAAAAATGAAAATGAGTGATGGTATTAAAGTTGTTTCATTTAGTATTGACAAGGTATTGAATAAATATGGAAAATAGTTCTTGAAAATGTGTGGGAACCGTGTAGCACTTCCTTAGACATCTTTTTCCAGCACACAGGGGTAACTTCCTTGTCATAAATGGTTGGTCCTATTCGCATGGCTTGGTTGGAGCCGTTTAAAAACGCACCCGTTAGCTGGCAATAACTGTATCACCACCATACGATCGCTGTTCGCGTGTTTTTCAGCTCGTTGGTGAGTAAAAGGCAAAACGACGTCTGGCGCGTTGCGGTTTTCGGGCAATTAGTTGGTGGTTGTGGTCAGACTGGAGAGATTTTAAAGTTTTATTAGTTGCGCTCCGCGGTCATTTGGGTGTCATAAAACGCGGCCGATGCGGAAACGCGTCAACACAGCTTTGTGAAAAGACGATGGCGCCGCCAAAGTGTTACGATCCTGATTTATCCGCTGTACATCTTGCTTGCCCTGAAGCTTTGTGTCGCCATAGTGAAATGTTGGCTTCAGCCCTTTGCAGCTAGCCGGTGATTCTGCAGCTGTTTGTTTTTTTGTCCCAAGTCAGCATGCATTGTTTGACATCGTTCAACGCACCCAACCCGCTCCTTCGCTAAGCTGTCCATGTGCTTGCGTTCAGTTCGTTGCGCGGACGCCAAGTCTTCGAAATTCGCTAGAAACTCAGCGCCGTTGATTTCAAACTTGTCTCCGTCCTGAAATTTTGTCAGAGCCACCGCGCGAAACCTTTCGTCGTGCGCAAACACTCATCTCAAGCTCCGGTGTCGGTTGCAAGTTCAGAACTCTTTCGTTTTTATCCTGCCACGTTTGGGAGCTTTATTGTCCACAGTTTGTCACGTGACCGTTTTGCTGCTGCCTCCACCAATGAGACGTTGTGGTTTGAGAAACTCGGCCGTTACTTCTATGCTGCAGAGATGAGCATTGGATTGGGCTGGATCCGGATTATAACGATTTTTTTGGGATTTGGATTGGATCTGGACGGTGGATCGTTTAAAAAATTCACGATAGGACCGGATTTTGGACTGCGTTAATGGAAAAGAATTGGGGCATTTTTGTTGTGAAAAAACTGTTTTTTTGTCATTTTTTTGGACTTTATTGGGACTTGGTCTTCCCATTTTCTAAATTTTTTGGACTGTGGTTGAACTTGGACTGAGTTTTAAAAATTCAGGACTGGATTGAAAAAAACTGGCAGTCAGCTCATCTCTGGTATACTGTAAGTGACGACAGCAGGCGCAACGTGTTGCATTTCTGCAGAATCCGCTATTAAATTATTCATTCGTTAAAGTGAAGTGTTCTGCCGCGCTAAAACGCCTGCGATCAGCCGCCTGTGTTTCGCAGGACCGGGACTAATTTTCATGGTTTACCCGGTCGGCCTCTCTCTTCTTCCTCTGCCAAAGGTCTGGTCAGTCATGTTCTTCGCCACCCTGTTCATGGTGGGAATCGACACCCAGGTAATTGTTGGCGTAATTTTTGAATGTCGCAAATCGCGCCGCGCCTAATCACGCAACGTGTTTTTACTCTGGTGGGCAGCACGTTATGAAAAAAGCGAACAAAACACCTGTTTGTAGTTTGTTCACTTTCGACTTCATGCGAAATAGTGACATGCGGTCTGGTCTGTTTTCTTTCAAAATTTGCGATGAAGATAGACATATTTGATTGGCCTGACACACAGATGCTCTTTCTGCCGCTCGCATAGCGCGGATGCGTCAAAAGGTTGAATGCAGCGCCAGACTTTGGTTTGAATGTTAAGAGAATTACGTTGTTATCGTTTCACTTGATTATATGTAGATATACAGCCAACTATTCAATGCATTTCTATGGGAAGTCAGAAAAACGTTAAATGGTTCGGTGTAGAATAACGGCGAACCAGACCTTATAACGTTCAGCCAGTGCGACCGGAAGCCGCGACCAATTGACGTGATGTGTGTTTGCACGCTACCTTGTTAACTGTTAGACTGTTCGCAAACAAGTGCATTGCATCGAATCACGAATAGAAATCGCCTCAAAGCACGCATCAGGAATGCACGAAACCAGGGCCGTAACACAATTTCCCCGGGTGCACAATTCCCCGGGCGCCGAACCACTGCGGGGGGGGCGCCAAAAATTCCCAACAACGTCGCAAGTACTTCAATGCATTTGCTTCCGAAAGACCTCAGTTTAGAACATGGAGTGCCAAACATGCTTCTTGCCCCGGGCGCGATCTAGCCTCGTTACGCCCTGCACGGAACAATGAAATACACATGTATCCACTCAACGTTTCCCGAGAACAGCTGGACGTTGGACAAGCACTCGCCCGCGAGTCTGATCCTGAGAAGCGAAGAGCCGTCGAAAGACCAAACTTCGAACCAAACTGCACAGAACCTGCCTGTGTCACCGTGCTTTCCATACAGGCCAGGCCAACTGGGTTAGAATGCGTGTTGAAAGACAGCAGTCACTGATGAAGCGAGGAGAATGCGCAGTGGATGTGTTCAGCGGCAACACTTAAGAATGGATTTAAAGGCAATATGCCCACCGACACGCCCAACAGTGTGGGAACATCTTGTGCCGCTGACCACAACAAGATACGATGCAAAACGCCACAGAAAGGCCTCGTGTGTGGTGCCGTGCAGAGCGGCTGAGTGCGAAAAGGCCAGAGCTGTGGAGTCGCAGCCTGAAGTTAGGTTTCCCGTACCACAACATAGTTTGTGGGACTAGCCAGTGGTGCAAATAATACAATGTTTTTCAGTTTTTAATGGACCAAATCGTTCCGGAGCCGGAGCCAAAAACTTGGAGATGTTGGAGCCGAAGCTAAAAAATTTAGATGCCTGGAGTCTGGCCTGAAATTTGAGTTCCGGCGCCACAGTCATGGAAAAGCCACGTGAAAGTGAGATTGTAGCTGAAACGCCGAAGCGGCCGTCGTTAAACCAGTAACTGCGTGTGGTTAGCAGGTATCAAAAAGTATCCTGAAAGTCCAAAAGAAACGGGGTTGGAAAAGAAGAAAAGTTATCGAATGGTTGGGAGGATCCGGCGAAACCGAGCAAAAGAGAATTGATGAAACTGGATGATTTGAGATGGCATGGCGGAAGTGCATCAATGCATGTGTGCTGAAGAAACTGATGTCACAAAAGCAGAGCATACATTTCGATATGAAGTCAGAAAAATGTTAAATGGTTCGGTGTACAATATGCATGAGGGAAAGCAGCCAGTGATGTTAACTGGTTGTGTCAGTCCACAGTCTACGCACAGCGTAGATGCTAGTGTAACGTCGTTGGGGTGGAGATGATACCGAGATGAATGAAAAGCACTCACGAACAAGGAATTCAGCAGAGCAGAAATTACGGATATCTATGCGAGACACGCATCAATGCGCTGCGTACAACAAGGTAGCAAGTGTTGTTCAGCGGTAGCCATAATTAGAAGAGCATGAGACAGAGTCGAAGCAAAGACGACAGGAAAGCGACACGGTTTTCCTGAGGTAAACAATCTGTGGTGCCCTGTGATGGATCGCTTTTAAAAACCCGATTCGTAAAAGCAGCTTCAGCTGCGCGTCGTGGCAGTGTGCTCGTGTAAGTGAACTACTGCAATCAAAATGGGGAAGCAAGGACTGGGATGCCTAAACCTCTCGCTGAAACCGCACACACAAGCGTTTGTACGTCAAAGCTCTGTTTGTCGTAAAACAGTAAAGTTTACGTAACGCTTATCCGGAATGATCAGATCGGAAAAGTGAATTTTAGTAAAATAGGAACCTAATCTAATCTGTAGCACCGAGCAGCATGGAACAGGCGCAGCATAGGTACCAGAAAAAAGCTCAATACACGGGAAGCCAATCAGCAGCCTAGCTAAGAAAGCAAGTCGCCAATTCAGAAACAATACGCTACATTGTGGCAAAACTACGCATTTATATCAACGAAAACAATCTGACCCAATACTTGTGTTCGCAGCGGCGCTGAATGCGTTGTCAGTTCGTAAGTAAGAGCCATTGTTCAATCCAAGTGGCAGCAAAAAAATGCCGGATATGTTCATCAGTCAATCCGCTTATTTTACCGCAAAAAGATCTCATGTAGTCGTTGAACATCTCGGCTTGAGTTTCAAGTAGAAACAACTGATTTGATCTCTGTGTCTGTGACGCACAGTCTAAGCTCCACAGAGATTCCATTTATGGAACTTAGAATCGAGGACCGAATAGTAATTATCCCGTAATCCTTCAATTTCGAAACAACACTGCTGTCTCAAAGACACGTCGAACAGATTTGCGAAGTTAATCCGAGCAATTTGCACTTGTGCAGCAATGCACGTAACAAATACTGGAGAGTATTCTTGAAACGTGCACCAGAAACCAATTTTTCTGGACGCCAACGTATTGACTTGAAGGTTGGGAGGAAAGCGTTGTAGTTTACGATTCAACGAAGGCCCCTACTAGTTGAGTGGTCAATCCAGTATTACAGGGGCTTGTGCCAGTCTCCGAACTGAGCGACCTGACGTCTTGANGTTGCCAAANCAAGGCCAAATGAAGGCTCTCGTCGCTTTGTCCGTTAATAACTCTCCAGTAGCACCTCTTAAGTTTGGTTTCTTCCCTTGATCATATTTAGATATGCAACAAACTCTTCAATACATTTCAATATGAAGTCAGGAAAACGTTAAGTGGTTCGGTGTAGAGTAGAGTAACGGCAAACAACAGCGCAAAACGTTCAGCAGTGTGACCGGAAGTCTCCGACCATTTACCGTGATACGTGTCAGCACGCTACCTTGTTAACTGTTAGGCTGTTCGCAAACAAGTGCATTGCATCGAATCACGAATAGAAATTGCCTCAAATCACTCATCAAGAATGCACGAAACACTAAAGTACATAGGTATCCACTACAGCGGGTCATGTTGTGTATCAGGTGTTTTTTTAAAGAACAAGTTCACCAAAGCAGACATCGAAGCTCGCCGTACCATTCACGTTCGCTTGTGCCAAAAATCGCTGACTCCCAACCGGTCTGTTGTGCGGCGAGTGTGTTCATATCCGCAAGAATCTGAGTGCGTTAGAGGATATGAGTGCGTTAGAGAAAGCGCTAAATACCTTTAAATGGAGCTCTTTCTACTGCAGCCTGCGATGAAAAACAATGTTTTGATTTTTAAAGAGGCGTTTGTATGGAATGAATGACGTAGGAACCAAAATTTTAGGTTGTTGCAATCCGTATTGACTGTGCACATCTTCCAAACAACGGAAAGTGGCTGATTCGATCATATCTTAAAAACGGTTGGTCTGGAAAACTGGTATCTTCATCAGAAAGCACTCTCTAAATTGCTATGAAAAAGTTTGCTTGAAACTTGTGTGCGCTTACGCTTCTTAGCATTGCTAACTTTTTTCTGTTGATGTTACGTTGCTGTGAAGGCATCTGTGTATTTGGCTTTGCGCCATAGTTGCAGCAATTTTTCTGCCCTGGCCAAGATTAGCTATTGCAGAGGTGTGCTGAGAACAGTCCTCAAAGTCACGATCGATAAAGGTTCTAAAGTGGTGCATTTGCAGTCCCGGTCGCAAGAATTCTTTTGATCTCGTGAATTTTTGCAACAACTTTTACCTCCCAAGCGATCATTTCGTTTCCTTGCTTGGCCCAAGTTTGCATTTTTGGCCTATTTTCGCTTCCTGTTCTGGACCCAACTATTGACTTCACGTCATTCCGCCCTCTTTTGCAGTTTGCCAGCGTTGAAGGGATAGCGACGGCTGTCGATGGCCTTCTACCGTCATTGGCCAAAGGAAAACACGGCCGGGAAAAGCTTGCAGCAATGGTGATCGTTGTGCTCATGCTGCTCGGGATTCCACTCATAACCAACGTACGACTTTCTACTTTCGTTTCATCATGAAATTGATAAAGTCAGTGGTTGCGCGTTGTTGTCACAACGCAGTAATGAAATGTCACGAGCAATTTTACTTTGAAAAAATCGTGCGGTTGCTGAAAGCAGTCAGCAAAGGCGTTCTCCAAGTTTGAAATTCTATAAAAACAGGTCATAACAGCTTTTTTGCCGTTTTTGCACTACCCACAACTTCGAGAAAAAGAGATCGCTAGTTGTCATATGTAATCAATTTTGATGTTGTCAAAAAATTGATGATGTTGTGTTCGGTGATTTTCGAGCAAGTATGCTAATGCTTGTGGAAAGTTTTTGAAACCCCCAAAAAATTTCCTGCTGCATACGTCAGTAAGTCTTGGTGGAAATTTCATTTTGTTGTCTTCAGTCGTGCTGCGTGGATGCAAAAGAAGAGATCACTTTGAGAGTTCTAGCCTGTACTTTCCTATGTGTATGTGTTTGGCAAACATTCACCTTAGTAGAGAGGTAGCCGTCAGTGAAAGCCGCTCGTCTTCTGTGTGCCTTTCAAACCACACAGTGATTGGTAAAATCCTTTTCCATTGAATTTCGTTTCGTTCATGAAAACGCAAGTGAAGGTCACGTGAATGAAGTGACGTGTAGGTCTGTTATGAAATCATAACCATTACTTTGCGTCGTTATGTTTTGAAAATGACCAAATAAGATTTCGCCTAGCCTATTGCCTGTTGTGTGATATCTTTCCAGCAACACACCCAAGCACGCTTCCTACTCGTTTTCGGTGAAGTCACATGTTCTACTTGACAGCGATTACGTCTTTAAGCGTCATAAAAGATTACGAGGCCTCGCGGTTTCTATATTCAATATACTTCAGAAAATCCTCGCGTTGAACTTACGCGTCTTCAGTTAATCCCGGCAATCGTCGACTGAGCGACAGTTTTTCGGGCTGCGTAATCGCCGCGATCGCACAACGCCCATCGTTTACGCTTTATCATCAGGGAGGAATCTACTTGTTCGAGCTGCTGAACACTTACGGGGCGAGCGGCATTTCACTCTTGTGGTTGACCATCTTTGAGTCGATCGCCATTGGGTGGCTGTACGACTCCGAGAGATTCTACGAAAACGTGAAGACGATGATTGGCATCTACCCGCACGCCTACTTCAGATACTGCTATCGCTTCTTTGCCCCGGGTGTGGCGACGGTAAAGGCGTAAACTTTCGTTGTTGTCATTCGATGATTGCCGTTGTCAGCGACTGGAATTGCCGCAACGATCAATCGCGGCGCTTTTTGTCACTCGAAAACCTGTGACAAACCGCACGTAGCACAAAGCAGCAACTACCTCCTGCCTTGCTCGCTTCCAGATAGCGCATAATGTGAAGAAGGCAGTTGTTGTTGTGCAGAAACATCGCCGTTTCCGGGCCACGACGGAAAATCGCACAACCGGGTCACGCCGGAAAACTTTTATACCGATGAGAATAGAAGACCGATTTGAAATGTCACCCGTGCTGCTTTTGACATAAATATAAACATCTTCGGCTGCACGCACGCGTGATTGTTTCGCGCACGCCGCGCGTGACGCAAGGAAACAGTTGAGTCAAGCATTGATTTTGATAGATGTCAACTTATCACGCCGGTATCTCCAAATTATGCGCGTTGCTGTAGATTTGGGCTAAAACTTTAAAACGAGACATTTGTTCATGATTTAGGAACCAAACAGATTTCGGCTTTTACTCTGTCTTTTTTGGGTCGTAAAATGTTTACAAGGCTGCAAAAAGTACATTTTTTTCATGGGGGGGGGGCTGAATTAAACTGTTCCAAAACTTAACGTTGTTTTAACGTTGAAATTCCGATTTTTTGTGGGTCCTTCTGGGTGCGACGCACCTGGTCGACTTCGGCAACCCCAGTCGCTGCACTGCTGATTGCGCATGATTTTCCATTCGCTAACAAAGCCGTTACATTTGCCAGCGTGGTTAACAATCAGTGTGCATGTTGTGGAACAGGTCTGGTCTGCTGCTTAATCGGAAGAGAGGAGGGACGTCGACGTCGCATTGCCGTGCGACCTTAAGTGTTTTCTGAACCTATCAGATCGTTCTTAACTACCCTGCCCACGCGAAGGTCGCTCAACACGTCGGAGTTCTGTTTCTCTTTTTTGCTTTATCGCTGTTGGAGTTCTCTCTCGCGCGCGCATCGCGAAGCAGGTTCTGTGCTTGTTTCGTTTGTTTGTAAAAAGAGAAACGGCGCCGCGGCGTTTCGTTGGCTGACCCGCGCTTTCGCGCCAGGGGGCGAGCGCCACAAAAGCCCGGCACGGCGCTTCGATAGCATTAAATTTACCACCTGCCGCTGCCGCTGAACAAAAGCTTCACGGCGTGACTTGTCTTATTTGCTTGCTTCCTTTTCGGCGTGCGCGTGACAGCACATGCGTTGAGCGCGCGCAAAGGTATGCGGGTGACAATNNAAAATTGTTGAGGCTTTATTAGCGACAGAAGCGTTCATAGCTTGGCTGCGCGCCGAGCAGTCTCTGTGNGAAGTGCGGACCTGAGGTTGTCACCATTTTACGCACAATGTTGTTGCCATGGTACGCAGTAAACAAGCGTCTCTTAAATATCCGCAGTCTGAGTGGAATTTATGAGCACAGACTTTACAGCCAACTTTGAACACTGGAAATGGTAAAAAACACCTCTGAACCTGAAACCGTGTAACTTCGTTTCGCAATGCAAAAATTCTTAATAAATGTCCGCGGCACACTGGAGGGTAAACGAACCTAGTTAAGTTGTGGGGGCTTAAGGGTTGAGTGGTAAAAAGGGTTATATCGGAATGCAGTAAAACCCGAGAGTTGGTTAAGCCAGTTGTTCCCAAAGTATGGGTCGCGACCGAAGCAAGGGTCGCGAAGGGTCAAGGAATAGGTCGCGCCGAGACGAACCAAACCTGGTTTGTGCTTTTTTAACGTTACCACTGTTTGTCTGTGTATGTCTGCAGCGTAGGTACTTAAGAAAAGAGTAGGTTGAACTAACTTCGCAATTTACTGCCAAAAACCATCCATGCAATCATTAGTTTTTCATGCGCTTATAGAAGCTTGGGTCGCGAGGTGTTCACCAAACTCATATTTTGGCCGCGCTCAAAAAAGTTCAGGAGGCGCTGGGTTAAGCTTTACGTCCTTCGGCGCACAGCTTGTTTGTGACGAAACAAAGTCATGCTTGTTTTTACATCGCATGTGCTGTCGTGCGAAAATCACTCAGCGCGCGCGGAATGTTGCGCTACAAGTTTGAAAAGGCTTTACTTCGTCTATTGTGGAATGATAAACAGAACTTGATTAAGGCAGCGGAAAAAAGAGACTGAGTTCGTAGCTTGCCACAAAAATGTGCTGTTTCTTTTCATCCGCAACAAATTCATCCAATGCCCGGGTCAGTCAAAAATGTCTGCAACGTGCTGAACCTGATCACCGTGTCCATTTTGACTCTTCTTTTTTTAAAATTTGGACGCAGTTCATCTTCCTTTTCTACTGCATCCAATACACTCCACTTGTACTGGACGACTACGAGTACCCACCATGGTCAATCGCTCTCGGCTGGATAATGTCACTGGCATCGATGATCCCTGTTCCACTTGTGTTTGCTTGGACCGCTTTCAAAACAAAGGGGAAGTGCTTGCAGGTCAGTTTTTTGCCTTGCAGCGATAAGTGTGTGGCGTTAGGAAAAAAACAAAATGGCGTGCTTATGTTGTTTCATTCACTTGCCTTTGCAAGCGAAAATTTTGTCACGGATTTTGCAGCAGTTTTGACGTCTGGGTCGTAATGTCTGTGGACAGACTCGCCCGTGTTGGACTTAACACCGAAAATTTAATTGGTTTTGAAGTATGTACCGAAGGGCTACGCGGCGATTTGTTTCGTAATTTTTCATGCAGGAAGTAAGCTGAAATTCACTGTGAAGCCAAACCTCACTTTTTAAATGCTGTTGTCAAGCAACGGATTTTAAACGTGACATACACGGTTAACGAACGCCGTCGCGCTCATTCACCTCGTGACTTCCGATAGTTTTCTAGTTTTTCCGTTTCAGATAAGGCCATCTTCGTCTGAGACAGCTGACTTGGATGGCTTGAGCCAAATTGAAAAGCTGCCGGTGCAATTGCAGCCTGCGGAGGACTCTCGTATTGACATGCTTGAGACAATGTAAATGGTTTTTGAAGCACAAAGACGTGATGTGAATATGTAAGACGGTCATTTTTGACCTTCATGAACCGCTGTATGCTTTCTTGTTAAGCTAACTTTTCAGAAGTTTTCACATTTTCTTCTCCGACCCGCAGGGTACATTGATCTGCGAAAATTAAACGCGGCATAGATTTTCAGCTTGTTTTCTTTCGTTTTGGACAGTTACCTTTGCCCCCAAATGAAATGTAGCGCATAGGAGCGCTGCATGATTTACACGAGCGGTCAGTTGCTTCAAGCTGATCAGCTTTTTTTCCATGTATTGTCCAAAACAAGTTGTTAAAACCACCCGAATGGTAGTTTCTTTCTGCTATAGGGAGCTTGCGCTTCGGTGGCTGAAAGATCAATGGCTCGATGCTTCGTAATTAAGGCTGTCGGCGTAACCATATCGTCATCCTTGACTAACCCCGCAACAAGCACTCAACCCCAGCAAATAGTAAGCAGCTTCTGCAGTCAGGATTCAACTTATTTACGCACTGAAACTTAAAGAATTATTTGAAAATATCACCAAGAGAAGAACTGGTGTCATTGAAGCAGTCCGGTTGAAGTGTGCTCCTCGCCTCTGCGGTTGCAATTTCAAACTTGCATTCTGTGCGTTTGCACTCGCGCGCTTGGGTGGTGCGTCATTTACGTTAATGCGCGCTGGTTCCTGTGGGTCTCAGAACGAAGCCAGTTGCCACATCAAAGTGTGAAGTTGTGTTGCAGAGTTTGAAGGCGGTTGTCGGCAGTACGATTTTGTTGTTGTTTTTCTCAACTTGCTACAAACACTGTTCTCGCATTTTGTTATTTTTAAATGCTCGTTAACAACAGATTGCCTCTGTCAAATTTCGAATTGCATATTTGTGCGAAACGTGCTGTTTCACACATGAGTGGCATGAACATGACATTTTTTTGTTAACGTCATCCATGAAACACGCACATACAAAAAAACGACTGTGCTTTTAAAAACCATTTCCTCAACAGCTTGATCCATACACAAGCACAGCTTTTCGCTCTCGTTGCAACATTGCTCTTTTCAGTAGTATTGGGATCTGTGTCGCGTTACGCTGTGCTCGAGTGTCAGTGTATTTCTTTGCTAATTAAGAGCTTTCTTCTGTCAGCGCTCGGCAGTCACAGAGACCAGGCGTGTGTTGTTTGAAGCTGAGTTGCATGAGAAATGAATAGTACCTGTTTTTTTTTTAATTGAAGCTTGTCGCAATGTTTGCGACGTGTGCAGTGAGAAGAAATCTTCGACAACAGATCTTTTTTGCCGAATATCCTGTTTCGCTTATTTTCCTTCGATCGTACTGCTGCTTACGTGAATTTCTGACCCGCTACTGAACAGGGTGCAACTAACACCAACGTTTTCTGTGTGAAGATAAATGCTGCGCGGCTCGAGGTCAACATCAACAGATGTCTTATTGTTAAGACACAGACGTTTGGCTAAACTGCATTTGAAAGCCCGTACCAAAGCATGGCCACTATGTGGTCAGGCAGTAGTGATAACTTGTTACCCCTGGGTGAAGCATATCGCAAACTGCTGTATTGAGTTCGGTGCCTTGTCCTGCATTGCACTGGTAGCTAAGTGTCCTGTCGCCGATTTGTCACAAATTATTAAAACTGTACTTCAGTTGTGGGTTGACGGGCACGCTGAGCCCTCAGATGAAGATATTTGACCTCAACTAGTACACTTACGTCTTGGCTTTGCTAACGTTCCAAGGCTTGCATTTTTCCTGTGCTGTTCTGATAGCTTGCGTATCGCTACGTTGCTTTTTTTGCAGCAAATAAAGCGAAGTTGGTTTGCAATGCGCCATGTTGTCTCGTGCTGCTGAATACGCCCGTGGTGACTCCCACGCCTGGGATTCTGGCGCGAAATGTTCTTTGTGCTGCGATTGTTGCAACACGTGACGTCACTTCCATGCCGATGCTCGCAAGGACGTACCGAGTTTAGATGACGCCCGGGACAAGAAACAAGTTTGGCGCCCCCTGGGAGCAAATGTGCTGTATTGAATGGTAATCCGCTGTTGATGTGTTTTTTGTGACTCAAACCACGAAGTAGCACGAATGCGGCAAGAGGAAAAACAACATCAACGAGCAGAAATTAATTTTATGCTGATGCAAATACAAAACATCACAAACTCCAGGTTTAGCATATTGATGATTGTTTTCTAGCATGTTGAATCACAAAAGGTTAGTGAAAGACAACCTGGGTCAAGTTCACAGCCACCCCTGTTGCTAGATCAGCTTTAAATTTAAGACGTTTCACATCTAATAAAATAAAAGTAACAAAATACATCGGGTCAATGTCAGATAAAATTAGTAAACAAAACAACTCTGGGAGAAAAGCATGGCTATGTACAAAGGGGTGGGGTGAGCAATTGTAGAGGTAGAAGATCTAAGGACAAAGAGGGCCATCAAAACAATATCACAGAAAAGTGGCAATGATGTGACACGAAATTCAACAGGAATTTTGGCAAAATAGCAAAGGAAGTACTTGCGACATTGGTAGAACTTCTTCGCATCCGTGGCATTGTGTTTCCCTCGGAACGCACGGGACTCGAAGAAATACGTTCAATTGTTTTGGTGAAGCAATTACCACTCAGCTTTAGTGAAGAATCTAAGGCAGCAATACCCAGCTGAGTGCATTTCGTCAAATGATGGTACCAATGCTGATAGAGGCAGGCGAGACGCTAATTATTTCGTGACTTCCATGCTGGATTCGGACCTTTTGTCGCAGAAATGAGCCAAATTGTGAAAGTGACCTCCGTTGGCGATACGCTACCATATCAGTTCCCTTTCAAAGCAGACCCGTTCATGACAGACCTGTTTACAAAAGACCACGTTCATAACACACAACGTTTATTATGGGTCTGTTATGAACGTTGTGTATATGAACAGGTCTCTGTTTTGAAAGGACACCACCATATCACCTGGGGCATGTGGGAATCTTGAATTAACCCATAACAGAGAATGCTTCTGCATCTAAATCGTCAAACAAAATTACAATAGAGCAAGATTACACATTTATTGGCTGCTTTGGAATATGTCTGACACTTCAAATTACAGACCAGTCGTAGTAGCCACAGTGGTGTCAAAGCTGCTTGAGCACTTCATTTTATCTAACATCTCTCCTTTCCTTGCTACCACAGACAATCAGTTTGGCTTTAAGGCTGGTCAGAGTACTGATCAATGTACATTTTGTTAAAGCAAACTGCCTCATACTTTGTAACCCATGGTTCATCTGTGCATGCTGTGTTTTTAGATGCCTCGAAAGCATTCAATCGAGTACTACA
>JGI24158J21664_10000410_pt1 | contig 38072 bp, 29 predicted proteins | sample Ectturendosymbi3_FD_21664 | JGI IMG/M metagenome (IMG submission 21664) | reverse complement strand
GCCGATCCGTTTGAGCCGTTGAACAGCTCTCTAGCGCAATCGGCGGAGGAGCTAGGGCGTTGGTAAGGCAACCGAAAACTGCTGTTTTTTTTTGCAAAAATTGCCAAAACCAGCCAGACGCCAAGATGTTAAGCAGTTTGTTGTTTTTTCACAAATATCATAATTATTAATAGTTAACACAATGTTTAAGCTCAATTTGTTTTTTGGGTAAAAAATCTTTTTCATTTTATATAACTTTTGAACCAGAAATTGCTAGATGGCCAATCAAGGGCTCTAAAGGCTCATATTATAGCCTAATTTCCACTAAAAACTTGAGTCAAAAATTGGCTCTTGGTGTTGGCACCTCAGCCAAAATGCGTAAACCTACCCTTGTTATTGATGTCACCCACAAAAACCCAAATCCAAAACTTTCCAATTGAAAAAAGTTTAAAACTAGATGACTTCCCACATTTTTTGAGGGTTTGAAAAACTCTCTCGTTCAGGGGTTCTCAAAGTTTTGGTGTTATGGAGCCCATAAAGAGATTGACCATAATTTACGGAGCCCCACAATAAATTTCTAAAAATAAAAACAAAAAAAAATGAATAGCTCACGGAGCCCTGGGGCTTCGTACAGAGCACTTTGAGAACCTGTGCTCTAGTTCAATCAGCTGGCAAGTTACGGTGATGCAAGAAAAGTGGCTCACATGGGACTTAAAGGATTTAATCAACTGGCTCCGAAGGTGCTAAATAAAGCAATTTATTGGGGTTCAATTAGAAGGTGTTTTAGGCAACTGGCAAAAACATAATTAACTCCTATAGTAACCTGTTACTCAATTTGCGCTCCTGGAAATAAAAGCCAGTACCACAAGTTTTGAAGTAATGAATTATCGTGTAGCTCAAAAGGTCTGTAATGAGGTCAAGCAATATGTGACAGTGACAAAGTTAGATGCAAATATGAAGAGTTTCCAAATACAGTGTTTTTAGGAAAGTTATACATCTTGTTTACCTTGACTGATAAGACTTTCATGGGTGGATGCCAGTAATTTTGCATCATTCAAACAATCGTTAAAAAACATTAATGCATACTAAAACAACTCAACAAGAAAATTGGAATCGTTGGCAACTGAAAAGTATATGGAAATATTTGCATTTTTTCAGTGTTTTGTTCAAATGTGGCATTTGATCCATTTTTGTATGTCATCTGCCATATGTGCATTAACATGATTGCATGCTAATTATCCAATTTAAAGGTAGTGTTTAGAAAATTTAGGTGTTGGTTCAAACTTGTCTGGATGAGGTTTGCCCTTATTTACATATCATTTGGCACGTGCTACATGCCATTTAGTACTTTAGCAGGTGGCATTTGGTGCATTCAGTGTGGTTAAACATTTGGTTCATTATGTGAGCACTTTGTATAGTGATGTTTGACTGTTTTTATGTTTCAGTTGTCATTTGCCTACTTCTGTGGGTAACATCTAAGGGTAGTGCTTCTCAAGCATTTGAATCTGTAACTTATCAACAAAAGGTAATGCTTATGGAAGTCACAGTTTAAGTAAATATAAATAAAAATCCATGACTAATGCTAAACACACTTTTCAGCATATAGTCTATGGATTCACTAATACTCCTTTGCAAACAGCACTGCATTTGTGGATATATAGAGTTAAGAGTGGAGTAGGTAAAGAATGTTACTTTTTCAGGTTCATTTAACATTTTATGTGCCATTGACCATGTGATATATGTTTAGTGGTCATATGACAAGGTCAGGGGCGCATCTAGGGGGTCTGTTTGGCTGTCATGACAGACCCCTTTGCACCGCAGGTACTCAGCATTAAAGCCGAAAAAATATTAAACGCTGTCACTGCAGGTCTCAAATGCGGGTGTTTTGGAACAGGCAACAGCCTACATTTCCCTTCTAACATTGCATAGCACTATTATGAAACAACAACCTCCCTGCTTTGTCTAAATGATGCCTGCACAATGATATGAAACAATCCACGTTTTTGAACATTCGAAATTGATATTGCGTCGAACGCACGTGTTTCTGAATCTCCTCCTGTGGCAGTGCCGGCTCTAATGCTGTCAGAATCTCATACGCTGCCACGCACACGCAGGAGCTGTCTTGTAATATTTCACTTCATGGCAAGAAGACAGTCTCCAATCACAATCGTTTCGTTTTCCAGTTTCTGGCTAATTTTATCTGCTATTTACACCTAGGTTATGACAAATTTAAGTAAGTTTAGGCTTTCCTCAGTGTCACGCCAAGTAACATGGGATCGTTTGCGCTGATACTATATTTTTATAAGCAACTTCTCATATTGAAAGGCACGACAGCTAGCCTTAGAAATTGTGGCCGCATTATCTGAACAAAATATCAGTCAAGCGTCGTATTTTGAAAATAGCCTTTTTAGAATTAAGCAGTTGATGATGTTGTTTACTGTGCAAGAAGTCCTATATTGATTTTGAGTAATTCACTTTTGCGTTGCGATGCAAAGTAATCAGAGCAATTGCAATTCAATTGTTCTTTGCAGTGATTTTGCAAGTATATTTATAACACCGCCATCTTGATAGACAGCACGCTCCACAGATGCAGTTGTGCACCTGGTTGTCAGCATCGATTTTATAAGTGTATGTACGTTTAGATAAACAGCTCTCATTGTTGTACGATTGACATTTGCAGAATGTTCGACAAGCTAAGTATCTTTACAGCACCACATTCGTAGGAACAAACAGCGATTGTGATTTAATATATGCGCTGTGCCCAAAAGCAATGATAACTTGGAAATTTTTTCTTATGTGTTTTGACAATGAGATCAATACCACTTACAAATACAATCAGACCTGTTTGTTTGAACTCCGATCTACCGGAATCCCCACTATCCAAAACAAATTGCTAGGAATAGATTTCTCCCAATGCTCTTCATCCCTTTAATCTGGAAACCTTGGTGTCTAAGGCCGACTCGAAAATTTAGGAACGGATATGCCATATCAATAGAAAAAACGCTAACCAGATTGCGCCAAATCTGTAACTTCATTGTTCATTAAATCGCAATGGAAGGGTGAAAGTCAATTTTCTACACACAATGAATGTGACAGTGGCAGACCCTGCAGGACGCAGTTATAGGTCTCCTGTACAGTTTTTTCGAGTTTAAATCTCAGTCTGAATGCATACTTGCTCATGTATACAGATCTACTAATAAACAAAAACAACTATGAGAGTTTCATTTTGTCATGTTTTATATGCAGTCTACATATTTGCATAAGTTGACAGTTCCTCTGAGAATGCAGCTTGTTTCTGTTTCCTCTTTGAACGTTTGCTTAGGCCAGACCCGTAGCCTAGGTTTAAAGGTTTGAGGGGCACAAAACATTTTTAAGGGGTCAAGACATATGTTTTTATTATATTTTTTAATAAAAAATTTTCTTGGCAAAATAAAATTTGGAGGAGCTTAAATAAATTTCGGGGGGATTGACCCCGAATCCCCCTGTGGCTACAGGTCTGATTCCGATTTTCTGGTAACCTCGCTAAACCGACATTATTTGACAAAACAAAGTACAGTAAACCTCGGTTAATCCGGATCATTGCCAATACCAGATAAAATCTGCTCTTTTCACATCTCGTAATCTAGATTTTTCTGCATGTCCACGTTGTTTTGTTCTTAAAAGAGCATGACTGGTCTCTAGAAAAAGTCGGCAGCGTTCAGACACAACACAAAAGTGCTCACAATCGTCAACGAACATTTAGAATTATAATGACAACAGCCGCAACTGTGTGCAATTTTTCGACTTCCACTAATCGTAGAAACGATTATTGCGTCACAGACGGGCATAACATATCACGTTGAACATAACGCTCAAGGCACGCCGTGACACCACGGTTTCAATCTATTGATCAGTGTTGAGTGTGCGTGTGTAGAGCATTATCCCTGAGTGTATAGCACTCCGTAAAATGTATGAACGGCATTACCTTTCAAATAGAGTGACTGCTTATAAACCAGTCGCAGAAATCTCGGCGTCAGTCCAGAAACCCAGATTTGTTAGCAGTCAAGTAATCCAAAATTATGAACTTAAGATTGTTTATAACTGCCTGGATATGGCGGTTACTAGTCTGATGTACCATTGCAAATACATCAATAAATTCCTTTTGCTTCCGTGAAAGTCTGCTGTTGGGTCGTAAATGTATTCAATCTAAGTTATTTTTACTGATATCTCAGTATTTCAAAGACGTCAGGCTATATATAGCTTGTTTCTGTAGAAACAGCCGTCTTCGGTTAATCCGGATATTCACCTAAACTGGATAAAATCATCGGTCAAATCGAATCCAGATTAACCGAGGTTTACTGTAGTTTGGATAAACAAGGTCTGACTGTAGTTACCGTTGTTTTTGGGACCATAAGACGCTGTCTGAAAAATTGAATGCTAGCTATTCTTTTTTCATACATAAAGCGCACCGGATTACAAGGCGCATTAAATGAAGCAAAACTTAGGTAAGTCAAACTGTATCCAACTCTTTACCAATAGCTCCTGAGTGCCGCAGTCACCCGGGTGCCTGAGTCGCCACTGAGAGTTTAATCTGTCGTTACATATGAGGGAGTTTAATCTGTCACACATGCCTAATCCGCTAGACACGAATAGAATAAAATAAAAGTTGTACGCGTGTTTGATTCAGCGTGTGCCAATGTAGTCAGGAGCCTTACCGAGTTATACTATCTGTGGTATGTGCTAGCTACTCTCGTGTGCTGCTTATTGCAATTGATGGTTTATTACATCTGTTTACAAAAAAATCGTAACTAGCAATTAAATAAATGGTATCGTTTACCACATAAAACTGATTCTAGATGAGAAAGCACAACCAGGTTCATACAGTAGGCGCACCGCATTGTAAGGCACACTTTCGATTTTTGAGAAAATTAAAGGATTTTTAGTGCGCCTTATGGTCCGACAAATACGGTAGTTGCCCTGATTTGTTCGCAGGCAATCATCTGCTTACCGCGCACGCTAAAACCTGTGAGCGAATGTTACGTCATAGAGCAGTTTATGGGGACAATTGTGGAGTGGTATGAGTATTGTGCATTTGCGCACTACTTGATGCAATCGGAGGGCTGCGCATCCTAAGGAAGAGTACAGAGAATTTGCGTCAATTAATCAGAGACGAAGTAGCAACTTGGGTTTCTGAAATTTGGCAAAATTATAAAATTCATTGGTCGATTTCTAGTCTTAAGAGCAAATGTGGTTTTATGATCAAAAACTGCCCCTCCGCAACAGACCCCTTTTTTCCAGGCTAGATGCGCCCCTGGACAAGGTGATAAGCACTCATTTCTATGAGTGCTATTATCACTTAACAAATTGCTAGATGTTACTAGTTGAGGTGGGTATTTGCACATTAGATGCTTCATTGGTTATATGCATGAAGATGTGTCAGTTCTAACATTTATAAATAATGTATCAAAATATAGCATGAGTGAAAAGCAGTTTCTATCACTGTTTACATTACCATCTCAACCTGAGGGTCTTTTGTAATGTGACATAAGGCCGTTGGTATTCACCAGGTTACATTCTTGAAATAATTGTATTTGTAGATGTTGCTTACTATGTAACTGATGCAATATTGTAATGGATGCTAATAAGTCAGAAGCTTTGTGGATGCAAGGAACAAGAAGAAACACAAGAAGTTCTGCCAACTATGACAAAGAAAACAAAGAAAAAGTATGGATTTCATGCTGATGATTGTTGCTTTTCTTTGCAAAATTTATTTTTGCTGCATTGTGAAAGTCAGTCTTGTCCAAGCTAATGTATTGATTTTTAGAGAGTTTTGCATGAAAAATAATGCTCATAAAAATGTTACTGTTTATTTTTTCACTGGATCTGACCTAGGTCTATACCAGAATCCTATTTTGGCCTGAAGGGAGTTAATTTCATGAGACTCTAAACCAGGGATGTAAAAATGTGGTCGTGTACTTGTGGCGTGTGACCAAAACCTTGAAGTTCGTGAACATTTAAAAATCTATACTTTATGCATATGAATGCTGTATGGAAAACCTTACATGTGTGAACTACTGAAAATTTATGCACTCTGCTAACATTCACAGAAAATTTTGCACCTCTGCTCCAAACATATCCTTGCATTTCTACTTTTTAAATTTTCCTTGTTATTAAATCATTCTGAATGTTGTTTTGTTACATGATGGTTTGCAGCAGTGATCAGCACACTATCATTATGGTGGCCCATAGTTAAAAGCCCATGCTTATTTTGAAGGCCAGATTCCAAACTTATGCTGTATTCAGTTCCCTGTTACATAACTATGTTATGTTAATGCCATAAACCGTACAATGACAAAAACAATGGTTTAACATCAAATAATCAATGTTCCATATATTTACATAAGGCTGTGTTTTAGCCCACGCAACCGGCACAGGACTGCATAACTCTTACCTACCACACCGTCCATAATAGAAAGACTTGTGCGGCCCAATAAACAGTGCTAAAAGGCCTAGCGAAGGCCCACAGTTTGCCAACCACTATTTTCAAGTGTTCTTTTGTGAAATAAAAAGTGAATTTCAATGAAGAGGTGAAATTTCACAATAGAAAAAGATTAACGTAAAAGAAATCAAAACACTTTTACAAAATGCTTTGTACTCCAAACCAAAGTATATAGTGCTCATTGTTGAATCACAACACAAAATTGGTAAGAAACCTTCTTTTACAGCTACAGTGTATATACTTTTGAAATATTTCCGTGTTTGTTTATTGTCAATGCGTGATGTGGATAAAACCAGTTAATTGCACAATTAAGTGCATAAATCATTTTGTTGTATGGAGCTCGATTATCCCAAATCTTTCCTATTCACACATAAAACAACTGTGCTGGTTAAATGCATAATGATTAATTGAATAGAAAGTCTCCAGTGATGTATGTATTTTCACTAAATCATGAAATATATTTTCACTAAATCATGAAACCAACCCACACCAAGTTCATATTTCAGTGTGCAGCGAAATAAACAACTGATTTCACATTGTAGACAAAACATTGTGCTTTCATTCTACAATCAACTGGCAAACTGGCAGTTATTTTAACAGACATTTGTGGTTGTAATTGGTTTGTCGTTCTTTTATGCAAAATTTACTTAATTTAATCTTTCAAAACAAGTTTCTGAAAAACTTGCAAAATAACGTTCATAAAGCAAGACATACCAATACTACCCTCTGCAGCAATTGTACACATATTGACATAACTGTCCAACTGTAACTGTAATTAAACTGCTGCATAAAACACATGGACTTAAATCTGTTACAGTAGATATTTACAAGCAATTTGAAATTTTTACTAATGTGTGGAAGAATATACTAGGAGCAATGTGTATGGTTTATATCAGTTAGAATCATTGGCTGTATTGCTTACACGCATCGAAAAGCTTGGCAAATTGAATGTGTGATTGATGGTTAACCAGCCTTATCTGTATCTTTTTTGGTGGATAAAAACAAAATGAATGTTCAAAGAAAAGTGCTGTGTGATGTTTACAGATGACATCATGCTGGCTATTTTCTTTTGAGTTGGTTGAACTTTTTGTTGTATAGAATTAAGTTATGTAAAGTTCTTCACCTGTTCCCATCTGTTTTTGTTTATTATTAGTTGTGTGATATATATATATATGTCAGACAAAAGTAGTAACAAAGATATATACTTAAGTGGTTTTTCTTGGATGTAGACTGGAAGTGGAACTTCAGATGAGGGAAAAAAAGATAAAGGAGATTCAAAGAAAGTTAATGGGCATACTGGTCACATACTTCGTGGACCTCAGAATGAAGTTGTTGCATTTGAAACTGATGATGGAATAACATACAACCGATTCGGTTAGTTTTGCTTTAGTCAATTTCAAATCTCATTATCAGTTCATCAATTTTGTCCGTGTGACTTTTGGTTAATGCTTAAATATCTTCAATAATTTTTGCTGATAGCCCTGTGTTTGCATTTAGTGTCTGAATTTTGATAATGCATATTGTGTCCCATTATATTCAATTCTCTTGATGTGCACACCTAATGATTTTGATGTGGTAGGACTACTCCATATTGGTATTTCGTAAAAGGTATGCAAATATGCATGCATACCAATAATCTCTTTACTATTGTTTTGCAAAGCATATTCAGTCAATACAAGAATCATAATATATGTCATATTGCCTTAATAGTAACAAGCTAAAAATAAGCAGTCTGATGTTTAACTATCAGTCGAATAGGCAACAACAGTCAATTAAAATTTCCACTTTGTTGTAATGTTTTGCAAGTGCAAACAATCATAAATTAAGCACTACTTTTTTAAAGGGCGAAAGGATATGTGTTTATCTTGCTGGCAGAAACTCACATAAAACAGCTCAATGGCTGTTGGCATGGCCTAGGCCAGTGGTGGGCAAACTATGACCTGCTGGCCAAATCTCTTGGAGACCCCTGCTTAGGAACTTGTTTAGTTTTCAACATAGTCAATAATGGTTTCTTACCTTAGCAAACTCTGTTGAATTAGCTGTGCTGTTGCCTAAAATAGCTTTTAATCTTATCTAATAAAAGTTGGATGTTTTATATTTATTTGTATATCTTAAACTGTTTGTTGCATCATCTCCTAAAAATACTGTAATACTTTACAGCAGGCCTGCACAACTCAGAAAGCTCGAAGGGTCGAATTATCAATATACATTTGCAAGGGGCTGCAAAAGTCTATTTGATTTTGATGTATAGATTTCGTTGTAGTATGGAAGAAATTATAGAACTACAATTATTTATGCGAGGTTGAGCTTTTGCGGCATTTTCCACAATTGAGAAAGCTCTTGCGGGCTGCATGCTGCCCACATGCAGTATGTTTTGCAGGCCTGCTTCACAGCCATTTAAGTAAAAGCAAGTCTTTGTCTTACTCTCAACTATTTCATAGCAGACCAAAACTATTATGTATCTGTATAATCTTTCAAACCTTGGCCACTTTTTGCAGAACGTTTGCATTTTAGGTATAATAATGAAATGCACATGCATGTAATATATTACAGTAGTCCCCGCTTATTAAGCTTCTTGTGTTTTGTATAACGCAGATTCTGCCTACATTGCAACAGAGAGACATGACAATCCTTATTTCATTGCTATTATACAGGAAATCAAAGTGGTATGTTGGGCTTTGAACATAAGCTTTTGTTATGCACTAGTTGCTATGTTTCAATTGTTTCACCTTTTGACTTATCTTGGCTATTTTGTCAATTTCCATTACAGAGCAAGAAAGACCATGCTGTGATCGTGGTGAAATGGTACTATAGGCCTGGTGAAGTGCCTGATTCAGTATATCAGATGCTTGTTAAGGAACGCCTTGATGGTGCTGGTAAGTGTGTGCTGCCTGTTCAGTGAAGCACATGGTTTTATTCTGCTGCCCTTTAAGCACCCATTGACTTGGCTAGAGAAGGCTTTTGTGGTGCTTGTTTCATGGCAAAGAAGGTTGTTTTCAGTGCTTGTAAGGTACTTCATTTTCATAAATTACGATTGTTTTTGTAGAAGACCAAAAAGAGAAAGAACTTATTCTTAATGTGGAAACAAGGAATCGGGAACTATTTGCTGCTGATGATGACATGACAGAAAGTTTTCCAGTTTCACGTCTGAGGTAAAACCGATTTTGCGAGTTTGTGGATTTATTTTGCTAGTACATAGGTCAGTTTGTTCAAACCCGGTTTATCACTTAACCTTGGCTGTTGTTTGTTTAACCTTCTTCCAGTCCATGTGCAGCTTATCTTTGCTGCTATTAATCAAATGCTGATAAAAGGATGGTTTGGTTGCTCACCAGGACGCATGCCATTGTGTTTCGCTTTCATGTCTCCATATTTCCTTGAACACCACTACAAAAGAATTATTAAACAGAGCCAGAGCTTTATCACGTTGCTGGATATGAAACTGAACAGTTTGACAGTTGTGCAAGAAGGCTGCTAGTTTCGTTGTTGCTTTGCAGAGGCAAGTGTTCAGTTAAGTACTTCAACGACTTCCACGAGGTGAAAGACTACGACCTCAAAGCTGACACATTCTTTTACATACTTGGCTACAATCCTGAAACCAGGTAGGTGATTAACCAGTTTGTGCGCTGCCAGTGCCCTCTGAAGGACGAAACCTGTCTTATCGCTTACAACATCACAACATCGCTGTGATTGCCGTAGAACAAGCAAGTACTTGCAAGTTGCTGCTTGTTTACCGGTGAATTGCGATCGCATTGGATGCATATTTGCGTGTGCTTATCCGGTTGGTCACAAACAACGAGTAGGCCAATTGAGAATAATGGTTGCTGTTGATTTGGGGCGCTTCTGTTTCTCAAACTGTAAATTCTTCTGATACTTGCTGACCGGGGAGTTGCGGCGTTTTTTTTAGCGAAAGCTGGCGATGTGCAAAGAAGAAATATATTTAAAGTTGTGCTGTTGGAAATGGCAGTGACTTCGGTCACGCTTGGCTGATTATTATCGATACGAATTGTGTGCAAACAAACAATGTTGTCGGCGAGTTCAATACGCTTTGTCTTCCTGGCTTTTCTTACAGGAGATTGACCAGCACCAAAGGTGAGGTAAGAGTCGGACCGAGCCATCAGTGGACTGCGTCTACGCGAGGAATGTTCCAGAAGGTATTGATAGAAGCCAGCATTGTGCAGATGATCAGCGTTTCTCGACTCGTTTGAAGTTAACCATAAGCCTGGCATTTATACTCATGTCAAAGTCTTCGCGGTTTGCGTAAGCGACGCCGTATATTTTTTTGTGAAAGCGACGCCGTATTATTTTTGCTGAAGTTGCACACAGGCTGCGTCCTGGACAATTGTTCTTCAGCTAACTGCGTCGCGGGACCACAGCCTCGCAACTCGAGCAGCCCGTTCGTTGTGTGCGAGTGAAAAAATAGTGACTTTGCGGCGGTTCTTACTTGGGGTTCGAGAGTCGTTGTTTCCTGCGACGTGGTGTCGGCGTGAACGTGACGAACCGATTCATAAATTTTGACAGATCACTAACAAACTGCCGGCGTGAACTCGACCAGGAGGCGACCTTTGCTTTTTCAATGTCACGGTGTCGTGCACGAATGATTTGTTGACGCGCAGTTTACTTTCAGCGCGTACGAAAAAAGGCGATTCCGCTTTGAATCCTTGTACGTTCGGGTGTATAGTTTCATGGAAAAAGTGTGCGTGGTTAATTACCAAGTTTATCCGCATCACTGGACGTGATGTTACCGGTCTGGCACTGTGCACCTGCAACTTCACACTCTGGCGTGCAGTGCACGCGCGTGACTTTAGCTGCGTGGCGGCGTTGTGCTTTTTCGCTGCAAAACTCGTCGTTGCGAATTGCGACAGGATTATATCGACAGCAAATCGATTTTCGGGCGCATCGTGAACAAATGTTAACGCGGTTCATTTGCACAGCTGCTGTTAGCACCATCCGGCCTTTGGCGCCTGTCTATCTCTCTTGCTGTGCCTTGCACTTCGGGCTTTAAAGAAAAAAAGGCACGTCCACCGAAAAACAGTCGTGGATGGTTTCATGAAGACCGTTGTGACGTCCTTTCCGCAGGCCAACATACCTGATTTGCTGCCGCCTTTTCCCCCATCGAAAGAACAAGTCAATCATGAATACGAGGAATTGGTATGGGCACCCAAAGTCAACGACTGCGACCTGCTTATGTATCTCTATTCGGCCAGGTAGATGCAGGCCTTGGGTTTGTACAACCCAGTTTCTAGTTGTTTTGCAGCTCGACGCAATTCGCTTGCTTTTCGTAACGGTCTTTTTATTATTCGTACGCGTTAAATTCATGGCTCTCTTAAACGTCGAGCCCAGCTTGTGAACGCCGCACCTGTGACACCGTGTTTTGATTTCCTTGGAGCGTCATTTCTTGCGCTGCTTTTCCGGCGCAGCGACAGACATTTGCACTCGTGTGTTTCATTCTGGCGCGAGTCTTTGTTCGCCCGCTCGCAACATTCACTGCCGCCTGCCCCGGGTCGGCCAAAACAAATTTGCGATCGAGGAAAACATCACGGTGAGCCGTTTGACCAGTTTTGTCGTCTCCGATCAGTCTGGCCTTGCTTGCTCGCTCAACAATGAGCAGCAACGAGCTTGTTTTATGCGACTCGTCGACCGCGAACGATCGTTAACTGACTGACTGTTTTCTGCGCTGCGTTGGCGCAGGAGCATGGCGGCGTTCGCGGGACTGTGCGACGGCGGGTCGGTGGACGAGGGCTGCATGGTTGCTGCACGCGACGAAACGACGATGAACGCCTTCAACGTGGTCAGTGGGAGTCTGTTTTTTTTGTCTGTGACGTTCGAGAATGTTCTTTTTCACATTGCGATTAATGTACTGTTGTATGAAATGTAAGTCCGTGACTTTGCGATAGGCTTTTACTTGCGCTGTTGCCGGTCGGCAATTGGGTCTGATTGACAGTCGACGTAACACGTGTTACGTAACATTGACAGTCGACGTAGCACGTGTTAAGTCGGTTACGTGGTCAAAGTTTCAGAGCGCAGCCGTTTGTTTATCCTCTGATCCCCGAGCTGAGCTGTTTGCAAAACTGCATGCATCGAGCGATTGTTGCCGCAGCCAGGCCAACCGATCAAGTGTCCCTCCCCTTGTCTTCTGCTGCTGAGCTTTCTGAACGTTGCTGTGTTGTGCTGCAGCTGTTCGAGAACAACGGGAACCCGCGCGCCGCGCTGCAAGCTCTGGTCAAGAAACCGCCGCCTTTAACAATTGAAAAGAAGTGGACGGAGGACCAAGTGGTGAGAGCTCGGCGCAAGTTGTTGGCGACCGCGGCCCTGGTCTGAAGGGCCGTTTTGACCTCTAAGACCTAAAGTAGATTGAACGTGTGACGGTAAAACCGGAGATTACATCGCGTCGCGTGTGCAGGACGACCGCATAGCAGTTTGGTTGTTTTTCCGTGGCTTGTTTGCTTTGCCGTTTTGGCGTGGAGGCTGAACGTTGTGCAATAATTTCAAACGACGGTATCGCTGTGGCACGAGTGGGAGAACGCAGTTAGAAAAAGAAACAAAGTTAAGCGGGAAGTTTAAGACAGATAAGAAAAATTTAAACGCACCCTACAAATCATGTCAGACATTATTCGTTCTATCTTCGGGCGGCGGCACAACATGCTTTTCTCAGCCTAAGAGAGGGAGCGCGGTTAGAAAGTAAACAGATTCAAGTGGGGAGCTTGAGACAAATAAAAAAAATGTTAACGCACCCTACAAACCATCCAGGTATTACTCGTTATATCTTCGGGCGGCGACACAACATGCTTTTCTCAGCCTTCATCGCGTGGTTCAACTCAACTCGGATGTACATTCTGTTTCGCCAGGGATCTTGCAAACGTTTAGCTTTGTTCCACAGCGCAAGGAGATCGCTTAAACGCGGGCGATTACGGGTGATTTGTTTAGTTTTCGGCTGTGATTTTCGGCTTGAGCGGAGACGCGTTGTTGTCGGGCGGCGCGAGATACCTCCCCCCCGAAATCGGTTCCGGACGGCGGTCCTTCTTGTGGGAAAATAGCGCTGCGCTCGTTTGTCAGAGCGCTCGAGCGGCGAGAGCCTGGACGAGTACTTGCCTGCATTCGCGCAAGAGCCGCTTTCAGCCGCCATGCGACGGTAACAACAACGAGGATGTTGTTGCGGCAGTTGGTGAGGTTGCCAGTCGCCTGCCTTTGTAACGATGTTGTGTAAGCGCTCGTACGTCGTCCCCCGAGCTTCCAAGCGACAGCTTGTCTTACCCGCGACGACCTTTCAAGACGCATGTTTACACAACTACACCGGCGCTGGCGATAATCAGCGCGAAGCTGTCGATGCGCGACCGCTCCTTTTGCTCGCGCCCGCTTCCACGCATCATTTCGCCCCCATTGATGTCGAGGCAGGAAGCTAAGACGCCCTGATCCGCGTTGTTATCTCAGTTGGTGCTCGTGTGATCTTTTAAAAGTTGTCTTGCCATCACACAAATGTGGGACTTGTTTGTCAACCTGCCGCTTTCTTGCCAGTTCCGCCACTTTCTCGCTGATGACACCCGTTGCCTAGAGTTTTTTGGTCACAGACCGTTTTTTTAAATCGCCGAAAAATTTAAGTCAATTTGGCCATAATGTTCGAAAAGGTCGACTAGTGAATACTGTTACGACGGGTTTTAAAACTATTACGAGACAAATAAAACTATTACGAGACAAATAAAACTATTACGAGACAAATAAAACTATTACGAGACAAACAAAAGATACGGTTTCGCTCCTGAAGACGCTTTTCGCCTTCGTTCAAGTTTGAAAAGAAACAAAACATTTGCGCCGGCGTTGTTTTTATCTGACAACTAACGATTGTTCATCCCCTGAAGATATCAATGCAACCAGCACGCAGAAGTCTCGGCTTCATGTTTTCAGCCAAAACTTGAGTTGCGCCGTTAACCTTTTGCGGGGAACACAGTTCTTCCCTCTGAGAACAAAACGTTTTTTCTGTTGCTTGGTAACACGCACGTCTTGCACTTCTCATAGCACTTGCTTGTCGCAGTTCCTTAAGCAAAGTTAAAACTGTGCCTTGCATGAAAGAGGCTGTTTTTAGTTTTAACATTGTAGACTTGTTTTTCCGTTTTCCCGTCGCCGCTGTGAAGGAAAGCTTCACCCTGAAGTTGAAACTCCTCAGAAGCTTGAAAGTGGCTTTGAAAGTTGAAGTCAGCTGGAAATCGTACCCGTTCTTCGCGGTGTATGCCCCACTAATGTGAATTTCAACATCGTTAGCGATGTTATCCAAACTATTAAAAGAATATTGAAAGAAAAATATTTTTACAAAAAGCCTAAGTTACGCTTGAAAAAGTTAAGCAGACGAAGGCAAACTTGAAAAGTTCAAGTCACGATGTTGCTGCGCGTGCGCGCAATATCTCGGGCGTGAAGACAAACCCACGCAGTCGGGGCTGTTTTATGCACCCTGGAGAAAGTTCTGGAAGTTGCATGAGAGGATCAAGCCGGTCACGCAGATTTTACGGAGTTCCGGTTGATAACACCACGGCTCATAGCCGCAGACAATAAATACCGACTGGGGCAAAAGGCAGATAAGAGCGCGATGAGAAATAATTTGACGGTGGGCTACCGCGAATAGTTTGCACGAAAGATTTGAGTTTTTCTGAAAAATTAACTTTTCCTGCTTTAAATAATCTAGAAGCAACGCGCTAACTGCAGACATGAAGCGTTTGCAAATGAACTATTCTGACCAAAACAGCGCATAAACACGCGCCAATCTCTGTAGGACATGTAGTTTCAGTAATATTTGGTTAACGGCTGCGAGCCTTAGACAAAGTTAAGACGAGCTGATTCATCAGGTTGCGATGCAGCTTGAACTGATGAAGTTCTCTGTTTCGAACCTTTCGTCCTGTAGGTTAAGATTCGTGTCTTATTCGTCGCTGTTTTTTTTTCGGTCATAGACCGAAATGCTTTTCAAATGACCGAAAAAAATTAAGTCATTTCAATCAGAATGTCTGAAAATATAGGCTAAAAACACTGTTATGGCGAGTTTTAATGTAACTGTGAGACAAATGACCGAAATGTTTCAGCGAAAAAAAAAAACTGTATTCGTGCGTTGTATTTTTCACGATTTTCTATTTCTTTTAATGCTTGCAATCCCACATAACCCGTGTCTGTTGAAGTTTTGAATTGAACCGGTGTCAATTATTAATTATTTATTTTGTTTTACCGCTTCTTTTTGTCGCTATCCTGTATCTGTTGCGCGAAACCATAAGGAAACTGGCCGAGGGTTGTTCGTTCGCTTTTCAGAATGAAAAAAAGGTTGTTTTTTTTTGTTTACTTCCCGCTATCCGTCGCGGACCAGCAGCCAGAGAATATGCCCACGATCGGATCACGTCATGCTTGGTCAAACGTTGTCCTTTCTGGAATTTTCTGGAATAACCACCTTCCTCCGCGCATTCCCCCCCGTCGAGATACCTTATTCACGCATGTCTCACCCGCCGCCGCTTGCCTTTGCAGAAGCGATTTCAGAAAGGTCTCCGTCAGAACGGCAAGAACTTCTTCAAGATCAGAAAGGAGCTGCTACCAAACAAGGACACGGTTGGTTCCGCAACCGCGCCGTCGACCATTTTGGCCGCGGCCGGTGACCGCAGTTATGCTAATACCGCCATACTTGTCGACTCGTTATTTCGCACCATCCTGCGCGCGCACTCGTCCGTCCCGTCAAAAGGCGCGGTCTCTTCTCGCGCCGCAGGAAAGAGAGATGCTTTGATAGTCCGATTGTCTAATGGCGGCGGTCATGACCCGACGCTGGCGATTTTAGCGATAATCCCTTTCGAGAGCTGGAATTACATCGCGCGTTACGCGCCGCTCTTGGCAGCGCTGCTGTTTCGACGTGCGGCGATCTGCGCGCGTCGCTGTTGCGCGATGCTGCTGCTGCTGTGTTCTGACGAGGACTGCTGCCGAGAGCGACCGCAGCAGCGCGGGTCTGCCGCCGCCCTCGCCAGTCGCTTTCGCAGGTCGACTTGTTATTCGCAGCAGGCGTCTTGAGTGCAGCAAAAAAAAAGCAGTTTGAAAACGAGTTTTTTTTGTGTTCTCTGCGTGGAAGATTTGCGGAAAATACTGTAAAAATGGTCAGTTTTGCGAAAAGAGCTTATTTTTGTCGTTGGCTTGGCGAATTTTAGAATTACGAAACCGTTTTCGCGCTCGATCTGAATCTACGCTGGGGAGGACGGCGCGCTGCGTTGACTGTTACGTGGCTGATTTCGCTGTGGGATATCGCCGCAGTGTTGAACAGGAACGCCAGGTCTTTATCATACGCCGCTAACAATCTCGCAACACGCTTTCTTCTGTTCAGTCCGAGTTAGTCGAGTTCTACTACCTGTGGAAGAAAGTGCAAGAGAACCTGATGGTACAGCCCCAGAGCAAGAGCAGGAGACAGGCGTCGGCGCTGAGCAAGAGNGGGNACAANCAAGTCCAGCCTTCGTTTGAAGCTGGTAAGTCGTTGTGCGCTGGTCGCGCGCCCGGCAGAGCGCGCCTTTTCTCTGTCGTGAGCTTGCGCGCAAAACATGTTTCGAAGTCTCTCGCTGCATCGTTGTTTTTTCAACTGCTTCACAATCGTGAGTTGCCGGTTTCGCGAAATTGACTGCGGTTGGTCCATAGCCGCGCGGTCGTCTGTGTTGGCTTTCCGCATTTAAACCGATGGGACAACTCTGTTCCAGTTGTTCCGAATTAGACGCGGATCTTTAGCTAAAAACGTTTCGATGTCTTTTCGCATTTCGCCGCGATCAGAATCAGAATTTAATGTCAACTCCTAATGGCTTTTGTTTCTTTGTTTTTTTTGCCGTCTTTTTATTCATCGGTTTCATTCATCCATTCATTTATTTCATTCATTCGCACAGGGGCTGATGCGAGTTCGAGCGAGACGGAGAGCGAGAGCGAGGAAAGCGATAAAGATGTCACTGGTTTCAGATGTAAACACTGCTGCACGACAAGTAAGTTTTGTGTGTGGCAACACTGGCATGGCAGCGATCGAAACAAGTCGAGTCGTGTCCATGTGTTGGTGTCGATGCAGTTGTAGTTTTAATATATTGGGATTAAATAATTAATGCATGACAGGTTGAAGTTTTTTCGTGTATAGATTAATTTTGAAAGCTCTGTTTGTTTTTAACATCGATTGATGGTTTCTTTAAAACATAAATTTGAAATCAAGAGCGCGTTCACATTCGATCCACTTACATTTCCCTGCAAGCGGTCGAAATAACAGGGTTGGGGGTGTTATACCCCTCGAAATTTTATACAGGCGGTAAGGTGGTAGTCCTGTTCGATTCAGGGCCGCCTTCCTTCCACATGGATGCATTCAAATCAGCGATGAATAAGAATGGCGATAGAGATCCTGATAAAAACGTTGAGAACAAAAAAGACGTGCATTTGAGGTAGTTGGAATGTTGAAACACAAGTTAGCTTGAAAAATGCTGTGGATTGAATGCAAACCTTTTCAAATTAAGCAAAGAAATTCCCTTTCCTGTTTCCTAGATCGTTTGCACAAATTTGCTGCTCTTCGCTTTGTTTTTGTTGTGCTTTTTTTTCTCAAATTTATTGGCTTCACTTTCAGCGTCGATGTTCAGATTTGTAGCCAAACTACATCATGCGCTTTAAGCTTCGTTTAGTTCATCCTTAATTTAAACAATCAGTTTCCCTGTTGAGTCATGTTCATCAATGAAGACCGTTTGAAATGTTATGTGCTTCAAGTATTGCTTAATTATGTTTTTGAAGTATTTAAGCTTTTAGTTTGTGACATCGATAGGTAAATTGCATCCCGTCAAATCAACAGGCTGTCAATGGATCAGAATACTTTGTGGGTGTGGATTAGTAGGTCCCCCCAGACTCCATTCAGCCCCCCTCCCACTTAGCGTGGTGCGACTACCTGCCGCCTCGAACCCGCAGCTTTGAGGCCAGTTGAGTCATTGCACAGATCCAAGGTGATGGCGCAATGTGGCCGTTGCGCTCCTGCCGCCGTCATCACATTTAGCGGCAGACTGGACGGAAAACCTCTTTCGCGAGATTGTTTCTGTTGTGACGTCGGCGAAACGCGAACCTACGTCACAGACGGCGTCATCAAAGCAACGCAGCTCCCCGCCGATGCAACTGTTCCGAAACAATGGACTCGCGTCGCGCGAAATCGATCCCTGAACAAGAGATGCAGTGGTTGTGCGCAGCCGTCCTGCGCAGCGACGTGATGAGGCAGCAGCGTTGCAATCGATTGCTTTGATGCGCACCTGACCTCGCCAGGCTGCTCCATCGATTCGATTACTTCGTTGCTTGTCGCACTAATTACCGCTGCGTTCGCCGCGACGAGCCGCCGTTCCCGAAGCGATGCCGACGGGCAATGCAGGGCGTGACGCTTGGCGAGCACGGTGCAGAGAGCCTGTCTCAGCATTTTCAGTTGTCTTTCGAGGTGGTTTTCACTCAAAATTGCCCGGAAATTAGAAACAGGTTGATTGCTTGAACTGGGTCGTGGTTTTTCGCCAACAGAGCCGCTCCACCCGAGCACACCAGTGGCACTAACGACAACAACAGGTAAATGAGGCGGAAGAAATGTCGATTCGTTCGAAATCACGCTGAAGCTTCGTGAAATAGGACGAAAAATCACCCTTAGATTTTGTCACTTGTCGAAGGCGACATAAGGGTTCAATACATTCATCAGTCTCATGTGCGAAGTTAAGACAGCTGTTATTGAAAAATCTTCACCCCCCAACTTGCCTCCTGTGCTGGACCTGAGCCTTTGATCAGTGTTTCAGTTTAGAGTTGTTATGTTTTAGTCTCACGAATGCATAAAAGTCGGAGCACTGCAGTCTTTCTTTGTGTTTTGAACAGATTAGTTCTCCTTCCACCGTTCGCCACGCATCATAGCACAGATTGTGACGCAACAAGCCTGATTGACCTTGTAGTAGGTTTTGCTTTACAGCCTGGTTTGAACAATGGCGTCAAAACTTGAAAGACAGGTTGGCTTTTACACGGCCAAGTCACAAACGAACTCTTCAGTAGTGCTTCAGCATTCCGTCGTTTTTGTCGAGCGAGAAGAAATTATCTTCCGATCAGCTCAACGCTTTCTGCAAAGAAGCTGCGCCTGACGCACGCAGCCCCTGTTCCGGTCCGTATCATTGTTTTGTCACAAACGCTGGAAAGTTCCCAGCCTCCGCGTTAAGCTTCGTATCGTTTCCAGGACTTGCGTCGTTTTTGTTGGGGAGAAATGAAGCGCGTAAACAGTACCGTTCACACGTCACAATGGATCGCTCATCCCGCGCTCAGCGCCGCAGCTCTGCGAGTTTTTCCGACTCTTTAGGTCTCGGAAAAAGTCGCGACGCGCTTGCGTCCGAATTTTCGGCATCGGGCTCCCCCCCCTTTCCCCCCCGCCCGTAATGACTCATCACCGAACTTTATTGTTGATGAAGCCCCAAACTCCCGGACAACAACCATGTTATGGAGAGCGTTTGTCCTTTGTAATTGAAGATGTGACTTCGGTGTCGTGTTTTTCATTCTGACATGTTGGCGGGTTAGTCCCAAACCTATGACGTCACTTCGTCAACTGACGTCATTGTCCGGAAAAACGCAAAAACGCCGAAATCTTTGCTTCTCGTTTGCCCTGCCTGTGTTAATTGCTGAAACTGGGCTCTAATGCGCTCTCTGTTTCCTTGCTTTGCAACATTTGTGTGATCAAACATGTACAAAAGACAGGAGTAACAATTTATTGAAAAAAAAACGAATTATTTTGTTAAAGTTGTAGCGCTGGTTAGAAAAATGCAGTTATCGTGTTGGCAAATCCTCTCTAATTTCTAAAAAAAAATCGATTCGAGGCCTGGTGTTTGTTTTCACTGAGATATTTCGGTCATTTTTTTGCTGGGACATTTTGGTCACTGAAACATTTCGATCATTTGTCTCACAGTTGTATTAAAATTCGCCGCAACAGTGTCCATTATCCTGTATTTTCACACATTCTGACCGAAATGGCATAATTTTTTTCGGTCATTTGAAAAGCATTTCGGTCTGTGACCGAACAAAAACCTAGCTGAGAGGTAAATATACTCGAGGCCTCAGCAAAACGGTAAAATAGACATTCCAAATGCGGGAAAGTCAACTGCTCGTATTTTTTGCCGTCGACAGAGTCAGAGGACTGGAACGTCGGCGGCAAAGAAGGGGTCATGCTCTGTACGAAGTGCCGCATAATTTTCAAGAAATACGGCGAAGACACTCAGGTCGACATCGATTTCGACCACGACACGCCCTCTGACGTAAGTTCCCGACGACAAAGCGCTCGGCGCGCGCGTTTTTTTTACGCGCAGCCGTTCCCTGGAAACCCCGGAGGCCTTTGTACGTATGTTTCAGCAGTCTCGAAAAAGTATAAAAGGGAACAACACGGCTGCGGGCAGAGTTCAACTATTAACCTCAGACGCATTCGTGTTGTGGTATTTCGAGGACGTGTTATTAATTTGGGCGGCGTTTTCGCCGAACATCCTGTTGAAGCGCCATTTTTGGGCGATGTGCTCGTTGTTTCCCGCCCGACAGATTTTTTCCGCTTACGTCACCCGCGCAGGTTGATGACGTCGACCGGGGGGAAGGTCTCTTGCCGACGATCTACGAAAAGCCCAAATCGGACGCGCGTCACACGTTGTTTATGTTCAAACCGATCAAAGAAGGGATCAGCGACGCTCAGCAAAAGCCCGTTCCGGACAATGGCGCCGAGACTCCGGACATCAAACCGGTGAGAATAGGCTTTTGCTACTGGCGCTACTATTTCGTGCAAAGCTCGATCCAGGCCGCAGGCGCAGCCAAGGGGAACTCAGGGGGCCATGCCCCCCAAAATTTTTACTATATGTGGGCGTTTTGTGTTTTGAGAAGCGGGATCCCAAACAAAATACCGTTCCTCGCCTAAAATAAAAAATTATTCCCCCCAAAAAGATCTTGGGTTCTCTACGCCACTGATCCAAGCCGGGGGGCGGGGCGGGCGGGCGGTTGACCTTATCCGCTGCTGCTGCTTCTCTGGTATGTTGTCAGTGGGGGTGGCAGGGACGTCATCGATGAAATTACAATAAACATCACTGTCCAAGGCAACCTGACCTTGTGTTTTTGAACGGATTAACTCAATCCAACGGATTTATTCTTACTGTTAAACCGACGCGCCAGAACCAAAAGCGAGATTAAACCTTGCAGCATATTGTGCCTCGACGGGGTCTCGCATTTGCTTCCCGAGTTTTCCTGGACGTCCTCAGGCAGTGTCAGGCACGCGTCGTGCCCGCAATGGCGTCGGTCAATACGACGACGTTATTGGTGCCAAGATCGGCGCCAAGCGAAATTTCTGACCTGCGAAATCGCTGACTTCACGCCATCTGCGCATGCGCAGAAGTGATATTCCAGGTCATGCATTTCGCAAGCGGTGGCTGTTCACTGAGATATCAAATATGCTGGAACCGGTAGAGCTTAGGGTTAGGAAGTCCCTGACTGGGTCAGAAATTTCGCTTGACACGATGCAGCGAGCACCGTTGCCAGGCAGCCATGATCCTGCAGCAACGTCCGCCAGCGCCTTAAGGAACTTTAACCTAACCTGAATTGCAGTTGTGTCCGCCGCCTGCATCACTATCTTGTAGCGGCCGTTGAATTCACAGCTTTCTTACAAACTTACCGTCATATCAGTACTTCGTCGAGTTACGTCATAATCTTCGCGTCGAAACCCAACCCTGAACGTGTCTTCAGCACAGGTCTCCTGTTGGCATAGTTTCAACATACCTGCTTCTTCACGTATTCGCAGCCGGAAAAGACATAAAATAAGTTGCAGCTGAACCTCAAGGTTGCTCCTTCTCGGCGTAACAGAGCATCGCTGCAGGATAACTCAGCAGCGCATGAATGCCTCTGCCTAACTACCTTCAGTTCTTAATTCCTGTAAATAGGGTTTTGTTGAGGTTTGACAGTGGTGACCGTTGAAAGGCATTTTAAGAAACCGCAACTATTTATCTGATTACCGGTGTAGTCATAAAGCGAGGTTTCAGTGTATTTTGGTGGTGGTTTTGCAACAAGCTTCTCGAGACCATTCCGGTCGTCCAAAACACCTCAGAAAAGCGCTGCCTGTAAATATCCACTTTCGAGCGCTTCTTCAAGTCAGGGTGAGACAGTGCCCGTCAGCCCTTCACACACACATGGCACTGCGATCCTGATTATAAAGCGTTTTTTATCGCTTTTTAGCGTAAAAATATCAGGAAGGCGGGTTCGTACTGCGGCTGCACGCACAAGTCCTGTAAACTTCGACCGTTTCTCCATAAATCCAATTACCGTCGACACCAGGACAGTTCTTCTTTGACAGCCTTAGTTTCTGCGTTAACTCCTATTGACAACGTTTAGTTGCATTTTAACTGGACGTAGAATTGTTCCCGTCGCGCATTTTCCTGTGATTGACGGTGACTTTATAACTGAGGTACGCACAGCTTGCTGGTGTAGCCCGGTTGGTAGGTCAGCGGATGAAAACTGCTGTGTCGTCATGATAAGGAAGGACACGATGCACGAACAGGAACACGCGCTCAAGCCAGGGTGTGTTTTCATATCTGGTCCACAACAGTTTGCTGCCAACGCCGATCCACAACCGTGAAAGAGTTGTTTTTTACGCGGAAAAGATTCTTTTTTCTCAAAAACTCTTATGATTGCTTATTTGTTTGTGTGTTTGGCCTAAATCAGAGCGTCTATTGCGCTGCTAAAATGTATATGAAAGGGGTTCTGAAAGTTTGCACCTTTTGTCTTGGCAATTTTTCTTGAAAAATTGTCGCGTAGCGTCTGGCCCGACGTTTTTCTATGTATCACTTCTTTCCGTCCGTACGCCCGGGGTGTCGAACGCGATACCTTATGATTTTTGGTCTGGCGCCTCCTCGAGAGAGCTTGTGATCTGAAGTGACGGTTTTGCGTACAGGGCTGCAAGAGAGAGTGGGAGGGCGACGGAGCGATGACGTCAGATCAGAAGAAAAGCGGCGAAAAAAGAATCAAAACGGAGGTGAAGCTGCGCTTTTGCGTGAGTTTGGACTCGACAGACAGTTTGTTTCGCTGAATCGCCGCCGAAAATTTGGTGATTCTTTTTTACTCGTGTTCACTTGACTCGTTACCGGTGCTGACTTTTTTTTGCTGAGACATTTCGGTCATTTGTCTTAGTTGTATCAAAACTCGCCGCAACAGTGTTCATTAGCCTATATTTTTAGACATTTTGACCGAAATGACTTAATTCTTTCGGTCATTTCAAAAACATTTCGGTCTGCGACCGAAAAAAAACAGTACCGGTGAAAGGAACAGAAGCGCTCGCTTCGCTCTAATATAATCCACGAAACCTCAGGGTTTTTGCCCCCAATGCTCAATCTCATCTCAATCGCACCAGCTGCCCCCATCAACGGCCCGCGCCCCCTCACTACGTACTTTCTCCCCCAGTTTCAAGCCTGCTTCAAAGCTTTACTCCCTACCCCCATCCATGATACGCTGATGATTGGCCCGAGTCCGGTGTCCTCGTTAAGCTCAGCTGCGTTTGCTCAGCGGTCCCACGGAGCCGAGGCAAGTATGTCCAGAACTTTTAATGGCCTCATTTTGGCGCATTTCGATTGACCTCTTATTCTTTTGCGTACCGCAGACAATTACCTGCCCCCTCCATTGCTCTCGTCGCGTAACACCATTGGCTTTATGACGTAGCGGATATCGTCGTCATCGACGGATCGTTAAAAACCCGCGGCGTCCGCGACGCGCAACAAAGCAGCGCGAAATTGGTCGCGCGCGCCCCGCGACATTCTCTTAGGCCAAAAATAGATGTCGACAAACTGGAAAATTAGCGTTTCGGGATCGCGGCGTCGCTGGAACGCGCGCGCTGCGCCCGCCCCGCACCCGATCGAGTCGCGAGCGAAACATGTCGTTCCCATCAATTATTAACGCGCTTGCCACTTCTTGTTAAGACCCCCGAACACGAGGGCGCGTCTCATTTAAATCGCAACCGAGTGCGTCCGGCGATAGGTCCCGTCACGCTCGGGCGTGCAGGCGTGACGTACGGAAGTAATTCGATCACAGCCTCTCGTAGCGGCGTGTCGTGCATCCCCGTATAGACCTTCCTGCCACAAACTGCATTGTTTTTGTCTTTGTTTATTTTCCAGGCCGATCTCGTTGAGAGCGCTGACGCTTCGACGCCGTCAGCCGACGATCGGTTTCAGCAGAAGAGGTAGCACGGCGGTGTCGTTGTTATTCTATTTAAAAAAAAAGATAACAATCGAGTTTTGCTTTTAGATTTTCGCTGTTGATTGCTGCCCGCAAAAGAGATGAGTTGTTTTGCGGTGTCCGGTTACACTTGCTGTCCTTCGCGATTTTGATTTTTTTTATCGAACCTATACACTAAGGATGTTTTGTTGAGTCTCTCGGCAGAACTTGACGATACGTTGACCTCGCAGGCACGACCCATTGCAAGCTTACCCCAAGCAAGTAGTCCCTCCAGAGAAAGCGGCCGCCCCTGTCGTTGGTGACATCATCAGAAGTGACGTCGGGGAGGGAGTGCCCGCACAGTGTCAAGCTCCTCAACACGGACGTAGCGAAACCCTTGGTTTGTCAAGTCCGGGAAAGCTTGTCGGCAAAAACAGCGCCCCGGACGTTCCATCTCCGAACGGCGGGCTCGGCAAGCCGGAAATCCGGCCAACCTCGATCAAGAGCGTCGATCCCGCGACGCTGCACCCGCATAGCTTTTTCCAGCCGGCCTTGCCGGCGCCCTTCCGCGCAGTGTATGCGCCCCGCAGCATGCCGTCATCGGTCGTGATGTCATATCCGGTGGGAACATCGTCAAACGTATTTTCGAAGGTATGCTGACGCGTNTTGAAAAAGTTTTGAATAGATCGTTCTTTTTGCATCAAAATATTGNTTTGAAGCAGCGGATGAAATCGTGGCGAAGTCCGCTCTCACTGCCGTGTTCTTGCGATCGTGGTGCGAGTAGTGTCGTCATGGTAACCCCGCAGTCGAAAGGTGTATTTCTCGACCGGAAAGAACTTGAAATCGCCATTTTAGAAAATGGCGCCTTGGAAAATTCGCGAAAAAAACATCGTTTAATGCTGGAGGAAATGCTGTTGAAAATTTCCTCCCCCTTATTTTTAGACCGAAACTTCAGGGGGCAGCGTCAGGAAAACTCCCCTCCCTGCTGAGGCCCCCGATACGGGGTGTACCGAAAAGCATTCCGATGCCCGGGCCCAACCTGGAACCAACGCCCTGCGCCCTGCTGTGACCACATCGACCCCTCAAACGAGGCCTTCCGTGGACAGGCCCTCGACCGTGATGGTCAAATCGGAGCCGGGCCGCTCGCAGGGGTCGGGAGGGCGGCCGGAGCAGGCGCCAGGGAACGACGCTTCACATCCCCGGGTCTCAGGTGAGATGCTCAGAAACCAGCTTAGTCGAATATCTTCTGTTTGGATGAGCATTTGCGAGAAACGCTCTCAGCGAGAGCCGACTGTTTCCACTTCCACTATCAGACATTGGTTTGATTGGTTCGTGGGATGGCATGGTTGCTTGCGAGTGAAAGCGCAAAACTTGGGTTCGGTCATAGACCGAAATGTTTTTGAAATGACCGAAAAAACAAGTCATTTCGGTCAGAATGTCGGAAAATATAATCTGATGAACACTGGTACAGCGAGTTTTAATGAAACTGTGAGACAAAAGACCGAATTCTTTCAGCAAAAAATTACCGAGATGTCTCGGCGAAAAAGAACAAGGCCCGGTTATGTTTACTGTAGCAGCCTTGTGTTTGCAACGGTATGTTGAGCGCGAGTTTTGTGAGTAGTGTAAAATGGGTAGTTTGCGAGTTTGTGATCAGCAAAAGACGGATTGTTTGCGAGTTCGTATGACGGGCAGTGTGCGAAGCAACGCGAACACTTTTTTGTTTTGTCCTTTACTGGACGTGCTCTTCTCCTGTTGTCGCTTTATCTACGGTTCGAATGTGCATTCGCAGTGGCCCCGTACGCTGCGGCCTCGACCACCCCATCCCAGCCCCCCGTCGGGACAAGTTCAAGCGCCACTGGCCCTACCAGACCGACAGAACCGGGCCCACCACCACCACAGCACCCCAACCCTGCCGGCAGGTATGGCTTGTGCGTTCAAGCGGAGCGGTTTTGTTTTCGTTACTGAGCCGATGACGTCACCCGCGCCTGAACCTTGGGCCTGTGAAGGAAACTGTGTTTTGTGTTGTGTTTGAGCGGGGATTCGAACAGCTGCTCTCAACTTGCTTCGCAGCCGTAACATCCTGCGCGCATAAATCATTCAGCCAACTAACGCCTGAACAATTTTCTGGCACAAAATTTAAAAAAAAACATCGTATTTGCACCGAACTTGTGACAATACTGGAAGACGTGAGAACAATATTAAGCGCGACACCGTGTGGTCGAAGTCACATGAGATAATAATGTGCAGGGTTTGACAACGAAACCAAAAAATCACTAAGAAACTCATTCAATTACTGTAAAACAGACAAAGCTTGCAGGAGTAGCCAACCTATGATGGTTGGGGTGTTACATTGCATCCCTGCGATCGTCATAAAACAAGATACTTAACCCTCTCGGATATTTTTATTGATTTTCTGTTTCGGGAAAAAATCCTGCGAATTTCCTGTTATTAGCATCTTAAAATATGTTGTGCATATTTCCTTTAAGAGAAAAACGAGCCACCTGATAAAAGAGGTCCAATGGTTATTTGGTCTCGAATTTCCAGTTGATGTTACTGACCGTCTCAATAATCTGTATATGAAACTGCAGGACAAGAACAAATGCTTTCCTAACTTTAGTAAATGATATTATTGCATTCAAGATGAAGTTGAAACTGCCCATATCGCAGTTAGAAAATGAGGCTATGAACCAACTTCCTTATTTAAAGAAGTAGATTGAATGTGCTACTGATTTGGCAACTTAAGGAAATGCACTGAAAAGAACAATTTGTTGCAAGACTCATTTCAAAATCGTTTTTGTGATATTGCTGAAGAAGACTGAATTTTGGCATTTATAAACCCATTCTCACTTAGTGAACAAAAGATAATGAAAGTGCCAAACAACATACAAATGGCATTCATTGACTACGGAGCAATTTGAATATTGAAAACGAAATATGATGAGCTTTCTTCACTCCCTCGTGCTTCTGAAATTCCTGTTTCTGGCGATCCTTACAACGTGAAAATTTCCCAGAACTAAGGAAATTCGCTCAGAGTTGTATGTTATTTTATTTCCGTCGATGGAAATGATTAAAAGCAAAATGAGGTCACGCCTGACTGATTTCGAGGTCGCGCCTGACTGATTCAAATTTGAAGAATTATCTGCTGCTCTCAGTAAAAAGTTTAGCTCCAGACGTAAAAAAGCTGGTGAAATCTCAGGCGTTTCATTCAAAAGTAAGTAAATTCGAAGCTTATTGGCTGCTTTGCCAAATATTCCAATCACATTTGACAGTACTGCCTGGTAAATCACTAATGATGTGAAATATCGCGAGAAATAGCCGATGGTTTGACTCATCGGCACTCGCGCTTGAAAAATAATGCGTGCGATGTGCAAAAGATTGGCCGTCCCTTGATTTGATGCAAGTCAAGGTATAATTAATCAGTAGACAGACTCGCACCCCCATGCCAATAATGAAACAAACGTTTTGGCGAATGTTGGAAGATGGTGTGGAAATGCTACTTTAAACAATGGCCTAGTTACGATTTTTATTCAATTGGCAAAACTTTGCTCAAGGTTTCGACGCGTTTCATTATTCGCTGAGCGTTTTGCGAAGATTCCCTTTCGCCGCTGTATCTTTAGCTTTTGCAACCTCACAGGCAAAAATGGCGGTGAGAGCGGTTTTCACAATTTTTCGCAGCCAACCTCGCGACGGCCTAAATAACAGCCGAAGCACGCCTGGTTGTCTTTTCAATGCCACGCCCAGACTTCACAGCAGTAAGAAGTTTCCCGTTTGTTTTGATGTGCTGAGAGGGGATACCCCCCGAAAAAATCGTCGCAAAGGGGTGCTTCTGCTTGAAACCCTGAGCGAAATTCCCGGACTTTTTCTAACCCTAAATTGCTGGCAGGAAACGTAGGCCCGAAGGACCCCCTTTACGTGACCAAATTTGGCCCCCGTTTGAAAAACTTTTGCACACCCCTGCTCTACAGCTTTTGTAACCTTACCGCTTGTCTACTTGACGTCACGCTCTGCTTGTTCACTCGCTCGAGCGTAACCAAGGTAACCCCGGTGAGAATGGCCAGGTTAAGCTGACGTCAGAGCTGGCTCAGGTCCCGGATGTTGGGGATTTGCAGGATGTCGTGGAGATTGACTACGCTTGGTTTTGAAAGATGCGGCCCTTGGCAGAGTTTGCCTGCTCTCAATTCCACTCGCGGTCCTTTCTTTGCAGCGCATTTCGCGTTAAACCCTTTGCGTAGCAGCGACAGCAAAAAAGTGTTGTTTCATGAATTGCCAGTTTTGTAAAAGTGAGCAAATTTGCTCTCAAGTAAGAAAGAAAGGACATAATGCAAACTATTATCGCTCATTTCACGGCTGGGAGGCGTTGTGAAACTGTCACGTGACTGCCGCTGCACATCCGGGACCTTTTGCAAACCACGGCACAGGCCACCACCGCCGGGCGTGCAGCGGCCTTGAATTGGAACAGTGCGGTCTTCATTGAAAATGAATTTACCTGTTGTTTTCTTATTATATGTTCGCCGAGCATTCTTATTATGTTTCGCCGAGCATTATATTTTCGCCGAGGCGAAGATAGCTCGGCGCAAATATATGTTCGCCGAGCATTAACCTGCCAATGCCGCTTTGCAACGAATCCAGCCGTCGGCGATTGAATGATTGACGCGGATATCAAGTTCGAAACGGTCGTATCTGAGCGCTGTTGTCGAAACCGCGTCACCAGATTCGTGAAACTGTTGTTCTCAGGTTATCCACCAGTGAGCGACCGGCCAGCCAACCTGCACCAGCTCTCGACAAAGACGAGCTGAACGACGAACCCGCGCCGGTGATACCAGCAGGATGCCACATGACTGTTCCCGCTGGAAAGGTACTTCCTTACATGAAGAGCTTGCTTCGTGTTGGCTTTCCTCCTATCTGTGGGCTTGGTCGTCATCCTTGCGTTATTATTACAATTTGTTTTATTTCTTTGAAAGTTCATTTGTTGTTTCCTTGCATCCAAACGACTTTGGCGGCCTGATTTGTTGCTGCTCATAATAATCTTTAGTGCATCACAGCGCCAAACACTAAGCTCTTTGTTGCGTCACAACACCAAACACTAGTCTTCTGTCTTTTTTCCGCAGCCGCTTCCCGACAATTTCAAGTTGTACGACGACGGCCTCCTCCCCCGAAGCAGACACCAACAGCGCGTCTGCTACACGCACTCCAGGCTGAGGTCGGTTGCTGCTCGATCATTCGAACGTGATTCTGACCCGCATCTAATGTGTGTTTCAGGCTTCGCGCTTTCAATCGCTGCAGAAACTTTCCCCTTCAATCACAAAAAAACAAAAACGAGGTTAACGTAAACAAAGCTATCGACACGTTATTGAGGCTCAGTTTTCCTAGCTGCCACTTTTTCCTACCGACTTCTACGCAGCAGTTTTGTCGAATTCGCTGATTTTTTGGTGAATTATTGTCCTCAGACCGTGAAAAATTTCTGACGAGCTGAAAAATGGCGTCCTCTAAATATGACGTCATAATGCGAGTCCGCTGGGGCGACACGAATCCTCCCATTCAGCGTTAACGTTGAGCTCTTCGTTTCTCTTTTCACTGAAGGTTTTCCGGTTACCCTGACCAGCTGTGCAGCCGGACAGACCTCGCCTGGATCCCCGGGCCTGAGGACAGAAAGGGCCCGAAGAAAGAGCAGAAGCAAAACGTGGCTCAGTCGTCGGGGGGTCGGCCAAGCTCGGCCCAAAACTCTGTCCATCCGGCGGCCGAAAAACAGGTCGTGAAGCAGAAGCCGAAAGAGGAAAAGAACGTAAGATTACTTGGAATAGCGTTTTTCCAAGGTTTTGTCTTAAAAAAGTGTATTTTTTTTCTCAATTTTATCTTTGAACAACGACATTTTTTCTGCGAATTTGATCTTGGAATATAGTGTTGGTTATCACGCAGAAATTCCTTACAATTGATGTTTCTTGTTGCAGGTTGCGTCGGAGCCCCCTTCTGCCGCTGTCAAACCGGAACCACGGCTTGTCCACCCCATGCCCCGCAGTGCGCCCACCCATCCGGGCCACCAAAGGTCCGCTTCTGTCCACGCGCCCACCTTTGACGCTAACAGGTGACCGACTACGCGCGGGGTTTGTTCAACTTCTGAAACTTCTGGTGAAATCTGAACTTGACTCTCCAAACAAATCTTGATGATGCGAAACTCGTTTCGCGCATGACTTTCACTCACAAGTAACTGTCGATTGTCTGGAAAAACGAAATTACTTTTCTCTGTTTATTGTTGAGTGACATCACAGTACGTGATTGTGATTTCATCATCATAAAGACCTTGTCGCATCCTAATGATATTTAGTCACCATCTGCAACAGTTTTATCGCAATATTTACCTTTTTCGGAGAGAGGATGGTAGTTGAAAGTTGAATGCTGCGAAGCGTTGCAGTAGAATACAGACAGCTTCGATGCTTCTTCAACAATACGTTTAGTTTCAACATTGTGTGAAGTCGAAAGCTTGCAATGCGCAAACGTTCGGTGCCAATAGTGAGGTGGACTTCTACCTCGGATGCTGATATCGACAAGATCGATCATTTGCTGACGCATAGGGTGTAGTGTCGGCAAATCAGCCATAAAACAAGTAGCAAAGAATAAACAGAACGACATTTGACTACATTTTTCATCAGCTTATTTCGCCGCTACCATCAAACCGTCAACACGCCCTACCTGATTAAAAATCAATCAACCCACTTCATTCTTTGTCCAACGTTGGTTCTATCGCGATGTCCTCATCGTGCGCGTGCTCTCTGCAGTGCACGCCCTGTGTCGCTTTTCACGGCGTCAATCACGCGCGATTTATTTGACAGGCCGCCGCCGCCCCGCACGTCACCGTACGAAGTCCCGGACGCCGCTGCGCAGCGCTTACGTCAGTACGCGTCTACCGTCGACTCGCAAAGGGCCCTGCTGGCCGCTCCGGGCCACCCCCCCTTCGCGTTGCCCCACACCACTATGGTATGTGCAAGGTTGCAGTTGATGTGCTGCTGGCTTAGGTCCCCGGATGTTGCTGCTCGCCTGTGGTGCAGTGTACGTCTAAGGTGGTGGCCGGCAAACTGCGGGCCTCGGCCCATGGGTTCGGCAAACTGTGGGCCTCGGCCCATGAGCCGCGCAACACTTCTTGTTGTGGTATACGCAAGAGCTAAAGCGCTGTGCCGGTCACGTGGCCTAAAACAAAGGTTGCTGAACAACTAAAACATTGATTGTTTGACGTTAACGAGGCATTGTTCTTGCCGTTATATGGTTTATGACATAAACGTAGCATTGTTATGTAATATGTAACTAAGTACAGCATAAGTTTGAAGATGGGCCTTCAAAAATAAGCATGGGCCTTTAAATATGACTAAAGCTGATCAAATTACGTTTTTAGTCTTGAAAGCCTGGTGTGGGCCACGATAACGAAAGTTAGCCGAGCACTACAGTGGTGTAAAGCAATTGATTGGTTGGCAAATGACGCCGCAGTATTACTGTCGTTGTAAATTTATGAAATTAGTTTTTAAGTTCTGTCGCAAGCTTTCAAGCGTCACAATCGCAACAACGAACGTCATAACGAAGCGGCGCCTTTTCGTGCAGCAGCAAAGCGAACGAGACTTGAGAGAGCGAGAGCTGCGAGAACGAGAGTTGCGCGAGCGAATGCCGAAGCATGGATTCGACGCCAAGCTACTCGAAGGACTCGACCCCGCCCAGGCCCAGGCCCTGGCCCTGCAAGCCTCGTGGCCCAACATACCACCGGGCATGGTTCCTGGCATGCCGTTTGACCCTACGCGGCCCCACCTGCAAGGTACCCCCACCACTAACCCTGTTGAAATTTACCGGCGAGACTCGTTGTTGTCCAGTGCATGGTTTCGCGCTTGAAGTTGAAAATTCACTTCTAATGAACTGAAAGCAATTTATAGTTTTTCATCATTTTTCACCTGCAAGGTTTTGCTTGTAATTTACGGGACCAAAAATGCGTAATTGACACGAAATCGATTTCCTAGTAAAACTACTCTGTGAGCAAATTTGGCTGTTTGGCCCATGCGATACCTTATCACTTGAAACAAAGTGCTTTTGCAAACCGCACCGTCGTAAACTTTGTTGTTTTCCTTCTTTGCCGTCGCTGTCATCCTCGCTCTCTTGCAGTGCTGGGCGCAGTTCCTGGGGCCTCTCCGCAAATTCCCGCTTTTCACCCCCAGATGATCCCCCAGTTGGACTTCCATCTTCAGCAGCAAGCTCAAGAGAGGATCGCGAGCGAAAGGTTAGAATTCGCCATTCCAGGATTTTGCTCGCTTTTCCTGATTGCGACTCGCGCGGTTTTACCTTCGCCCGAACGTTGTCCTTGTGCCCTCTCTCACACGTCCAGCCAAGGACAAAACGGAACTTGGCCGTTTTGTAGCCAAATTGTGAAAAATTTGGCCATTTTTAGAAGTGGTCTGACCACAAATAGTTTGTTGGCCTTTTGTTGAGTAGTTTTAATATTTTGGCCTAATTTGCATGCAGTACCACATTCCGGAATTGAAACATTAAAATGTCTTCACGTGCAATGTCACAAGCACGTTTTCCTTCCTGAAAGTTGAAATTGCTCCTGGAGTTTAACATTTCAATTCCCGAGAATAGAAATAGTTAAAAGGACGCATAATGATCATTGTTATGTAAACAATCGATCGAACTTCTAATCTGCAGTCGGGCAATATTAACTTGCTGAATTGTGTCAACGAAAATAATTCTTTATAAAAACAACTAATACCGGTAATCGTATTTAAACCTCACGCAAGAAACTCTGGCCGTTTGTGAAAGCTTGCCTGTGGCCGTTGCGCTGATAAGGTATCCACCAACACTGCGTCTAACTATTTGATTTTTCTTCTTCACCATCTGCCCAGGCTTCGCGTCGCCCAAAGCGCCGCAGCCCTCGAGATGCTCCACAACCACCAGCACTCCCACGTCCATTCTCACCTCCACCTTCACCCAAGCAACAACCCCCACCCGGGTCTTATACCCCCCGCGCTGGCCTCCGCGTCGGTCAACGACCCGGCCGTCAACCCCTACGTGGCCATGGCGCTTCAGGCGCAGAGCCAGCAGGCGGCCATGGCCGGAATGGGACTGGACCCCCTGCATCCGGCCGGTACGTTCAACTGCATGTTGTTTATGGCAAGGCTCCCAGTAACGGTTCTTTCGAATTAGAATAATTGTTGCACGCAGTAAGGGCAAAAGATAGACGGTAATCAAGTTTAACGCCGTGATCTTCTCGACTTTTTCCACTGCCCGTTACGGTCTGTTGCAGTCACGTGACCGCCCGAGACAGAAACCCCGCTTTAAGCGGAATTGTCAATCGGAGTGCTGCAGTTAACGGTCTAGTGGAGAAGTTCGTATTATGGCTTTATCAATTTAATCTTGCTAATTATTCTTAGCAACAGTACGAGGTTTTTCTAATATTGTTTCATTGTCAACTTTCGCGTAGGACTGAAGATGTATCTAACACAACTGCAGTTTCCTTGTGTTAATAAATTGCGACTGGTCCGCTTGATGTCGCTGCTGTGACTTTACTATCATTGGTATTCAAGTTTCTGGTGTCTTTTAAGTTAAAGCAGTTTTTAAGTCTGTTTTTATCGTTTTTTCCTTGTTCTCCACTTCAGCGTCGATGGCCAACCCAGTGCTAAACTTCGGGGCCATTCGCGCCCCATCGGCCGTCGTGCCCCCTCCAGGCCTGCCAATCCTGCACCCCAACATTCCAGCCAGGCCGGAGACCCTGCAGCACTACCTCACCGCCTCCCAGCATCTGCAAGCCGTCGCCCATGAGCAGAGCTTGGTCGAATCGAGACTCCTGCAGGAAGAGTACATGAGATTAGCTTTCGGTCACAAACCGTAGGCGACAAGCTAGCGAAAGAAAGAAACGAGACTTTTTAAAAATGTCGACCGTTTCTGGCACTTTTGTTGCATTTCTTCTCTTTGTTTTAGACCATTGTCTGCTCCAGCAAGATGTCCTTGCTGCTTTTTTTCAAGTGCGATTTGAGTATTGAATATAATTTCGTATCGTGTCGTCGTTTCTTATCGATACTTTCATTGCTGCCTGATCTCGTCCTGTGAATGCGTCATATCCTGATTGAGATAAAGCAACAGTGAAAGGCGTAATTGTCTGATGTTGTGCTTGGCACTTCACCGTGACGTACAGAACATGTCATGTGATTGGGGAGGATGGGACCAAACGCGGTGTCGTGGTGTTCGCGGTATCTCAGAGCAGCCGTCATAAGTGGAGCGGGCAGAAAAAGATGTCGGCCACAATTTGTGAGAATACAGACTTAGCAGCGAAAAGGGTTGCTAGGAAAGCTGCGAAGCAACAAGACTGGCAGGCATACGTTGCCACAAGAGATTCCTGATAAACTGGCTGCTTTTTTAGTCCTCAAGCTTCGCTTTCAGACAGTTGGCTGCTGTCATCTATCCCGTTGACACGTCAGAACATAAGTTATTAAGTAACTTGGCACTCAACACTCTTGTTCGGACTATGCCCTGTGCCAGCGGAAAGCTTCGAATACGGGGTATAGAGTTAAGAGTGGCTGCTTTAGTGGAGGAAAGGTTTACAAGTGCCTGAAATATCAGGCAGAAGCTTTTGGGATGAGTGGCTGGTGAAATATTGCTTGATAATAACCTCGCCCTGGCTGAAGTTGCCAGCAGTCGGGGGAGCGTGTTGCTCACGTGACCAATTGTGACCACGAGCTGGTTTGTAGCAGAGCTGTCCGAGGAAACAGAAAGGCAGCGGTTGGTGAAATCCTATTAAAACGTTATGGCGCTTACAGAAGATGTTTTTCACGAAGCATTAACCTCGATATCATTGACTAAAAGAACTACCCTTAAACAGCAAGTATTTGGTAGAAAAGCCTGATAATTAATTGAAAAACTAGCAACAACTCAATATTTCAGCGTACAAGAAGGGGAAACGAAACTGAAAAAATTTGTAAAATATTTTGTGAAAAACGGATCAACTGTTGAAAGTCGGGCAGGAAATTGGGAAGCGTTAGTTGAAACTTCAGTGTTCAAAACACCACATAAAACTGTGAAACAGGCAAAACTTCTCGCAGATTGAGCACAGGTGTTGAGATGACGTTTTTCGAAGTTCGAACATGTCACATCAAAGTGTAGAAGCTGGTGGACAATTTGATTAACAAGTACAGTAGTTAGGCGAACTTTTCATAACGTCACTTCATGGGAGCGTCTTTATATGCGAATTCTACTGCAACTGCTTTTCTGTACGTCTGTAGCTTGCTGTGAAAAAAAAACTAACAAATGCAGTTGCTGGGTTTGGAAAGAAAACAATCGAAATTCAGAAACTGTAATGAAATTTTGCTGGACGGCAGACAAAAGATGCATTGGCAGGGATGTAGTGCTAACAAAAAAGGTGTTTTTAAAACAGCTTTTAACTCATTTTAAGGCAAAACATGAAAAATGTGTGGGGTTAACACCTTTCCCACGCGTTCCCGCCCCACCAGTGGCGTAGCCAGGCCAAAAATTTGAGGGGGGCCAAAAAATTTTGGGAGGCCAAATTGTTTGATTTTAGGCGAATAACAATATTTTGCTTAGAAAAACGCCTCTCAAAGCACAAAATGGCTATATTTTCTAAAAATTTGGGGTGGCCATGGCCCCTTTGGCTCCCCCCTGGCTACGATATCCGCCCCACTACGCCCCTGTGCATTGGACGTTTAAATAGATTTTCCATTTAGTTTCAAAAGTGCTGGATAATAAATTGGTCTATTATTTTTCTAAGACGAGATTAGTGTTTCCCGAAACGAGACCTCAGCTAAGATGGCAGGATGAATCTATCTGAATGAAAAACTCTTCATTTCATTTTATGAAAAAGTGAAAACATTGCCAGAAGCGGCCTCCTTTCCTCTAATCTGATAAGGCAATTGCGCGGTTGTCCCCCACCCTGGTTGCTGGCCTGCGCTAAGCAAAAGATGCTGAAAACGGAAACCAATTTAGGGCAAGTTCCTTTCAGATGGTTTAAACTTATGTCACGTCATTCCTTTCCAAGGCGTTTGGAAACGATTGTAACTTATGAGGGACACATGCATTGCGAGAACTCATCCCATAATTCATGATACCTTTCTCATGAAACAAGATGTAAGATTTAGGTTCAAGTACCGCTACTGTTGTGTCAGCGTCATAATGCGGCCCGCAGGTTACCTTGCAAGTCCTCATGTGGTCCAAGGAGCAGTTTGAGTTTGAGACCCCTGCTTTACACTATTCAATTGTCTACATCCAACAATGATATGGTCCAATTGGTGCCAGCGGCGAGACCGTGGATGCATCCAGGTTACTTTGGAGTTGAGGGAGCCAGCAAAGAAGGTGTTAGTAAGTGCAAGGTTGTAATTGGTACAGAGTTCAAGAAGTCGTTGACCACTTTCGTCATTTTACCCAAGCCATGATGTCCGAGCGCGCCATTCCACTGATTGTATTCAGCTCCAACCCGAGCGTTAAAGTTTCCTGCAAGAACCAAATCATCGCGTTTGGAAATGGTAGAGAGTGACTCGCTGAGAAGCTGATAGAACTCACCTTTTCCTCGCTACACGCCATAAGCGTAGGGGCGTATGCCGACCGTACAGTCAAACACCTTTGGGGAATGCGAACTCGCATGGACATAAGGCATGGGGAGAGGTTTCTTTGGTGCTCAATGCATGTCATCAATCAGTTACGGACAGCAATGCCGATACCATGCCTCATCCTTTCGCCCTCAGGATGTGCGCTCCAGAAGAAGGTGTAGTGCTCTTCACGAATGGATCCACTACCAGTGAGCCAGTTTTCACTAAGGGTTGCGATGTCTATATTTAATCGATTTAGTTCAGGGTCAATAATGTTAGTTTTCCTGGGCGTAGTTCCATCTTCGTCTGTTTGGATTCATAGGTGTCTAATATTCCAACACGCAACAGTTAATACAGAAAGGGAGACGGTCGCAGGATGACGACCAGAGCATGCCCGTCTTTCAGTGCACGCATCCAGCCGAGCAGCAACGGCTCGCACAGAAGGAGAAAGCCCCCGATCTGCTAGCGCCTGTTTTCTATTGTTATTGTACACCATGAGACTGCAGAAGCGCCGAGCGCCAGGGCGAAATTCGGGAACGAATGCTTGTCCAGGACAAACGTTTCCCTCTAGACCTACACAGTAGAGATGGCACAGGCCAGCACTTTTGCAGCCCGGCCCGCCCGGAGCTAACATGAAACCGCCCGGCCCGTCCCGTTTATGCTAACCTACAACTTTTTTCTGGCCCGGACCGGCCCGTGGCTCGTAATATAAGGTAAGCAGTATCTATTTTGCTGCCAAGATGGCGGAAAAATAGACCCATGACATAGGTTCGCCATGCACTATTGAAAATTTTCTAGCGACGGTTCTGAGACTGCTGCTTATTCATCTTTTGTCCACAAGAAGCCCAATCTTACCCAAATGAAACAAGAGTTTA
>JGI24158J21664_10000409_pt1 | contig 38074 bp, 20 predicted proteins | sample Ectturendosymbi3_FD_21664 | JGI IMG/M metagenome (IMG submission 21664) | reverse complement strand
ATCCTTTCTCAGCACAGAATCAGACACTAAGATCTTACAGAGTATATATTTCGCCTACAAAGTAGGCATCATCAGCTCTTATTCAAATAGAATTTCACATAGCGGCAAATGACATATTTATTTCACACAGTATTTCACATAGCGGCAAATGACATATTTGCTTCCACCAGTTGTTAAACATTCTATTGCCGAAAGGGTCACTACAAACTACCTACAAGTAACTGTTGCTTCAAACATTCCTTTAAAAAAGAGTTATTGCCCACAGCTAGACTTGACCAGCCACAACCTCCCCCCCTCAAAGGTGTGGCGTGACACCTCGAAAAAGAAATTTATCCTATAAACCTTTTCAAAGGAACTGCATTCCCTTAATTTTTCATGTGGAACCAAAATATTGACGTTTTTGTAATAATTTTTTGTAAATTTTCATCAGTAACGTTTCTTCACTACGTTGACTGTAACCATCAAATCTTTGTCTTGACAAAGAAAGCCCACTTCGTATTTCTGCACAACGCCTGTGTCTCCGCTTTCCATCATAAGTGTGTGGATGATTTAATAGGGCTGATTTTTACTAAGCTATATGATCGTAACTACAGCATGAATGAACTAAACTGAGGCTGTTGAATTGTTAAGCGATTAATCGACTGCCGAAACCGTTAATGTTTCTTTCTGAGAACAAAGTATACTGTACTAGTACGAACTGAAGAGCATATAGACAAGCAGACCCAGTTCCACGATGTTCACGTTCACGGTTGTAAAGATGACATGGAAAGGTATCCAATCACAAGCTTTGGCAAGATAAAGAAAAATTACGTCTATTATCCAAAACACTGATCTACGTATTGAATGTGACAAAACGCATTTTGCGTATTATCTCTATAAGCTGCGTGTGAACCCCACGCCACTGACAAACGTTCACTATAATAAACGAAAACAGTTGGCTCATGACATTATCGACAAGCACACATAACTGTTTTTTTGACGTCTTTGCAGATTCAAAACCTTTCCGTACTTGTGTCAGTTTCGATTTTTTGTTTTTTTTCGTGGCAGTTTACGATTCTTGCTTCAAAGCGTCCCGCCGCTTTTCAGCTACAGATTAAGAAAAAACAAGGAAGTCGCGACTCACGGCCAATTGAAATTCAAAACAGACAGTACCTGCAAACGCGTTGTCTTGTACTACCGTATTCAATGTATTGTTTCGCTTCGGTTAGCACATGACCTTTTCTTTATTAAATCACAAGCAAAGCTTTAGAGCACAGCGTTTACGTAGCAATTGCTTCTGAGCCAACAGCATAAGTGCACTTGAGGACTTCCCCTGTTCTTTTGCACACAAATTGATCAGAGAAATCTGAGCTTAGCTCTCACCTCCCTGTAGAAAACTTCTTAAGCAGACTTCAAGCTGTAAAACACGCAGTGGTGGTTGCAACAGGCAGTTATGTACTCGCAGTTCGTTAACGTCAGCCTATATGTTTCGTGATTATTGTTTGCCCGCGTAACTACTGTAGAATTCGCAAAGCGATTTTTTATCGATTGTGTGGCATCTTCCTGTACATGTTTGAACTGAAAATATTTGCCAGGTCCTCAATTCTTTAGCTATTGACAGGATTAAATATCAAGTAAGATTCAAACAGGGTGAAAAGTAGTCCTTTTCCTCATCACGGTCTTGGTAACGGCGACAGCTTCCCAAATAAACCTTTTCAGCGTTGATACCAAAAAAATCTTCGTTGACTTATTGTTGACGTGGTTGCATTGCTGAAAGACCAAAAATTATTCCGAAAAAATTGGAAACTGTAGATTTTTTCCACATCGCTTTATCCTTCTTTGCTTGATCCCACATCATAGCATGGATGAAGCTGTATATTGCTTCTGATGTTTTTTGGCACAGCTTCAAGTATGCAAGCGATGGGATAGCCACTAAAATAGCAATGAAATAGTCCAAAAAGAAAAATCATTTGATTGTCATTGTCGCAACTCAAATTCTGGCGATGCCTGAGAAGGACATTGGACAACATGAGGACAACGCAGCAACGATATAGAAAAATTTTGAAAAACTGTTCAGGTGTTCACAAAATTTGTTGGCAACTCAATGTCAAAGTCAATTTCAATGCAGTTGAGAGCTCGTAGGCAGTTCTATATTGTGAGCTTTTCCGTTCCTACCATGAAAATGTATGCATTGCCATGCTCTGCAAGTCTTAGAAATATGGCTGCTGTATAGAGAAGCGAAAACGGCAAGGGCGAAGATCGAGAGTTGAAGAAAAAGAGAGGGTGGAAAGATTTTTTTACTATTTATTCACTTGTGGCAAAATCAGTATTTAAACGCCGCTTTGCAAACTTTATCCCACAGTGCCCATTTGCAGGCATGGGCGGCAGAATTTCAACAAACTGGTCGTGTGGAAATGGTTGCGACAGCTTTCGAGAATGAGGGCGTCGAAAAGCTTCGGCTATTTGCGAAAATGTCTACCGAAGAACTGCTCTCGCGGCTCGACAGTCCGTTGATGCGTTTCCAAAGTTCAAGAGAATGTCACTTGTTGAGCAGACAGAGCAGCAAATAAGAAGCTGCGCGAATAAACGAATGAATTAAGCAGTAGTAGTTTCTGAGACGGAAACGAGTTTACTATTTACCAAACGCACGAAACGACTGTGGCGTGTTCGGGACATAAAAGCGATGGAAGTTTTTCACTGGTTCGCTGTAATACTATAGTCCACAATAAACGTCGTGCCAACTGTGAATGACACCGAATCCTGCTGGCTTTAAATTGATGGGTTGCATTTGGCATCTCCGAAATGAAATGCAGCTTTAAAACTGACAGCAAAGGTGCGATGTTTTGTGGGCTCTATCTGCTGACAGATCTTTATGAACAAAACAATGTTCTTGGCTTTTTGGTAGTGTAACTAATAACCTTCGGATTTCGGGATATCATACATGGCTTACCTTGTGGAATGAAAATCGAAATTACGTTTTGCATTTAAGAAAACGGCTTCATGTTTGTCAAAGAACAGATGCAATAGGTTCGGTGGCATGTTGCACTTCCAATGACGTTTTTACAAAATACTGCCCTTGATTCAGTCAGATGACATATTGGAAAGTGCACAAGGCCGACAGGCATGTTGATTGGTTCTCATTTCAACGAGGCCAAAAAGGCTTGAAACTGAAACTGCGGGATTTTGGCCAAAATGCACCACCAGATTCCACCATTGGGGCTGAGCGCTTGTACAGGTGCTATGGAAAATTTGTGGTAAGGCTGTTCGCTTTTTGCAAACTGACGGAAAGGTTGACGGAAGATAGGAACAAAGTCGGTAGCGCGTCTCTCCAGCTCATGCTTGATGCGATTCACTTCACGGTTTCCTTTATGATTGCTGACTACCCATACGTTCGGATTAGCTTCACGCTGACTAAATAAAGCGGCAGTGGTGACCATTCCCGCTTTTCAACTTCTCTCCCTACTGCTTTATGCGCTCGATTTCTCTTTTTGTCGGTGAAAAGTAATTTTGATGTCGGTCAGTGCGTAAATAACTCCACTTTAAATAGAGAATGAGTATTGCACTGCTGAAAACAGAACAGGAATCGTCGACCTGACAGCTAGCGGATGATGAGCAGATTTCTGGTTCTGTAGTGAGATAGCTGTTTGCCAGGTTCATAAACCAAGTTTTTATAACCTTTTTAACAACGGCAGTTAAACGTAGCCGAGTCATCTTGTGTCGAGCCAGTGAAAAGTGAGCATGCAGCATGACGGAATGCGATTGAAAATTGTTGCACGTCTTAAACAATGTCGCTATGAAGTCAATACAGATAAACCAACGAGCCAGTTTTGAACGATGTTTTCCATGTATTTGTTATTGTTTTTGGAAGTTTTTTCTTCCGGACTCGAAAAAAAACTTCTATATAAAATCACATCATTTTCTCACTGAGAAGCGTTTGACATAAACCTTACCACGCAAGTTTTTTCTTGCTAATTTCACAATGCAAGCGAACGTTTCATAGATGCAATAGACTTGCAGGTGAGTTACTGCCTATTAGTAGCACGTCGGCTTTAGCCGGGTTCTTGGTAAACTAAACAAACCGCTGCCGTAAAGCACTTGACGCTCTGTCGCATAATTTCTCCAGGAAAGCGCTTGCCGCCGGTCGCCAAGAAACAAAGGAAGCGAAACGATGATTTCAGTCTTAATGTTGTCAAACTGTTGTGGCATGGGTGGCTGTGAAGACTCGGCAGATTGTTTGTCGACACTCGATGTCGTTTCTGTTGACGCGTTTTTGGCGTAAACCATGTTCTGGTCGCCTGGCGAAGAACGTAAAAGCGACAGTAGCAACGCTGAAATCGTGGAAACACCTCGACGGTTTTTTTCGGCTTTCAACGTCATCGTTTGCAAATATATCAATTCCATTCTGCGTAAAACAGAGCGTTTCGGAGGCATTTTTTAGATGGTCTGCTGACTTAGCTGGTGACGGAGTACAGCAGTCAGCAGAAGTGCAACGACTGTCTCAATTTAAATCGAAAGTAGTGTATTTCAGCAATAAGACGCTTTCCTTTTTTTATCCTGAAAATGATAATATTGCGGTCATAGTTTGTGGCTAAATCATGCAAAAAAGATCATGCAGAACAGCTCTCCGAGCAAGATTTGGAATCACACTGTGGATCGATTTAAAGTGGCTCAAATGCTTCGAACCTTACGATGCTGTACGCGCCGAATCTATGTTGTGCATATAGTTTACGACGACGTGAACCTTTTGATTTCGGAAAATCTCCTTTGTGGCCCAGCCGCCATCGGCGCGTGGATGCTTGCAATTCAGAAGGTGTACAGAGGAACTAAATTGAGTTTGGGCACTTTTACGACCCCACTACCCGACAGCAGTAATAAAACATAGGGACAGCAAGACACTGGCAAAGCGAATACGAGAAAGTAGTAAAGTCGCAGTAACCTGCGAGTGTCCCGTGCCACTGTTTGGCTTGACCGATCGCCTCTCCGCAGAGACACCAATTTCGCACCGTTGCTCCGTTGGCAGCTGCGATGTTATCGCCCGGCTGACTTCGGCCAAGTAGAGTACGACGTTATGAAGGTCGAGCCCGAGGAATTTTAACTGGTCCTTGGGTGACGAGTGAGCCTCAGGCTAGGGCAACCCTCGTCGGGTTTTTGACGTGCTTGTCAAAGTACTGCTGTGATCGTTTTGGTTCCTTGTTGGCCTGTCCGCTACGCTGCGCCTGACTTGGAGAAATTTACGCGTTGGTGCTGCGACCTCCGTGGTATTAGCCGATGCATTCGTAGTTAGTGCGGGAGATACACAGGATGGAAATGCTAACTGTAGTATTATTACAAGTTGTTTCGCCCTGATGAAGGCAGGTAGCTGAATACTGCCGTAACGTTGGCCAGAAATAAAATGCGTTTTAGTTCACCAAAGGAGCTCCTTCCTTGCATTTCTCTAGGTGGTGTCTGGAATCAACGTTATGTTGTGGTATCATGTTCGTCTGTGACAGTGGGCAAAACCATATTTCTTCACATAGGGGCAGTTCGCAAGAAAAGGAGAATGAGCACAAGAATAAAAAAGGTTCGTGAGTCGGACTTATTCGATTGAGAAAAATATAGAACTAAAAGCAGGTTCGGTTTCCTCAATTAATGTTGTATAAAAACGGCAATCCAGTAATCCTACGGTACGAAAATAACAGAAATCTTCGAGCGTGCAGACGTAATCATAAGACGTTGATATTAAAATGACTTTTGGATGCAACCATCTCTGCAAACTTCTGAAAACGCAGTAAAACTTGCTTCATCAGAAAGCTACATCACTCTGATTCGTGAAAGGTGACTATCGCTGCATGTAATGAAAAACAAACGCCTAGGCAGAAACAACAAGGTGTTGATCAACTTCTCAGTTCCCGTCTTGTGTATAGTTGACAAAAAGCTTGTTTGATAAGATACGTGGAAGTTATTTTCTACGTACGCGCTTAAACTGTTGACTATTGCTTTATATGTAATCATCTGCATAAGCTTGTTTCGAATTGTTTCTCTGACGCAAAGATTAAGGTTTCGTTGAAACACTCTCTACCATGGTTGAGTTCTTGTCATTTTATCCGGCTCTGCAATTTTCGTCTCGCAACAGTTTTGCTTCAGATTGTCTTTCGAAAATCGCATCATGAAATCCTGAAAACGTGCGTCAGACACCAATAGACCATCAGGTGTTCAGTTTGATCGGTGTATGGCCAATCTCTGTAGTGTAAGGTTGTGAGTTGCACCTCTCCAAAGTTCAAGCACAGAACACAGGAAAAAATATTAGCAGCTGAGTTTAGGTAAACCGCGCCTTGCTTATAAGATTGCGTTCTGGGTTGTACGCGATTTGGGGCGTATCTGGGGTGTATGCGTATGCGAGTATGTCCGCGGGCGTACGTGATCTTTGACCCACTCGACCGTCGGCTGTCCCTTGTTGCTTTGTCCTAGTTGTCAAATTATTTGATAGCGTTGGTGCCCATAAAACTGTAGGCGTGCTTTTGCCTGTGGCAAGAAAAATATCCATTCGCAGCGAATAATGTGCGAGCAAGGTAAACAGCGTTTTTCAACAACAACCAATACCACTACCGGTTACAAGGAATACGACGACACACATTCGGTAATGGTCTATCACTTCCCAAGGCGCCTGGGAGGTATTTCGCAGAATTACTTTAAAGGATCCGTTGACGATTGATTGTATTCAAAAAAACGAGTAGACTTTAACGATAATGTTCTTATAAAAATCGATGTGAAAGTAAAATTGATGATGTACGAGACGATGGTTCTCCACAGGAAAACACAGGTGAGTTCCCTTCGCTATTTTCTCATGCATCCATCCCCGAGTTAAAATAGCTCACACGCAATTTGCCCATAAAACTCAGTCCACGCTATTTTCAAACAGGGCGTGGCGTGGTGCTCAGTTTGCTCAGATGAAAAACATCCGGGCAGATTGAAACTTTACGTCGCCACCTCCCCCTGCTACTTCCACGCCACCCTTGATCGCAACGTCGATGGCACGTGGCAGGCAGACTCGTCCTGTTACATAGGTGTAAGTGGTTTGCCAGGGCATACGCGAAGGCAAAACATTATACTCTCATAATTTTGACTGGAATGTGTCATACCTCAGTGAAATGTTGTTCTGTTAAGTGCATACGATCCTAATCTAATATGCATGATCACTGCCGAGAAGTGCCTTGTACTGTTCGTATGGCTACCTGGTAGTTATGCGCTTTGCAGAAACTCTACAGTGAGTTGAGGCGCAGATTGATCGCGATGCGCAAAACCAAATAGCCAAAGAAATATTACCGGATGCTAAAGAACCTGTTTTTGATAAAGGTGAACCTTGACCGGTCAAATCATTTACAAACATCTCTTACTATATCGAGGTTGTTTTGTGGCACTGCCAACTACTTCCGGCCACATGCCGTGGCGTTTTTGAGAAGCATGTGAAAGACTTTTTGCCCTGTATTTACCTCAGTTTTTTCTTTGGTTAGAAGTTTTTCTTAATTTCCCGCTGCCAGAAAAACGAAATGTGTTTTACGTTTGGCCACTAATGCTTCTACAAGAAATCTACCCGTAACGAATTATAAAAGTAACAAGATGGATGTTTCAGGTTTGAGGTATTACTTTTCAGGTTATTGGTATTATTTTACTTTTTGGATTGTTTTACTATTTAAATACGGTGTTTCAAAGGTCAGTCTGGGTTCAAGAGATGTATCGCAGCCAAACGTTTTGAAATGTTTGACAAAGATTTCCTCTAAACCTATGTTTGACAAAGGTTTCCTCGACTGAATTGGGTTTGAATAACTGTGTGTCGATTTAAACTTCTCAAGCTGTTTTTTTCGAAGAAAGAACTCGACAACAAACCTTTATATCACGAAGAAGACCCAAAAGTAGAATTGAAATTGAAAAACATCTATACAGGTTTTTTATTCCAAGCATATGTACAAGAGTATACGAAAACATATTGGCGTTTCGAGCTTCCGCAAGGTATGCCACTATGCAAGCAGAAAACCAATGATTTGGATGCTTGTATCTACTTCTAACAAGCTGTGATGAATTCGTCTTCTGACAATGTTAAAAAACTTATCAGAAACTTATTTGTGTTTGAGTAAAAATATTTTGAACTTGACAAGCCGAGAAAAAAATATTTTAATAAAAATATCGTCCATTTTTCACACTTACGTTTTATGCTATTTTTTTTAAACTGATAATAAAAACTATTACATTTTCAAATGAAATCTTTGGACTGATGTTAAAAAGTGACGCTTCGTAACTAAACTGCGTTCTACTTATTGGAAACGTATAGAAACGCGATATCGTAAGTGTGGTCCAAGGCATATGTGGCTCCGGTACGCGAAACCAACCGAAACAGCTTCGAACAGGAGAAGCCGATACCTATATAAGCTTTTCGTTGGAAGCATGAGCCTGGTGATCACACTCATTTGGGAAATAATAACCGTCTGTAGAAATCCGCACAGGCCAACGCGATTTGACGGCGAAAATGGTTTTATCTTAAAAAATGAATCCCTTGCGTGTTTGAGACGATGCGGGCGGCAGCGTTTCTGCAACGGACACAAGNAGCGGTTTGTTGGCCGNATGCGGTGCAGCCCCCCAACCGGGGCCGATGAGTGGGGGAAAGGCAACTTCGGCTCCATGGTCAACACAAAATCGCGGGATNGTTTTTCGTGGATATGATGAGGGAAATGGTAACCTTAAGGTCTTTGCGTCATTCCCAACGTGGCTGGGTGCTGTAAGTTTTGCCCGAATCGGGCAACTTTTCTGGGCGCTTTTTGCTATGCAAACGTTATTCATATTTTGGAAAACACATTCTTGGCTTTCTTGCTTTCAAAACGCACAGCTAATTTTTACTTTTGGTTGCACAGTTTTGTTACTTACAGCTCCCGCTGAAGCAATTATCACGCGGCTCACATTAGATGGTTTAGGCGTAGAAACGTGTGTGCAGTATGTGATATTGCGAACACGCATTAATGACAGCAACATTTTTGTTGTTTTTGCGTTTATAGCTGTATGTAACGCAAAATAATCTGTCCAGGCAACCTGTACAACAGAGTGTTAAAGTTTACCAAAGCAAACGCACGTGTTGTTTCGAAGAAAGAGTGCAAGCACACAACGTCCCAAACAGCGTATATGTTGAAACCGCATGAAACGTGTACCTTCAACTTTCAAGATGATTTACTCTGACAAACAAGAGAAAACTGCACAGCAAAATATACACTCCTTTACCACCGGACGTAGCTTTTTGTTACTAGTGATTTCATGAATCTGTCCAATGCTTCTGTTAAGGAAGAAAAAAACTCGAAACAATTCATGGCAAGATGAGAGTTAACGCTTTTGTCCTTATCTTAGCATTGCAAAAGAGTAACATTGTACTTCAAACGTTCAAGAAAGGAAGTTACATTTTCATCTAAACAAAGTAATCAGTCAAAAAGTCAAAATTTGTCATTTTTACTTGAAAAAACTAACCCAGTCTCACATCTCGCTGCAGTGCTCAGAAAATCGGATTTAAGCTTGCTCAACAATATTGTGGTATTGTTGTGCGTTATCAAAAAAACACAATATATTACTTTGTGGAAGTCTTTCTAAAGTTTGCTTGAAAGTGAGACTGAATAAGTGCTTTTTTGCCTACCTGAACCGAATCGCAAAACCCACGAAAACAATCGCATATTTTCATTTGTCGGACTTTTAACATTGTGTACGTTTTCTTTTCCAATCGCAGTTCTGGAAGACAGTGCGTGTGACTCAGCAAATTGTTATTGCGCGCCAGAACGAGACAAGAGCCGAGTCTCTCGATTATACACATTATCAGGTTATTTACAATAACATCAGATTTCGAAAGGAATCAATGCGTATTTTTGCGATTTATGGTTGGCAAAAGGAATGCTGAGTCATGATGGAGGAGAAAGTGCGACCACGACATCTCGAGTCCTCTTAGGTTTGAAGGGAAAGGGCGATCTGACAGATCCTCATGGTTTGAGCATTGAAGCGCAAGTCGTTGTTTCCTTTCGCAGCTCCTAGTGAAATGAATATGTTCTGTCGTTGGAGAACGTGACTTTGAAAACTGCGGACTCACGGCATTGCGTTGGTTGTGTATTTCTCAGCATACTAGGCATTGTCGAAACGACAATAGCCGGAAAAATGCTTTGCTCTCGCCAGGAGGCGACGCTGCCATCCCCAGACCAACAACCTACGAGCAGACAGTCGCCGCTCAATATCTCCGACAGATGAACTGAGCGCGATTGGCTTGGCAGGTACTTTGTGTTCGGAAAACGACTACAGTGCTTTGCGTTAGAATGTGCTGATGTGCATGTAAACCTGCTCCGCACAACCCCACTGAAACCTATTATATCCATATATTACGGTTGCCTCTTCGCGACTGCAATGAACAGCGTGTTTTGAGTGTTTTGGTGCGTTGTTGTGTATTTTCATGTGTTTTGTGAAAAAAGAAGAAAAACCTGAAAATCGGTTACTGTTTTGCATAAGAGAGTACTTATTTGCTCAGTTTGCTAAGAGTAAATATCTTTATCTTTGGCAATGCTAATTCAAGTTGAAGTATCACGCAATGGATACAAAGCAGACTTGCGCTGCTTGCCGTTCTACTTCATTCCGTCGCAAATCTTAAGCAATTCTCAGGAATTAACACCGACTCTGGTCGCGTTTTTTGAAATTTCTCTTAGCGCCTTTATTAGTTTGTCACATTGTCTGGAGAACAATAAATTGTTGATCTGCATTTACAACGGGTATAAGGAATAAAACACGTATCCTTGATCATGAACGGGCCTGGCGTTCGAAATCCCTTGCAAAAAGGGTCGTTGACCTTCGAAAGGGCCCGCCGTCGTACTGAGAAGGAACAGTGCAGTTTTGGAAGAAAAGCAGCTCATTGAGAAGTGACTTATATAGGAGTATTGCTTGAGATTTTGTCTAAATGAAAGTACNAGGAAAGAAATGCGCTTTTTCCAAGTTTTTATAAATCAATAAAAATCAGTGCGTTGTTACGGAAATGTCAAATTTTGGCTTAGGCAACAAAACTAGTTAAGCCCTTGAAACACATCTTCCTTATTGGATTGTTATTGCAATTTGTGCAAATCTTTGCAAACGAACACACTTACTTCCCCTGGCCTGAAACTGTTGATGACACTCAGTCTAATCAATTTCTATTTATTTTGACAGATTGAAATGTTTTTACTTTGTAGTTTTCTTTGAACTTGTTTTTGTAATTCTTTGTGTCTGTGCAAAATGCGTTTTCCAAGTGGTCCTCACACCCCTATTTTATTGGTTTATTTTATTTGGAGTCGGACCGCCATGATCGCCAGTGCCACTTGGTGGTAAGCAATTTTTCATTTGTAACATGCAGTTTAGCAGTATATTCAAGCAGTTTCATTTTTATTCCGTAAATCGTGTCAATTGCTTTCACTCATATAAAGAAAATTCATGCGAAAACTTCTTTGAAAGAGTTTTGTTTGCAGCTATTTATGTTTGCTGACGTTCTGCGACTGTAGAAGTGGCAAATCAGGTTGACTTTGCTGGGTGCTTCGGGCTGTTTCAATGGAGGTTTATGACGAACAGACAAAATATCGAGCGTGAGTCTTTGTCTGCGAGGACTTTACTCTCAGCTTGGGGTGGCTTTGCAATCGAATACTCCGTTTTATGTCGGAAGATGTAAGCGCGCGACAAACCAGGGTGACAGTAAAATTGAATTTTGCATCATCCAGAAATTTTGCTGCCCATCAATAGAACTTTCTGTCTGCATCAAACAAAACTGACGCGGCTATAAAGCGCGTGAGAAAAAGCATTCTTTATAGCAATTTAATGTCAAGCATGGTTCGAATCAACTTGCTCATAATTTTTACGAGTTCCATTTAAAAATGAAACCATAAGAATTTTCTCTTCACAGTTCGTGGAAGGCACAAATGCTTAAACTGACCTAAAGCAAGCAATTCCGTCATTTTCCTTCGAAGGGTATGACCCGTGCTGTATGACACCGCGTTTTCGGTTGCGAGCTGCATGCAAGTTTCGCCCGAAGTCGCACAACTGCAAGACAAACGTTTCCGAGCGTTTCACTGCACCGTGCTTTCCGCCTTAAGATGCGTCCCTCTCGCTTGATGAGGTTTTGTTCCAGGCAGATGCATTTCGAGTGGTTTGGCTCGATCGCTGCTCTAACCGGGCTTATACGTCCAAAGTTGCACTAAAGCTGTGAACAGCAGGCATCGCTCTGTCAGGAAGGTGAAATTTTACAGGGCGCGCTCGACGCTGAGTTGATACAAGAAGACCGTTTGCAAGCGACCGGCAAATTGTTTCCAAAGCTTTTCTAGTTGTGTTCCTATTCTCGTATTGCCGCGATCGCTCGACGGCTGTTCGCCCGACTCTCGCGGCGTCCATCAGTAACGATGCCAGCCGCGCAAATCACTGTCCCTATCAATCGTTAAATCCCGCCAAGAACGCACGAAGAAGCATTCTCGTCGGGCACGCGCGTCATGGGAGAGTTATCGGTTCGCGGGCTGGCAGCCAGTGCTGCACTGACAGCAGCGCTTACGCTATTTCTTACGATGTCACGTTCATGTTAAAAGAGAAATCGTCTAGACATCGCGTCTCGAAAATCTGCAGAGCTTGGCTTCAGCCAAGTTAAATCACACGGTAAGGTTCGAATTGTCTGTTGCTCAGGGAAAAAGCATAGTGGAGCACAGCAAAGTTGGGTTTAAGGTACGCGAACCCGGGTTCGTACAAGCGACATTCGACCTCACGCTTCTTCCCGCAGTTGGAGATCAGCGAAAGGCTTACAACCGTTTCATTGCAGCCAGTTTGCGTCCTTTTATGCAAAAAGCTGAAACGAACCGTAACAGATTCGGCGCAAAATCATTTCCAGCGCAGCGCATTACCCGTGCGCGCGCGTTGGTTCGAGCCTCCAGTCGGAGCTGAGCGCGGCAGGTCAAAAACACGTCAATGCAAAAAGGCTTTTGTCGGTAAAGCGCACCTGTCTCAAACTGCAAACAACTCACTGTCATGCGAAAAGACGCGTGTCACTGTCTTTCATCGCCGGCTCACCTCGCGTTGATATTGTTCTTGCCGCGCTCCTGGCCTGAAAGCAGCAACAGTGTTGTTTTAGCGCGCTCTGCTGCAGAACAACTTCGCTCAAACTTGCGATGTGAAACATCTGGAAATCGCCAACGGCTCTCCGCGCGCAATGTAACCGAAAAACGACGTCAACTTTTTTCCGGATGGAAATAAGNCCACCCACGCATCAGAATCGGCTACTTTTTAGCATTTTAGACTCTTAGAGAAACACACCCCTGGTTTGCCGAATAGTGTTTCGGGGGAATCACCGTTACGCGGTTATTCTCTTTGTTCCAAACGATGTTTCAACAGGAGACGTTTTGCGCGGTTCCTGGAAAGGGTTCCAGGGCCCATAGTCCGCTGATATACGTATAGACCTTCAGGTTCATCGCACACTGCGTCAGTGATTTCTTGGAGTGTTACCGGCACCACTTCGACTACATGACAACATATCTGACCACGGGCAGAGTTGAGCTTTCGTCAACAATGTCCAGCTTGACTTCTTGTTGTCATCAGAGTGTGTGTAAATGGTCAAATTTAGGAAGACGTCGAAGAGGTACACCGCGTATGTTCTTTAGTGAAGTTATAACAGTCTATCAAAATATTTCCCTTGGAAATTATTATGATGTGCTGGCACACGTGTAAATTCATTCTTTTTTCTGATATTCATAAGTGATCCAACTGTGCTAGCGTACCTGAAAGAAAATATGGCCGATTTTCTTTTGCTTCAAAAAGCTTGGAATCACATCTGCACCCAGAGAACACAGTTTATTCGGCGAAAACTCCTATCATGCGCACTGGTATTACCCCTATCTCCCAATATGAGCGAAGAAGGCTCATTCTACTGTAATTCAAGAACAGTGTAGAAGTCGTTCGTCAACGCCTGTTCATCGCATTTTAGTCCATTTTGGAAGTGTATTGAAAGCGACTGGTCAACCTCTGATCTTCGCTTTTTCACTTCGATTCGCTCGATTCGATTTCGGTGAAAAAGCACAAGGTGATTGTGACGTCTATCCACTCAGTTTTTTTAAGGTTTGACTTTGATGACCGCTAAGACAATTCAAGAGACCGCAACTATTTCATCTAAACACCGAGATGATCGCGAAGCGAGGTTCTGCTGTATTTTGAGAGACCAGTAGAAACATTTGAGAGACCGTTTCGGTCCCTCATAACGCCTTAAAAAACACTGCGTTCACCTACACCCGGAAGTGCTTTTCTGTGCCGCACTGCTGTTGGCCGCACAAACTTGGCTTCACACGCGTTGTCAAAGATTTCGTTAACGATATTCTGAGCAAGCGGGGAGGCAATCCTGCACATTTTCGCGTCTCGCATTAATTCGTCGTAACCGATTCAAATCTCAAAACTCTCGTATAGTTGCTTATGAGAATGATCCCTGTTAATAACTGCATCTATTACGTCAGCGGAAAGAAAACATGTAAAAGTGATCGTGAACCACCTTCGACTTTCGTAGCAACGAGACATTTTTAAATGCTCGTTCCCCAGCAAACTTTGACAAAAATGACAGAATTTTAAAAAACGTGACAAATGTGGCTGAATTTGTCTGGGAGCTTGTTAACAGGCTGCAGATTTTGACACTTCTGAAAAAGCGGTGGAGACGTTTTTCAAGAATCTTTCGTTTCCCATCTAATTTTCTTTTTACTGTTGTAAGTGATCAACATTGCAGCTCTTCGCACATAACGAAGTTATAGTGAGTCGCAATAGACAGTTAGCTAACATGGTTTCGCGGGCATACTATTTACTCACGTCTGGCTCGGTGGACCGATGTTTTATAGACTTTACAGCGGTGGTGATCCTTCTGTGCATCCTGTTTTGTCTATGGCCGCCCACAGACGTGGAAGTTCTTGTCCAGAAAAGATGCCATTCCTGTTACCAGACCTATTTCATCTCGTTTCTTGAAGCGGCCAGGCGCTTTGCCAGTTTCAGCTGTTAACTGACGTCGTGTTTACAAAAGCGCCGTCTGTTTTGATGATGTCACGTCGATTTACTTTCACCTCAACTTCAGTGACGCGATCTGCACGGTGGCCGCTTTCACTTTGATGGAGTCACTATGTCAACCAATTTACATACTGATTCCTATTTGGGGGGCATTGATTACCGAGGATAGCGATCAGAAAAGGTTCGCGCTCAAACAGAAGCTTGAGCTCGACTTGACAGATCCGGATCGGCGTCGCGGTCAGTCTTTGGACGAATTTCCGCCTGGCCGAGCGACGAAATCGCTCGCAGCGCATCCATACCCGTCGCGCAGCGTTGGTTCCAAGATGAAATATGGACGTGCGCAACGAAAAACTGTTGCGAAAAAATAGTCAGTGAATGAAAAATACCGGGTGTAACGATTTTCTGCGCATTATTGGAACAACGGCAGTGGAATTTCGCACTTCTCTTCTAATTTTGCCAAAGGACGAAAGGTAAAGAAATATCTATTTGGCCAATTCTCGTCTCGCTTCTATGCTAATACATGTAATTGAAGATTTTTTTTGGCCACGAGGTTTTCGATGTTTCATAACCCCGGATGGCATCTGGCATCTTTCACGGAGCGCCCAAGGACACGGGAAGCGGCGTGCTGCACGCTCTGAGTAGTATCAATTAATTAGTGCGGGCCGCGAGTTCTTCGCAATGCAGAACGCACGCGTTGAATAAGTCTGCATCCTGATCCAAGGCACGCCAGCGGAAGACATCCCGGCGATGGCACGCTCTTTTTGCCGCGGTTCGAAAAACCAAAACAAAGTTAGCAACCGCAAACGAACAAGCAGCAAGTGCCGAGTTTTCGCGCTGCTGACTACAGCAGGAGACTGACCCACCATACCAGCTCAGGGCTTGGTCGTTGTGCGGAGCCATCAACAGATGAATTTACGCAAAAAGTTATTCTTGTTGCCACAGCCAACAAAATTTCTGCCCTGTGTTATCGCAGATTTTCACGTTTCGGAGCAATTGATTAAATTCTTAATTTTGCCTTTAGTTGAATGCCATTCTAAAGCTACGTTCTGACTTTCAAGAAATAAAATAATATTCTGATTTGAAAAAACTCCTCGATAACTGCGGAAACTGTATACTCCCCTATGAAATTCAACGAGCCTTTGTTTACCACTTAGCTCAATACATTGTGTTTTGCATCAGTACAACCTTTTTCATTCAGAAGCACCTTATGTCTTTTATGCAACAGACTCAAGAGCTGCATTACGCAGGTAACTATTTTTTCGATACCTTGAACTGCACATCTTTCATGAATGAAATGCTCGGCCGGTTACATAAAATTGAGCTTGCCTAAGATTTGGGAAAAAGCTTAATTAAACACACACTTCGTTGTGATCGCACCGAGAATGAAAGCAAACACGTTCTTAATGTGATGAAACGTCGCGAGTACGTTCGTAGAGTTATATGGAGTGCATGGCAGTTTATACGACATTTCACCTTGATGGAATTAGCCTATACGCTTAAGTTGAAGACGTTTGGTACAATGATGAGCAAACTTTTTACCAAGTTTCGTCAATCTGCGAAACGTGACTAGTTTATGTTCCTGGCCAGCTTGTGGCGTAATGGGACTAAAAACTTGCGGTTGATTTTGTACACGCAAAATTGGCCGCCCGTGTTTTTTTCAGTAATGTCAAGTTAAGTCGCGTAAGCTGGAACAGTCAGTAATTTGACACTAACTAGACAGCATAAAACGTGGCAAACGTTGGTTGGGTGGGTAAATCAATGTAAAGTTACAAAGTGTCACTTTATAGCTTGCAATAAATGACTCAAAGCTTCACAGCAGGTGAGTGCTTTGATTCAGTTGCCCAAAGTCTAACCATGAAGCACGGTGGCCTTTTGCAAGCGCAACTGTTTGCTCTCTGATTAAAAAGTCATCCATCATCGTCGTATTTAAAGCGCAAACACTTTTCAACTTGTCTCAAGCCCATTTTTCATTCAATTACGGTTTGTTGTTTTCTGCAACAATTAAATGCCTTTCGGTCTTCGCGGAAGTCCAGACACTGGAAAATCAATGAAAGAAAGGTAAAGTGTTATCAACACGTTGTGGCCGGTAACCTCGAATGACAAGCATGCAACAAAATCTGCATAAAAATATGAATCATAGGACTGGTGTCAAAACTCAATTGATGACCGTTTAGGCCACTCAGCTTCAGATGAACATTTATAGCAGGTTTTTGTCCATTATTTTGGGATCAATTTTCAACAGTATAAGACGTATAAACGGCAAAGATTAGAAAGCCCATGCACATGAATCTTCTTGACTGGTAGCAAAGCTTGCTCCTACTGTGATACAATCCAAATCATTCGCTAAACCAAGAAGAAAAGATTGTATTTGCGGTCAAACTAATATTGCAGGAGAATTCCATGAGAGACAAGAACTTAACTAGGTTTCCATTAAACCAGGTCATAATTCCAAACACTTGCATTGCAAAGTAGTACGCAGTTTATGTTTGAGTCTGATAGGGAGCGCTGGAAGTGTGTGCACGAAATTTTATAATCCTAAGAATAAGTTCAATGGTGCAGAGAGAAAAATGAAGCATCAGCCGAAAAGTGCCTCAATTTTAAAGGGATTCGATGGTTATTTGGTGGAAACCGCCCCGTGTCCTCCTGGATTCTTCTGAGTGCAAGCGTTTTGTTTTGTTTCCCTTTTTACGCAGAGGTGAAAAGTTGCCAGTGCAGTGTGAAACAACATTTCAGCAGGTAAAAAAATATAATGCTCACTAAAAAGTGGATTTGGATAGGTGTGTTTTGACAGAACCGTAAACTTAAACTTGACAGATATCGAACGCGTACTTCAATTAAAAAACAAGCTCTCGTAGCAACAGCCAGTTCTTGCAGCGTTGTTATGAGGAGGCTAGACTTTCCGCGGTGTAAATCAAAAATGTATCTCTTTTCGAGTCTAACCAGCTTCAATCAACAGACACGGAAAATCGGAAACGCATGGTCTTCACGTAGTGAAACATTTTGATTTACACGAACGAAAATAAAGAGTGAAAACTTGTCGCAGCTCAAAAGTGATAGCCGTCGGTTATGACGTAATAAGCAAGTGATTGTGATGCAGTAAAGCAATAAAGTTGCCATGAAATTCAGGACAAATAAACTTTGCGAGAAAAGATTAGCGTTGATGACTGTGGAGAATAGGCATCGCAACCTTTAGGAAAGCTCATGCGTTGTCGCAAGAGACCGATAGCGAAATTCGGTTCTTATCTTTTAAAGAATGACGAAATACTATTGAAGATTGAAATATATCGGTCAAATGTAATAGCCGAAGAAGTTGAAATCTGAACTAAAAAAATGAGGTGCTTTTACCTCGCTGTCAGGAACAAACATCCCGCTGTGTGTGGCAAGGAGTCGTACTGGTGCGCACATATGTCGTAGTAAGGGAAAGAGACCTTGAAGGTTAAAGTCCCGCTCGCCCCTCTTCTCACCAGTTACGTCAGTGCTGGTCACGTGCATGGCGATTAAATCTCGTCGTTGCTCACCAGGACCGTAACTAGGGAGGGCGCAGGGGAGCTTAGCCCCCCTGGTAAAATGTTTGGACGTAGTTTTAAAAAATTGGGACCCTCAGAAAACTATTTGGTCCCCCTAGCGTCCCGAGCTGGTTACAGGCCTGTTGCTCAGCACTTTGCATTTCACGCCATCACGGGTAAACCCAGTCAACCGCTTTCCACTCTGGAGTCCGAACTTCGTCATGGTACAACCGTCAACCAGTCAAAATTTTCTCTTCATCTCCAGTCCGTCCTTCAACTACACGTGAACTATTTTAATGTCCTGAGTAAATTGATATCGTTGGCCGGAGCTCGCATCCAGTCATTAGCAGGAAAAGTAAAAAGACGATTGCAATTCGGTTAAAGAAACTACGGGGCAAGCCATACATTTTCTTTCCTGTCCAACAGTTAGTTTCAAGTTGTTGCTCTTTTAGGTGCATGTTTCTAACTCGGAACGATTTCCGCGGTTCGTTTGGTTGTGCTGCTTCGGCAACAAGTCCGAAACCCAAGCACTCCANCTCTGCAATCTNAAGAGCTTCGACTTTCTTTTCCAGTTTACGTAGAGCACTAAATTCCATGTTCTGCGAGGTGCAGAGTTTTTATTCCTACAGGGTGGAAATAAAATACAGTGGAGGAATTTGCATAAATTAACACACTTGCCTGTTGCGGTCCTAAAACAGTTCCTTGTCTTAGTGCTGTCCTTGCACCGTGCAATTGTCTCGATTNCTCTCCGTTAAAGCGGNTCAAGCGTGGCAGATAACTCTTCTGGTTGTATGACTTAATGCGATTCGGCTAGTCCAGGGGGGTACCAGGCCCAGGGGGCATCAAACCACGGGCCGCTGGCTGGATGAGGCCTCGAAATTAGTTCTTCCGGCCGGCCGACTATGCCACAAACGAGCTAAAATACAATGATGCAGTTAACAGAACTTTTGGTGGTTCCAGAAAACCGGATCGAGGTACCTAAAACTTGCGCTGAACGCCGGGCGTTGTTCCTTTTCCTCGTTCGGTTTGAAAGACTGTAATCTATTGAACAAAGTGAATATCGGGATGGCGATTGTCAGTCCTCACATTTACCTGGCTCCTTGTGGAAAAAGTTTGGTGCTGGCTAGGCTAGTCTGTAACATGGTCATGGGGGGGCAAAATTAATTGAGAAAGCCAAAAGATTTTGTCTAACCCTATGCACATTCCCCCGCCTTTTTTCTAATTATCACAATATTTTGATGTGTGAACGAATAAAAATTTTTTATTTTGCCCAAATTTCAGCATTTTTTAAACATTTTTAAACAATATTAGAAATTGAAACAAAATTTTTTCGGAATTTTGCACCAAATTTTGTTCGACTTTGCATGTTTTGCCTCATCTTTCACAATATTTCAACAGCCTTTCGCAACATCCTTCAGCTATGATCTGTATTTGTATCAGCTGGAAAGATACTGAAATTGACGTTGCTTTAGCTTTGACTACGGGCAATGTTGGGATGTCAGTTTTCAACAAACGTTTGTACCAGATTTCGCTAGTTTTACGATTTGCATTGCGAAGGTTTGACTTCCAGCAAATCGGCATCTCTTTGAAAACTTCCTATTTCCCCGGCACATTAACAGCAGGATTGGTGGGATGAACATACGCAAGCGCAGTTATCTCTCTTCACCTGTAGTTTTCATGTGTCATAAACTCGGTTGCGCTTGTGCAGCGCTTGCTACACCAAAGTTTGCGAGCAAACCTGTACGGGAGTAAACTTTTGGGAGCAAACCACAACCTGTACACCTTGAAGAGCCCGAGATCATTAGTCAGTTTGGAAATATTTCTCAGTAAAAAACGGCGATTTTTGTCGAGGATCGATTCAAACAGTTTTGCATTGAAATGCGTTGTTTTTGGAAACCAGGAAAAAATCTAAACTGAAGTACATTTAAAACAAGCATTTCGTCATTTCAAAAGTGCAGTTGGCCATATAAAAATATGTCTTCCTACTACTGTATTCTAAAAGAGTAGTAGAGGAAAAGTTAAAGCAAATGTTATAAAAAATCCAAGACAAGGAAAACTGTTTACATTTCTAAAATAGTATCACACTTCCAAACTATCTAATTCACGGCCGCACCTCTGGCGTCATTAGTTCTGTAGCAAAATTATCTTTATATGACCAATTGCACAACGGTATAAACTACAGTTGCCGGTTGACTTTACCCAAGCTACCCGGGTGCGCTGCCACGTGACACGCACATTATTGTTTCGACAAACATCACACACATCGCTTTGCGTGGTTGATCAAAGTGTTTGAAGTAAATAGCGGGGTGTGCGCGACAGTGAATTCACCAGATTTGACCCGCACTGGCCACACCGGCTCAGCCAAAGAAAATCTGTTTCTGATTTCACCGCTGGCGAAAGAGGAGTGACTGTGTATGTTGATGACTCTAGATACGGGGACAGTAAAGTGACCTGGCACCCAGGAAGATGACCGCTTTGTTGTTGTAATCACCATGTTTGACAAGCTCATAGATGCGCGGAGCAATAGCCTAATGAGCAGTTTCATAAAAACATTTGATGGTCCTGCATTCGTTGATCAAATATTTAGCGGATTTCCGGGGCGGTGTGAATTGTATACCCCTTGTAAGAGAAAGTCGTTTGATCACAAGCCGGCGCATGCCACTTGAAGCGAATTCCACACATACATGCTGATTCTCCAATGTTTGCTCGCGGTTGTCGTTGGACTGGCTTTGAGGCGGCGCAACAGTTCTTCCAACTGAGGACTCAATTTTTATGTCAGGCTTTATCAGTCGCTGAAGAATAAATCAATCATGGTTCGTTTGGTAGAAGGACCGACTCTAACGCAGAAAAATAACTGAAACGTCATTGGAGATAAGCAACATAACTAAAATTTACCTTGGGTTTTATGGTACACATCTGTGCGTTCAACATCGGTTCAAAAAAATGCGCCTGACTTTATAAGGTGCGCCTGAAAAGGAAGGAAATGATTTAAGTTTTCTGAAAAGACCTCGACAGTTTATTGCAAAATTTCCTGGTAAAAAGCGTCAGATCAATTTCTCTGTCTTCGAGTCGGCTCCGAAGACTTGTCTCAACTGCACAGGACAAGAGTCAATTCAACCCACACAGTTGCGGTTATAAACAGTGGAAATCCTACCCACTGACGCAAATGAAACGTATACTTCGCTTCTCAAACGTAACTACCGGCTTAGTTTTTGCGTTCTTGTTTTCCTGTGTGTAATTCTGTTCGATAAACGCACACAGCTGTGCAGTCAAGGTGAGAGTGCTGGTGGTGGTGCGTGGAATGCCCTTTTCGTACTACTTTGAAGAAATAACGTTTTTTTTTCTGATGTGCGCCAATATTTCGGCGCTTTGTTGTCTCAACAGAAAAAAAAACATCTCTCGATAGAACAGGTTTCTTGACTTGACTATGGTGACACACAGCGTGTCGTTGTTTTGATAAACAGCTGCCCTTAGGTCTTCTTGACAACCTGGTGAGGAAACTAAAAACACTCCAAGTTTACTTATGAGGGTGGCACCAGCTTTTGGTTACTTGGCAAGAATACTGCAGCTTACCATCGCATGACAAGGGAGCTGCCAACCGAAAGAGATTGTGAACCAATGCTGCTGAAAGACGCTCACCAAAGTCCATCCTACAGTATGTTATTGTTAAACTCCTTATTGCAAGCAATGGCGTATCCAGCCCAAAACTATGGGGGAGCGAAAAATTGCTGGGGAGAAATTTTGAGTATAGGCGATCAACGGTATTTTGTTTGGGACACCGCCTCTCAAAACATAGAATGACTAGATATGCTAAAACTTTGGGGGACATGGCCCCTTGGCTACGCCTGTGATTGCAATGTCACAAACAATCCTTCTCGTGCAACTCATCTTTACAAGCCACAACGAGGTTGGTATAAAAGATAAGTTGTTGCAGAGAAGTAAGACCAGGTTGGAGCAGTCAGCAGGTAATCTGGACGGGTACAGGCTATAACATTTGGGGGTGCGGTGCGAGTTTGGTACGACCAACGAGGGTGTGGGGATGGAGTGGTTAATTTTCCAGCAGCACTCTGCAGATATCGCACAATGGTGTTTTTAGTTTTGTGGAAGCTAATCAAAGAACACAAAAATTTCAGTACTTATAGAAAGTGTTTCAAATATACTCTTAAAACAAATTTGCTGGCACTTGGTGATTCTGCTGCGTTGATATTGGGATTAGGTATCCCACAATGTTACTGGAATGACGTCCGTTTGTTCCCATAATTTTGAATGTTTTAAACTTGTAGTATAGTTGCATAGCGTTTCAATTTTTCGTTTACTTCTTATTAAGCCATGGGTCTTCTCAAAATAGCGTACCACATTTGAATCGGCATACATACCTTCTTTTGGTGAAGCCACTGCACGGCATGAATGGCACGTGATCCGTGGAAATCGGTTTAGAATAAATTGAAGAGCAACTCATTTCCTGCTATCCTTTAACCAGATGGTCAGCCAATGATGTACAGATTTTCGAAGCGTTTGCACCAGATGCCAATCACAGCTTATCTCGTGTGGGAGCCCTTGCTGCAATAAAAACTCGTCCGATGAATCGGTAATGAAGTTTCATTCAGCGGCTGCAATTAGTCAGCACAGTCATTACGAAAATCTTCACCTCCGGCTGTCGGAAATCGTTTTGTGCAATTTGCTTGAGTCAGACAAATCGCTTCTTAGTTTATATAGGCATCGGTACCAAAGCAACAAAATGCAGGACGACAGCTAGATTAAAAATGTGGTGTGCAGGAAATTGATAGATATACAAAAAGAGACTGCTTATGCAAGGTTGTTGTTTGGCAATTGCGTGAGTAAAGAGTGACAAAAAATCTCCAAGTCAATTTTATTTGCAGTTCCCAGACTCAACACACTGGCGTATCTACTAGAGAGCATACTTACATCACATTTTTTCTGCACATTTCCGTAAGCTTTATGGCACAAGAAGCTGCAAACTCTTAAAGAAAACTTGTTTCCTAAAGTTTGTAAAGAAAAGTTGCCTTCCGTCTGCGCGATGAATGTTTACGCCTACGTGTACGTTCCACATAAAAGCAAAGCGCCCATGCAATTGGTATTTTTATTACGTCACAGACAAAATTGTTCCTGCATGTCATGACTTCATGAACTCCATTTCATCAGTAAATTTGTTGTATTTATAAAAGGTGACGCTTCACGTTAATTTCGCGAAGAAGAGTAGTATTCCCAAGAGCACATTGCTGCAGGAGAAAATACTACAAAGCAGCATAGATATTTTTGGAACTGCAAAAATGTTTAAACCACGATTGAAAATTTTGATCAAATCTATAAAAATGAAAAAGACAGAAAATGATGCCGGCTTTTACTTTCATGCCAAGTAGAACCTTTAGTAGCGAACCACATTAAATTAGTCCCGTTTTTGGAACGTTCCTACCAACGCTCCGAACACTGCATCGCTGTACCCAACTCCATCTTTCCTCGTTGTGACTCGTCCCTGAGCTATGGTTCATTGCACTGCAAGCGCACTTGTCGTTAGTGAAACCTTGTTTTGTTTTTTTAATACTGTATAATGATAGAGGACTGGTGTTGCACCAAAGCAGCAGTAATCCCTTAATGTTGCACCTGCCCCCTGCAATTTCGGATTCTTTTCTTTGCCCTCTGAAGCACCCGCGTCTTAGAAAACTTGTCCCACCTTGATGTTTGAGACGTAATTAATTCAATGTCGTTAAAAGTCGATGTGTAGTTCGCCTTGGTTTTGATACTATGATTTTGTAATCTGTATTGATCGATACACATTTTTGATTTCCTGTCGCAATGATTAATAATCTGATGCACCCCTATGTTTACGCATGATTTTGCATGTCCGTAATCGAAAATCTCAGCTTTATTTTGTTCAGAGGGTGCTTCTAGTAAATTTGGGCGCATTTTGATATTTTTAGTGATTGCACTATCACCGAAATCCAGTAACACTACCACATAAAAATACTTGGCCATCGCACACATTTCCTTTGGAAAGCAAAATTAGATCATTCAAGCACGTTTCAAAAGTTCGTTGAACCGGGAAACATTTCAATTAAGTTAGTGGAGTGATCTATATCAAAAGCTGTGTCACACACTTGGCACATCTGCTTTCAACCCCAACTGCAGATGTTTACGTGCCGCATGCAACAATTTGGCAGTTGCATCGTCCGGTTTTGGTCGGGCCCTCTTGGACCCCAACTGCCAACGGAGCCAACAGTTTGGTTACCTCCGGCTGATTCGCACTTCATTTCTGTGGCGGGAGGTTTTCAACAAATTTCATTATTTTCAGGCTTCTATCTGTCCCACCTTTTAACCATCGAGAAACTGTGGAAAGCTATTGCGATTCGCTGAAGTATCTCAGCACGAATCAGCGTGCGTTCTGCCTAAAACACCCAACCTTAATTCACAAAATCAGTGAAGGAGTGAATCTGGGCATCAAAGAATGCCGACATCACTTTCGGTAAGTTTCGTTTTCGTAGATTATTCTTGTCCGCCATTGTATACGTTGTTTTTAATCTGCCCCTGTTCGAAGTTGTGCAAAAGCTGACTAAAAATAAACCTGCAGGGAAAAAACCTGTTTGGCGGCACCGCAATGTAAAGAGTCATATTTTTATTAAATTCTGCATTTTCACCCTAAGAATAAAATGACGCATGCGATAAAAGCTTTCTCAATTTTCTATTTAATTTTAATACTCAATGGAAATTGTCGTCAAGCGTTTTGNTTTTTTGTTCATCAGCTAAAACGTTTTTTTTAATAAAAACGTTGTGCTGCGTTAAAGCAGAAGAAATGAACTCTTAAAGTGATTTCTTTAACCCCCGAAGCAGTGTCTCCCAATATTTTCTTCTGATAGTGTCATTTTAGCCCAAGGAAACCGACGCTGCACCCTTTTAAAGTAAACCGGAAAGCAAAGGAGCCGTTATAAGGTCTTTTATAAAAGCTGTGCTTGTTTGATATATCTTTACGAGATCTCGAAGCACTCTTGCTCGGACTTCGGGCAATTTTTGGCGCCGCAGAATCCCGGCTTGAACGCACAGCTCTTAAAGAGTTGCCTTAAACTTTTAATAATGCTTCAACGTGTCTCTAACTAATATGAATCTCATTGCCAGGCAATAATTAGATTTTTTCCAAAAAAGGGTGGTCGCTGACCTTGGAAGATTTTTGTATTTTTTCCAGCTGTTCACCGCTTGGTAAAAGCAACAGAGCGATTACGCGCGGACGTTTTCTGTTCACAAGAATTTCTCCTTACTTTCGTTTGGCTATGACAGCTCCGCGTACCTGACCGCTTGACCGCCTACCTGTTCCCGTCGCCGGAACAGACAGGCTATAAACTGTATTTGCAAGTCGTCTTTGAATCACATTCGAACCTTCTCGAAAGGTCTCATTTATTTCGCAATGACGAAATGCATTACAAAAAGGAGTCTGGAGCACGCGTGGCCAAACTTTTTATCTCGCTGGCCGAATTGGATTTAAAAATTCGACACGGATCGGATCGCGACCAGATTGATGTGTGTATTTGCGCAAACTGTTAAAAGACAAGATGTAAAAAACGAATTGACTTTGTTAATATCAATTTGACCTTGGCCAAGTTCAGGGGACCGCATTAAAGTGCTGATCGGGCCGAAGTTTGCCCATGCCTGAGTCCTAGTACCACGTCACTGACAAACATGCCCGTGCTTCTATCAATAACTTCAAAAAACAAAACAAAAAACAGTAAGTAGCAGTCAAAGTAGTCAAACCAGAACCAAATGATAAGAACAGTATAAAACGGACTCAAGTCCGTCCGATTTTTTGGCCTCTTCCATGCGCAGCTATGGACCGGCAATGCAAGCAAAATGCTGCTGTATGAATTTGATAACGTCCCTCTATCCATCGCTAAAAAAGTTGCTTTTCTGAACTGAAAACATGTTATAGGAGTCTTTCGGTCGAACTGGACGCTATGAAAACCATCAATGTTTTCGCAAGACCTTTTCAACTGCCAAGTATCCTCGCTCTCCCGACCGAGATTAACACTGGCTACGGGTCTTAGAACAATGGTGTTTGAAACTTTTGAGTGTTGCCAAAAAAGTAGCCTTTTAGATCCGAAATTACAAAATGGAGAATGGTTCCGTGTATTCAGACAATGACGCTGTGTTTCTCTACACAATGCAAAAGCTTCCTTGTTGCAGCAATTTCCGCATTAAGTGAATTGCTCGCCTCTGGTTTAGTGAGAACTTCTGTTTCAGCTCCAGCTGAGAACGAAGTACACAAACAGCAGTTTGTTGGTTTGCCCTCGAAGGCCCCCCCTTAAAAACAATGCTTGCAATGCAATTTTGCAAGTTTCACATTGACGATCAGAACTATGTTTTCTTGCGATACTGCAGCTTCTTAACGTTAGCACTGCTTTTACCTGTCAAACCGGTGAAATGACCGGAATAAAAGTAGATTTTCTGTTAACTCGTCTTTTTTACTGCAGGCACAACAAATGGAATTGCACAACATATCCGGGAAAGCCCCGTCAGCATTCCTTTGATCCCATACTGCGCACAAGTAAGCACGTATGAGGAGGCCGCATGAAACGGTTTTCAATTTACTTAAAATATTTGATCGACGCCCACGCAGTGTGTCGTTGAACAAACAGCTGTCCAGGAGCCTGATTAGGATATAAATGTCAAAAAAAGAGTAGTTTTTCCAAGTGCGTCGCAACTTTAGTGGATTCGTGCTACGTATGCTTGTCTCTGAAAGCAGTACTTACTCAACATACCACATGAACAGTGCTCATTTTTTAGCAAGTGCTGGAACAATTTTTGTTAGTGTATATTTTGGGGAAGTTTAATTGCGTGCACAAGCGCTTTTCACACGCGGTCCGTTAAACTCGGTCAACAGTTTTCGCGTTGGGTGCGCTTTCATCTTCAAAGACAAGAAGTACCTGCGTTTTCATGCTGTTCGGTGTACATGACGGATCAGGAAATTCCCGTTGCTTCATCGCCCATAAAGTGTGATGCCTCACAATTTCTGGTGGCAATCGAAAAGGCTTTTTATTTGCCTGATGCTTCATTTCTAACCGTCGAAAAACAAAGTCACCTGGTGAAAGGAATCAGCCCGCGACTTGATGTTACCGCAGGAATTTCAACAATTTGCCTCGCGATCAGCACGTGGGTCGGGTCAACTTTCCCACGTTTTACCACTGACTTTCTGCTTTTGACTGAACGACCCAGTTGCGTCTTGAGGAAACATCAGCATTTTCACTTCTCGTGTGTTGTTTTCGAATCGATTTGGTCACAGTCACTGAGTTTGCTAAGCAGCGTTAATATTTTAAGTTATCACTACAGTTCAACTCCTTCATAAAATTTTTGTTTAAAGTTCTCGCTAGAGTTTAACTCCTTGCTGGTTTTTCTCTACAAAAAGTCTGTGGCCAATTCACATGACATCTTGCCATATTTTTGGTAGCACCATCTTCTGAAAGCAGCAAGGTCAAAGCCATTCCAATATTCGTTTGAAAACACATGGGAACAAATGTTTTAGTAACCACGCAGTTACGTGGCAAAAATTGTTGCAGAGTTTGAAACGGGCCTCATTTTGAAGACCGAATCCAGACATTTGTTTTTAAAGCGCAATTTAGGCCCGAAAGCCAAATTTCCGAGTGAGTCAAGATATGCGCAACTACGGGTATTGGTGGCGTAGCAAAGTAAACATGAATGAATAACACACAAATAATCATTTTCTCTTGAAGATTTAATCAACGCGATTGCTTCAACAGTAACTGGCGACAAAAGTGTCCCTCGTTGCGAATAAATTTTGTATGCAGGCCCGAAATCAGCCCGAAATATTTTGACAAACTTAAGCCCGAACCCGGCCCTAACCGAAAAGCCCGTCCCGACTTTACAACTCTGAATTGTGGGCGTAACATACATTTTGCTGAATATAGTCCGCGTCCACGACATTGAGGCATAATAGCTTAAATTACCTTCAAAAGTATATCGTCAGAGGTTCTGACATTCTTTTAGTCAAAAAATGTATTGGGGTATTTTTTTACATCGGAAAGATGTTCTTACCGTCAAAGCTGTTTACAAGCAGGAACAAGCAAGTGAGAAAATTCCTTCACCGAAATGAAGTTTGTCTGCCCTCAACGTAAAAAAGAACTAAAGAACCTAAAATCCACAGTGTTAGATTTATACACGTGTTCTCGATCTTTTTCTACTTCTTAACCTCGAAAAATATTTTATTTTTTACACAGAAATTGTAACCCGAAAACTCAGTTAGGAGAAATTTTTTCATTACAACGTACTGTGAAAAATTGTTGCTTTTCTGGACTTTTCACAACGGCTCTCATAGCTGTCGTTGTCAATGGCATTAAAAAAAACAAAATTAATTCAACACCAGCAGTTCTCCAGCAAGCGATTGCAAAGTGTAGCAAAGTTTGCACTTAAAAATTCAAGAGGGTGGCAATTTCTGTTTCTACCTGGGCCAAATGAATTAATTTTGAAAATGTATCTCAAGCGATTGTGCCATCATCAAACAACAAACGTTTTTTTTGATTAGTTTTTTGAAGTGTTTAGATATTTTGAAGAAATTCGACGTTATGTTTAATGTCAATGATTTTGAAGATATTTGAAAACGTTTTTTCGGCGATTTCGCCGAACTTTTCTGTATTAATAACGAATCCTTGACCAAAAACACTTTTTCTGCCAAAACATGCATATCTGCGATTTGCAAATCCTCTACTTGCCAAGCCACGAAAATACGGTTATGAAATCTTTCCAAACCTGGGTTAGTGCGTTTTATCGCTGTGATCAGGACAACATATACATATCCATCCAATATCAGTGGAACACTCTTTTCAAATGACAGAAGATTGCGAAAGTGCAAACTTTTACTGGTATTGATTAAATGAAAGGACCACTATTGCGATGTATGCAGGGACTTCAAAATGAAAGTTTTTTTTANTGGGTTTTCAGTGAGAATAAAAGAACCATTCCTTCTTGATGCTGATGGGANAGCAGAGCTGACGTGCAACATTATTTAGGAAAAAGCTGGCACGTGAAGAATTTATCCCGGGCTCCCACAACGCCAAAAACACACCTCACGTTCAAAGAAGTAAAATTTTCCTATCGACGTTTCACATTAAACTTGGGCCAGGAATAGAAAAGAGGTATGCCATGGGAGGTGGAGTGAGGTCATGATACGAGATTATATCCGAAAATTTGGTTCGGGAGAACAGCACCTTTAATATCTTTTAATTTTGTCTCATTATAAACGACTGAGTCCATCAAATGTGCATATTTGATTCCGTGTGAAAAACGATTATTTCATTCCGTAATCATTACGCACCAGTCGTGTTAATTTGCATGTGTATGTATCACGTAAGTCGTGCACAACGGCTATTTTTGCACAAATTAAATTGTTCATTAAACCAAACATTGTGGTCAACTGTTGAAAGCACAAAAATTAAACAACGTTCCTGCAATCAACCGCCTCCTCAAAACATATAAAAATAACTTGAAAATTCAGATAAACAAAAATTTGTTTAAAATGCATTGTCCATATTAGCAGCCGTGCGCGAAACGAATGCAGTCAAGAGTACAGTAGTTCTGCCGTCTGCTCCAAACCGCGCAGTTCTGAAATGAAACGCTGCGCGGACCTTAGTGACTGACCTCGGCAAGTGATTTTAAATCCTATGCGTGCCATTCCTTGAAAACCTAATATTCTCAAGTATCAAAATCTGAACGGTGCTGCTGTCACGTTTCCCGCTTCATCACTTAAAAAAACATTTCGGCGGCAATGCGGTTGAAGGATGTTCATTTGTCAAAAGCTGCTGCCTTCACTTCATCTTGCCTATAAATGGCAACATCAAACGGTCGCTTTAAGCCCGAAAATTAGCAAAGAGCGTTTGCATACCTTCACCAATTTTCGTCGTCGACAAACTTGCCGCGACTGACTTGGACGCGAAAAGTGATTTGGGCGTTAGTGTGCTTAGTTGAACACACATGTAAACAGGAAAAAAGGGCGGCCATTTCGTGCCACACCTGCCCACCAGACATCAACTGAAAACGCTTCGCTCACTGCCAAGTTTTCTTTGCCTCAAACTGAGATTTCTACACAAATAAGGATATTGAACGCCATGGAACGTTAGGGGTTAGGGAGAGAAAGGTAACCGAAATCTTGTTTCGTGTAATCACATGGCGGTGTTTCGTGAATATCTGAAAGCAGTCTAAAATGGCCCACTTCCGCAAACTTCTAAAGCAAACGTTGGTAAAAAAGCTCTAGCCGTACTAAGCCACCTTTATCTCCCGACCCTAAAAGTATACGGCACACCTCAACTTTCCGCCAATTAAGCATAGGTTGGGTGGCTAATTAGGTGCGTTGTTGTTGAGGCCATCACGGGGGGTGGACCGTTCAACTAACTGCTAAACGCGTTTCTGCCTTTCCTGCCGTAAGCGACCAGGGTGGCTCACCCTGTGACGACTGCACAGCCCCATTATCCACGTAATTGCTGAAAAAATTTCGGCAACATCCTCATTTTATCAACAGTGAAATATTTGAATCATTCACAAAATAATTACCAACGCATTTCACTTTTTGGAAATGTCACGTCTCTCTACAGAAACGTATAGTTTGATACGAAAGGAATTTTTTTGATAAAACATATATTTACCAAAGAGTTTTGTGAGTAACTTTAGTAAATTTTATTTATTTGCTCAGAAAAGATTGAGCTTAAAGTTAGTGTATACAAAAAGACCAGATCCTACATACCAGTTGATCTTGAGCAAAAATTTTGTTAGGAGGTGTGTTCTATTTCTTTGACTGTTAGTTTCAATTGCGATTGCTACTAGTATGCTTTAGGCCTGGGGTTCCCAACCTTTCGTTTACCATGTACCCCTTCAGTATTCCGACAGATGAGCATGTAGCCCTTCAGCTTTTCAACAGATTAAGCATGTACACCTTCAAAATTTCGACAGATGAACATGTACCCCTAAAATCTCGTATGACAAATTATTTAATAATGATTATTCACATATATATTTAACTATAAGCATATAATGATTTATGAAAACAATATTCACTGATATATGTATATATATTTCGAAATAAATATTATGTAAATACATTTTTCTCTTCTATTGCTAACCCAAAATGTACCCCTTCGGATAGGTAAATGTACCCCTGGGGGTACATGTACTCCAAGTTGGGAACCTCTGCTTTAGGCAATATACCGAATAAATATGTTGGAAGAACAGTGTTGATACGTTAAATCAGGGGTTTCCAGCCTATTTTGACCCAAGATCCACTTTTCAATTAGCCAATCTCCCAAGATCTACCAGTGTCAACAATCAACATTGCAAATCAACATACAACGTTTCAAGCCTGCACTATCCAAAGTCACAACACTTTTCCTTGATTTCACACAAGCACTAGACATCACATCACAAACCCTCTTTCAAACACACGATTAATTAGACCTCACCGTGCAGGAAATGTTATGTTTCCCACACCCCTCGCGGTCGCCTTGGAATCAGGCCGCAATCTACCAGTAGACCACATTCGCCTCGTTCGGCGCATTTGCTCAAAACTCTCCACGACGCGTTCGTCCTTTGCGAAGCTCGTACGAAACTCGTTTATATCCAAACGTCGAATACAAAGCTAAACATCCCCCTTCGCCAACAGCTACGAACGTTTGTTGATCGTGAACCTACAGGTCTTTGGGCTGGTATTGGTTTATACAAATTTTGATTTCAGACTCACAACAAGTGACAATCAATATCTGTCCTGGCCTTGGCAGTAAATTGGAAACAATTTCCGCTATGATGACTGGCTCGTGAATATGTCTTTTACGAAAAAGATTCTGAAAATGTTATGTATGTAGTTATCAAAATAAAACATTGAAATCTTAATTTGTTACGAACACCAACCAATGACGTCCTAACTGTTGCTTTTTTGTAGCCAAGAAATCCTAGTGGGATAAAAGGTTTAGACATGCTTCATTTTGGATATATGACTGCTAATATCACATTTGCTCACTTTGTGTTGTTGCCAACTCAGTCGAATGGACCGGCACGAATGGCAGATAGAACCCAGTGGCTTACGGTTCGTACAAATTGTCCGTAGAAGGAAGATATGGTTGTGTTTTGCTGTCGAGACGAACGCTTGAAGCAATTTAGTTTACCTTACGTCTTTTGTGGCTATCACTTATCTGCTGAAACACTTTACGAGTGTATCTTTTAATTTTGTCTCATTTTCACGGTCGGCCGATCGGTTCGTTCGACAATTGACGCGTCGCTCTGAAATCTCACTTTTCTTCCAGACCCTGCTATAAAAAGCTTAATGGAATCTTTCGACTGTGTCAAATGCCGCCAGTGAAACTTTGTCTCGCGCGTTTGCTGACGTGCATGTGAAAATAAGCTACCACTGCAAACAGCCGGTTTTGATCGTCGCATTCATTGTCAGGGCAACGTTTACGAACGGCGTTCGGCTCCATTGACGGGAACAAGCTTCCCGGAGTATAGCGACTTGAATAAAAACGGGATTTGAAACTTCAATCATCGTTCATTATAGAAAAGACATGCAAACCCGTATTTGCGTCAGAAGGCACTTTACCGTCGCTGCTGGCAGTTCGATCAGCGAGCAGCCGTAATCTTTTGCTCATTGGCTGAAGATCAAAATTTCGTGGCTTTAAAATTTAATGCCAATGATTCTAAGCAGTCGCGCGCAGTCCACTCTGATCTTAAGCGCACATTGATTGACACAGTGCCGTGGGGTACAAATACTGGGGGGCGACTGACTCTCTGGGAAGAAAATGCGTCGTTACGCAGAACGCGAGGTTCCACCTAGTCTGTCGCTTCTGGCATTTGGAAGTGTTCAGATTCTGCGGATTGGCCTTACCTGCCTTTTTCGATTTTTCATCGCTGCATGTGAGTTAATTTTTTTTCTTAAAAGATATGGGTCTAGAAAAGCACGCATCATATTCTTTTAGCAGAGCGCACGCTGAGCGTTCGTTGCCGCGTCAGCAAGAATTTGCTCGAGCAATAGGTTTTCCAGGTTTTGTCCCCTAGGGAACGCGTTGCATTTTCTCATGGGTTGGAGCCGCTACATGCTGCTGTGGCATCCTGGTTTGGCACGAGCCCTTATTGAGTATTGACACCCAAGGTTTTCAAGCATTTAATCGAAGCGAATGCTCCTTTTTACAGGAAAACAAACTGGACGGCAAACAAAACCGTGCCCCCAAATCCAGTTTAAGTTGTATTTGCCTTTTTGCCTTATCCTAATCTACCCATAAACTGTACGTTAAGAGACAAACAAATTTAGAAAATATTCATGTGATTATATCACCACAAGGGTTTGTTTCGATAAACTGCATCATTTATTTAGATGTGATGAACACGTCTGTCCCAATCCACGTAACCATAGGGTTATATCAAACTAATACCAGAGTGAGATTTTTCTAGCCTATGCTACAGTTGCAAATGAGCTTGGCATCAACACAATTACCAGCACGTCAATGCAACCGACCAATTTGATTTTTAAAGTAATCACGTTTAAAGCACATAAAACAGCTTCTGTTGCATGCACAGTCGGCGACCTGAAACCAAAGTCTGCAGTGGCTGTGCTGTCGAAAAGATTTGCTGCATAAACGCGGCACGGGAAAACACAATACCTCACGGGACGGATTTTAGGAACAAGGAAAAACAAACCCCTCGCAAGAATGAGGAAAATATTTCTAAGGAGTGGCTTTCATTTGCAAAAGTTGCAACGTGCACCTTATTTTTTTTCACACGCATGTGTTTTCCGTCAGAGTCTTCCCCTATTATGACGTGCTTATTCTGAAACAAAACTAAGTGTCAGGAAACGTATTTGCATAGCTTATGTTAAGATTGAAATGCAAATATACCCGCTGAGATTTCACCGGGTTGTAGTCGGAATGTGGAGCCTAAAGTGTGCAAACAGCCCTCTTGAATCAAGCCCGCCGCTGTACCCATCGATCACCCGGCCAGTAACTGACGTCTCCACAAAGCGGCGGAGATTTGGTTGTTTCGTCATGTAAAGCAAGGCGTTCCTTTTGAACGCTTCCGCTTCCGAACGGGGACAAAAAGGCGGAATAGAATCTGTTTATTCCAGCCTCTCTGTCACTCTCACTTACCGGCGGCAGGTCTTGCCAAGACCAGCCAACCCACGCGGCGAGGTCACTCGCTGGATGTTCGCGCCTACTGAAAAGCAACATGTGGTTGCACGATGTCCACAGCAATGAGCAAGACCTGGCAGCGTTGGCGAAGTACGCTATAGCTACATGTCATGACAACGTTGTTGTCAAGCGGGTTTTCACGTGGGGATGAGATTGTACGCAGAGAGTTTACAAATTAGTTTCTCTTGAAGCGGAGCTGATTGACAGGCGCTCAGTTTTGGGTTTCGGTTCTTTTCCTTGCTGGCTCTCGTATTTGCCACTGAGTGTTTGTGAAATATGGCAGGCGTGCATAACTCGAGAGTGTCGTTAGCCTACAATCTAGAAGATCAACTTGGGCATGCTTCATGCATTTTTCGTTGGATCGCATGGTTCTCCATCATCAGACATACCAAGCGAATAGTAACATTTAGGGAAGAACATCTTTGGCGAGTTGCTCGTAACAGGAGGCAGACCACGTTCTCTTGAGTTGAATGTTTATGGATGCTCTTCGACGTTGTTTTATTGTATTTGCTGTCCTTTAAAAAAATTGTTTCCATTCGGAAACATTCACATTCGTTCGGAAATAGCTTTGTTCTGCCGTTTTTCACCAGCGCCCGGAAATTGGTGCAGAAAGAGGAAAATTTTTCCTGAAGTTGGAACGACCTGATTGCATTTTACACAAACAAACAAAGGAATAAAACGTGATCGATGAAATCACGACAAGCGCAAGCGGTAATTCAAAGAGGGTCACCGGCGAGTCCAACTGACACGCCATTTTCAGTAACTGGTCACGATACGTCGTAAAACTTCACGTCGCTTCAATCTGCCAAGTCCAATCGTCGCGAACAAAGAGAAAGTCGACACGCGCCGGTCGGCGAACGTCATAACAGTAACAGAATGTGCGTATCTTCAAAACCCGCTCAATTTACAGGCCTTTAATGAATTTTTTCCCTTTGATCTTTCGTGCGCCAAAGACAACGCGGTCGCGACCACACCGCTTCACACCCGCAGTGGTTCGAATCTTACGACACGTTTTCTGGAAGGAATTTGATGAAGCGTCGTTGGTCTGGCCCAAGTCTCTTTTTACGGTCTGAAAATATATCAGTCACGTACCGGAATTGGTTTCGTTTGATTTTAAACAGAAGCTTTGAACTGCGCGCGAATTGATTTTCCTACCACCGGGCAATTGTTTACTTATTTTGACCGACGTGAAGTTAAAAATAATTCTATCTGTTCATGTATTTTCTGAACCAAATCAAACTTGAAGGGTAAAAGACAAGAGCGCAGCAAGCTTCACAGAAAATTTTCCGCAGAAACAGGTGTTTGAAGTTGTTGCCGTTGCATAAATTAATCCTACACTTTCATCATTAGCATAGCAGTATGAAGCATCTACACTTTTTCGACGTAAAGACGAACTTTTGAAATTGATTTATAATAGTTTGTTTAGCTGACATACCCAACAGGGAAAGATTGCAATTAGACCATCACCGCGTGGCGATCAACAAACTGGCTAGAACTATCCTTGCAAAAAAATGGCTCCACTGGCGTTTGTGATCACGCGAAACTAGAACGCAACTCTGTGGTATTTCGATACGCAACCAACATGGGTTCGCCTACGAAGCAAGTTATTTGCGTGGAATTTGCGTGAAGGTGTGCCTGGCACCGTTACTGGATAGCCTGGCACGTGGGGCCATCTAGCAGAAAGTAATGTTATTCTTGCAGAAGCGTTTCGTTTCGTCATTGAACCAGACGCGAGTTCGATCGGAAGTTATCAACGTCGCACGTTTTGTTCTTTTTTCCTCTGCATTGAAGGTGCTTTTTTTTTCTATTTGCAGGGAGCCCGGAGGCGGCGTATGTGCATGCGATTCTCGCTGCAGCCGTTTCGTTTGAGATTACAAAAACTTGCACTGCAGGCGATCTGCCCGAAGAATGCGCAGCGGTGAGGAAAATAGTTGTTTAACTTTTGTGACCTCGCAACTTTCGTACTATCATCACTAAGTCAATGTTAAGGCTTACACAAGTTTGTTACATCAAGGTGCATAAAACCATGGACATGCCTGCCTGTAATTGCATCATGCTAGGATACAGTCTATTATTTTAAAGCATATCGTGCAAGCATAAGTAGTTTGCGGTTTGAAGATCGTACGTGGAAAATTTGGCATTTGCTTTTCCTGAAAAAGCTTTCATTTTAACACTTTCAGAAAGGACATGGCAGCAAACAAAGAGATGGTCAGATCATCCAAGATTTAAGTTTGTCTGACGATGTCAGCTTCGGTGATGCAATTTCTCGACAATTTTTTTCTTTCGACAAACCTTCGAAAAAGGCCGATCTCCTTCTTAAAGAACACAACAGTGAAACAGGAAGAAAGGTGAGTTACGTTTTCAAAGTCAAATACTTTCGAAGCAAAACGTCCACATTCTTCTGTGAGTTGATGGGCCCAGTTATTTCCTGGGGGTGCTGATCGTGTCTTGTAGGTTTTGCGGTTGACTGATGTCTTATGGCTTTGATCAGACATCGCATCGTAAACAAGCCTTGGATATTGAAAAAATGTGGACATTTAAAAAAAGCGTGCCTCAGATTGCAAACATCAAGTGCAGTGCATGTCCCTAAATATCACTTCCACGTCAACAAACCAAATCGTAATTTTCCCTGAAAATAAAATGATTATCTGCGTTAGATCTTTCGTCACGTTTTCAGTTCATGGGCGTGGTAAACAAAGTCTCAAGATTATTTTTAAATCGCTGGGGGTTCCGCAAACGCTGAAGCATCTTCCATCTCACATCTAATTGGATGAGAACGGAAATGTATTCGATATATAGCTTCGCGATCGAGCAGGACGTGAGCAGCTGTAATGGGTCAGATAAAAAAAGCGGAGAGATCTTACACTAATAAAATGCTATCTTTGACTAAAACGTGACCTTACTCTTTCCGTGCCAGAAAAAGCTACAGTTTGACCACAAAAGCAACAAGAAAATATAATTGCATGACGGTTTCCAATCGGTAATTTCGCGCTGATCAGGCATTTCCAGCTTACTGTTGTTCTTGACCATTGCCATGAAAATCCAGGAAACCAAATTGTTATCGCGAATCATTTGCAGCTTAAGATACAGAAAGAACCACGCGAACACGATTAGCGCTCTGTCGGTGTCTTATTTCGGTCATCAGGAGTGGAATTCGATGCACCTGCTTTATATATCACGAGAACGCCTGTTTCAAGAGGTTTTCTCGAAGTTAAAGTGGATGGTTTGGATTTTTCACACAGATTTGTTAGGTTGTGTCAACGTCAAGAGCCAACTGATGCGCTTGGTAAGATTGTTACAAGAACAAATCAAAAGCTTTATAATAAATACTACGGCCAAAGCAAACGATACAACTGACATCTTGCAAACGTTTCGATAACAACTGTTATC